>Ga0114976_10000984_pt1 | contig 17759 bp, 15 predicted proteins | sample S_130805_EF_Meta_FD_87319 | JGI IMG/M metagenome (GOLD analysis project Ga0114976, IMG submission 87319) | Freshwater microbial communities from Lake Simoncouche, Canada to study carbon cycling - S_130805_EF_MetaG | ecosystem: Environmental > Aquatic > Freshwater > Lake | place: Lake...
CGACGCTCGCCGAAGGCGTGAAGTTCGAGCGGCGGGCCTTCCAGGCGCTGTGTGCGACCGAGGACCAGAAGGAAGGCATGGCCGCCTTCGCCGAGAAGCGGAAGGCCAACTTCCGGCACCGATGACGGGCTTCGCTTGACGCCGCGGGTCCGGCTGGCCTAGACCCGCTCCCTCGCGCGCCCCGTCCGGGTCGCTCCCTCCACCCTTCGTTCGAGTAAACCACCGCCCATGGCGAACACGGCCTCCGCCCGCAAGCGCATCCGCCAGACCGAGAAGCGCACCATCCGTAATCGTGCGCGCCGCTCGCGCGTGCGGAACTTCCTGCGCAAGGTCGAGACGGCGATCGCCGGCGGCGACAAGACGCAGGCCCAGGAGGCGCTGAAGGCGGCGCAGCCCGAGCTGCAGCGGGCGGCGACCAAGGGCGTGTTCCACCGGAACACCGTGGCCCGGAAGCTCTCGCGGCTCTCCGCCCGCGTGAAGCAGCTCGGTGGTGCCCCGGCCTGAGACAATCGTCTCGGCCATTGCAACCAGCCTGAACTATCGTTCCGGTTCTTCGCTGTAGTCGCAGCGAAGTCGGATATATTCGTTTTTGGCGCATCACCTATGCGCAAGAATGATATTGCGCGAGTACTGATGTATTCGGCAATTCCGGGAAAGTTACCATTTGCCAGACCCGGCCGATTGGCGTTAACATCTGCGCACCAGGACGCCACAGGGCGGTTCCCCCGAACCCCTGACGACCGGCCGGACCTGGCGCCCCGATGGCCGCGCGAGCGCCAAGGCAGGCGGGACCAGGGACGAGCTGAGGAGGCCGGTCAAGTTGCCCCCCGAAACCTCCGGAGACATGTCGGCCCATTGGGCTGCCGGCTGGGCCAAGATCCGCGCACGCTTGCGGAGCGAGGTCGGCGAGGTCGAGTACCGAACCTGGCTGCGCCAGATGTCGCTCGGCGGCATCGAGGGCGATGAGGTCGTCATCCAGCTGCCGACCCGCTTCCTGCGCGACTGGGTGAACAGCCATTATGGCGACCGCCTGCGCGCGCTCTGGCAGGCCGAGGTGCCGACCATCCGGCGGGTGACCATCCAGGTCGCCACCGCCGAGCCCGCCATGACCGAGGCCGGCAGCGCCGCTCCGCAGGCCGAGGGCCTCGGCACGCGGCTGGCCCAGCGCCCGGCCGAGCCGCGCGGCGCCGATCCGCGCTCCGAATGGATCGCCCCGCTCGAGCCGCGCTTCACCTTCGACACCTTCGTCGTCGGCAAGCCGAACGAGTTCGCCCATGCCTGCGCCCGGCGGGTCGCGGAGCGGCCGGCGAGCCCCGGCTTCAACCCGATGTTCCTCTATGGCGGCGTCGGGCTCGGCAAGACCCACCTGATGCACGCCATCGCCTGGGCGATCCGCGAGGCCCAGCCGCAGCGCACCGTCGCCTACATGAGCGCCGAGAAGTTCATGTACAAATTCATCGCGGCCATCCGCAGCCAGTCGATGATGGAGTTCAAGGAGACACTGCGCGCGGTCGACGTGCTGATGATCGACGACCTGCAATTCCTGATTGGCAAGGACAACACGCAGGAGGAGTTTTTCCACACCTTCAATGCGCTGGTCGACCAGGGCAAGCAGATCGTCGTCTCCTCGGACAAGCCGCCATCCGACCTCGCGGGCATCGAGGACCGGCTGCGCACCCGGCTCGGCCACGGCATGGTCGCCGACCTGCATGCGACGACCTACGAACTCCGGCTGTCGATCCTGCAGGCGAAGGCCGCGGCGGCGCAGGTGAAGGTTCCGGACAAGGTGCTCGAGCTGCTGGCGAACAAGATCACCGCCAATGTGCGCGAGCTGGAAGGCGCGCTGAACCGGCTGGTCGCGCATGCCAACCTGTTCGGCCGGCCGATCACCGTCGACAGCGCGCACGAGGTGCTGCAGGACCTGCTCAGGGCGCATGAACGACGGGTCTCGATCGAGGAGATCCAGCGCAAGGTCGCCGAGCACTACAACCTGCGCATGAACGACATGATCTCGGCCCGCCGGGCCCGCAACGTCGCCCGCCCGCGGCAGGTGGCGATGTACCTGGCCAAGCAGCTGACCCAGCGCAGCCTGCCCGAGATCGGTCGGCGCTTCGGTGGGCGCGACCACACCACCGTCATGCATGCCGTCAGCCGGGTGACCGAGCTGATCGACCAGGATGTCGCCTTCGCCGAGGACGTGGCGCTGCTGCGGAAGATGCTGGAGACCTGAGGGGGGGCGGCACCTCGGACTTGGTTGCAGGCCGGGAAACCCTTACCTTAGGCCCTCGAATCGGCGGCAAGCTGTAGGGGTCTGGGTCCATGAAGTTCACGGTCGAGCGGGCGGTGCTCCTGAAGGCGCTCGCCCATGTCCAGTCCGTGGTCGAGCGGCGCAACACCATCCCCATCCTTGCCAATGTCCTGATCTCCGCGCAGGACGGCGTGCTCAAGCTGACCGCGACCGACATGGAGATCGCGGTGGTCGAGGAGATTCCGGGCGTGCAGATCGCCCGGCCCGGCCGCACCACCGCGCCGGCCGCGACGCTCTATGAGATCGTCCGCAAGCTGCCCGAGGGCGCCAAGGTCGAGCTCGACTATGGCGGCGGCGATGCCGCGCTGAAGCTCCGCGCCGGCCGCTTCAACACCGACCTCTCGGTGCTGCCGGTCGAGGATTTCCCGGCGATGACCGACGGCAAGCTGCCGCACGCCTTCGCGCTGCCCGCGGGCCAGCTGCGCGAGCTGATCGACCGCACCCGCTTCGCGATCAGCACCGAGGAGACGCGCTACTACCTCAACGGCATCTACCTGCACGCGACCGAGAGCGAGGGCGCGCCGGTGCTGCGCGCGGTCGCGACCGACGGCCATCGCCTGGCGCGCATCGAGGAGCCGCTGCCCGAGGGTGCCTCCGGCATCCCCGGCGTGATCATCCCGCGCAAGACGATCAACGAGGTGCGCAAGTTGGCGGAAGAGACGCAGGACGAGATCGCGATCAAGCTCAGCGAGACCAAGATCCGCTTCGAGCTCGGCACGGTGCAGCTGACCAGCAAGCTGATCGACGGCACCTTCCCGGAATACGACCGCGTCATCCCGCGCGGCAACGACAAGATCCTGCGGGTGAACAAGAAGGAATTCGCCGAGGCCGTCGGGCGCGTGGCCGCCATCAGCAGCGAGCGCTCGCGCCCCGTCAAGCTATCGATCGACCGCAACCACCTGCTGATCTCCGCCAGCTCGGCCGAGCAGGGCCAGGCGCAGGAGGAGCTGGACGCCGACGCGGTGAAGTACGAGAGCAGCCCGCTCGAGATCGGCTTCCAGGCGCGCTACCTGAACGATATCACCGACCAGATCGGCGACCAGGTGGAGTTCCGCTTCGCCGATGGCTCGGCGCCGACGGTGGTGACCGACAGCGCGAAGCCCGAGGCGCTGTATGTGCTGATGCCGATGCGCGTCTGAAGCCTCAGGCTTCGGACAGGGTGCTCGGGTGGAACAGCGCCTCCGGCGCGATCGGGGCGGCAGCCAGGCCATCGGCGACCGCGAAGCGGATCATGGCCGCGATCTCGTCGCGGTTGCGCGCGAAGCCATAGGGCCAGACATCGCCGCCCATGGCCCGCGCCTGCTCCTCATAGGCCGCGGCGATCCAGGGCAATGAGACGCGCAGCACGTTGACCTGCTGCAGTTCGGTCAGCGAGAGCGCCTTCGCCGCGGCAAAGGCGCGATACAGCGCGACCGGCAGCCAGGCATGCTTCGCCGCCACGTCCTTGCGCACGGCGAGGCAATGCATGATCGGGAAGAAGCCGCTGGCCTTGTGCCAGGCCATCTCCTCGGCGCGGTAGTCGGGGTAGAGGCGATCCACGGGCGCGGACTTGTCGAGGTAGCACTTCGGCGCGCGCGGGCCGATGAAGGCGTCGAGCGTGCCGTCGGCGAGCGCTTCTTCCAGGTCGCGGCCCAGCGGCTTCACGTCGAAGCCATCCGGCAGCGTGATGGCGACGCGTTCCTGGCCCGTGCGCCAGGCGATGCGCTTCGTGTCCACGCCATAGTGCTCGCGCAGGATGCCGCGCACCCAGAGCGCGGCGGTCTGCTGGTACTCCGGCAGGCCGATGGTGCGGCCGGCGAGATCGGCCGCCGTGCGGATGCCGCGGTCGGTGCGGACATAGATCGCCGAATGCCGGAAGGCGCGCGAGAGGAACAGCGGGATGCCGACATAGGGGCTGTCGCCGCGTGCCGTGGTCACGATGTGGCTGCCCATCGAGAGCTCGGTGATCTCGAAGGCCTGGTCGCGCAGCGCGCGGCGGAAGATGTCCTCGGCCTCGGCGACGACCGGCACCAGCTCGACGCCCGGGATCGGCACGCGGCCGTCGAGCACGGGGCGCGAGCGGTCGGTGCCGACGCAGGCGATGGTGAACTGGATCGTCGCGCTCATGCTGCCCTCCGATCGTCGGAGGCGCTTGCGCCGAACGGCGTGAATCGATGGGCCATCATAGTGCCGCCAGGTTCTCGGGGGTGAAGGGCAGGGCGCGCGGGCGCACGCCGAGCGCGTCGGTGATGGCGCTGGCGATCGCCGCGATGGACGGGCCCATGCTGGCCTCGCCGGCGCCGAGGAAGGGCAGCTCCGGCCGCGCGATCAGGTCGACCGCGACCTTCGGCACCTCGGAGAAGCGCAGGATCGGGTAGCTCTCCCAGGCATCGCTGGTGATGCGCCGGCGGTCGAAGGCCACGCGTTCCAGCAGTGCGACCGATGCGCCATGGATGGCGCCGCCCTCGTACTGGTTGGCGACGCCGTCGGGGTTCACGACCTCGCCGACATCGCCGGCGATCCAGAGCCGGCGGCAGAATACGCGCTCGCGCGCCTCGACCTCGGCGACGACGGCGGCATAGGCGCCGCTACCCTTGTAGCGCGCCATGGCCAGGCCCATGCCCCAGCCCTCGCGCTTCGTGCGCGTGCGCCATCCGGCCATGTCGGCGGCGCGTTCCAGTACCGCGATCGCCCGCGGGTCTTCCAGGTGGCGCAGGCGGTAGTCGAGCGGATCGGCGTCGGCGGCCTCGGCCAGCTCGTCCATCACCGCCTCGATCGACCAGACGTTCAGCGTGGCACCGAGCCCGCGCAGCGCCGAGGTGCGGATCGGCATCTCGAGCAGCCGCGTGGTGTCGATCTCGAGATGCGGGATGGCGTAGATCGGCACGCCGTTGCGCGGCGCGCCGCCGCCGGCCGCGAGCGGTGGGTTGATGCTCGGCTTCACCGGGAAGGCATCGGCGATCATCGCGCCCGCCAGCAAGGTCGGCACCGGATCGCGCCCCGGCCGCGAGGAATGGCCGTTGCTGATGATGTGGCCGCGCCAGCTGGTGATCCTGCCGCTCGCGTCGGTGTCGGCCGCGATGTCGTGCAGCATGCCCGACGAGAAGGGCGACCAGCCCAGTTCATCCGCGCGCGACCACAGCATGCGCACCGGCGTGCCCGGCACCGCGCGCGCCGCCAGCACCGCATCCATCGCCGCATCGTCGGCGCCGTTGTGGCCGTAGCAGCCCGCGCCCTCGCGGTGCCGCACCAGCACCTGCTCCGGCTTGCAGCGCAGCGTCTTGGCGATGTCGCCGCGGAGGTTGTAGGGGCCCTGGCTGTGGGTGAAGACCTCGACCGTGTCGCCCTGCCAGCGCGCGACGGCGCAGGAGGGGCCGATCGAGGCATGCGCGATATAGGGCCGGTGGAAGCTGCGCTGCAGCGTGCGCGCGGCGGGTGCGGCCTCGCCCTTGCGCGCGACCTCGCTGCGCTCGCCCCGCGTCGCCGCCTCGCGCAGCCAGGCGGGCAGGGCGCGGTCGTCGGGCAGGGTGTCGCGCGCATCCCAGTCCGCTCGCGCCGCCACGCGCGTCGCGGCGGCCTCGGCATCCCATTCGCTCGCCGCCAGCACGGCCAGGAAATTGCCGTCGCGCGCCATGCGCGCATCGCCCGGCAGCGCGCCGTCGCGCAGCGCGGTCAGCGTGGCGCCCCGCGCCGGCGGCCGCACCACGCGGGCATGCAGCATCCCTGGCAGGCGCAGATCATGGACGTAGCGCGCCGCGCCGAAGACCTTGTCCGGCAGGTCGATGCGCGCGACCGAGGTGCCGACGATGCGCCGCGCCGCGATCGGCTTCGGCCTGGCGTCCGGCGAGGCCTCGGTCTCCAGCAGCGCCTGGTCGGCCATCTCCCAATAGCTGCCGATCTTGCCGGCGGGGCCGATGAAGCTGCCATCCTCGATGGTGATCGCCTCGGGCGCGATGCCGGTGCGCTGCGCGACGACCTCGATGAAGATCGCACGCGCCGCGGCACAGGCATGGCGCAGCGCGCTGCCGCTGTCCTGGGTCGAGAGGCTGCCGGAGGTCACCGCTTCGTCCGGGCTGTCCGGCGTCGCGGCCGGGACCGCGACGACGCGGCCGAACGCCACGTCCAGCTCGTCGGCCGCGATCTGGCTCAGCGTCGTCAGGATCCCCTGGCCGAGCTCGACCTTGCCCGGCGTGATCGTCACCCGGCCATCCGCGCTGAAGGACAGCCACTGCGCGAGCCGGCGGTTGTTGTGCAGGCTGCCGGGCAGCCGGGGCTTGCCGTCGGTCGGCGGCAAGGCCGCGCCAAAGCCGCTCATGGATTGGCCTCCCGATTCACGCCTGCGGTGCTCGGCTGCGCCTCCGCCCTCCGGCGATCGGGAGGCACGCGCATCGCCCTGGCGGCGCGCTGCACCGCGCGGATGATCCGGTTGTGGCTGCCGCAGCGGCAGAGATGCGGGTCGAGCGCGGCGCGGATCGCCGCCTCGTCCGGTTCCGGGTCGCGTGCCAGCAGCGCGGCCGCGCTGACCAGGATGCCCGAGAGGCAGTAGCCGCATTGCCCCGCCTGTTCCGCGAGGAAGGCCGCCTGCAGCGGATGCGGCGCATCCGGCGTGCCGAGGCCTTCCACCGTCGTCACCGCCTTGCCCGCCACTGCCGAGGCCGCCAGCGTGCACGCATACGCGGTCACGCCATCGACCAGCACCATGCAAGACCCGCATTGCTCCGTGCCGCAGCCGAAGCGCGGCCCCGACAGCCCGCCCGGGCCGCGCAACGCCTGCAGCAGGGAGACGTCCCGTGGCACGTCCAGCGCCACCGCCGCGCCGTTCAGCGTGAAGGCCACCATTCCCCGCCCCCTCCATCCGGTCGCGTCATTCACGCCTCCAGGCGGTTCGGCGCATGCGCCGGACCCTTCCGCGATCACGCTACTCGGCCCTGATGTTGGCCCGCTTCACGAGTTCCGTCGACTGCGCGAGGTCGCGCTGCAGGAAGCCGTCGTATTCCGTCAGCGACATCACCAGCGGCGCGGCGCCCATCCGGCGCATCGCGGCCTGGCCGGCCTCGCTGCCCAGGATGCGGCTGATCTCGCCATGCAGTCGCTCGACGATCGGCCGCGGCGTCGCGCCCGGCATCATCAGCCCGATCCAGATCGGATACTCGAAGCCCGGCACCAGCTCGGCCACCGCCGGCACCTGCGGCAGCGCCGGGTCGCGCTGGAGCGCCGTCGTCCCCAATGCGCGCACGCGGCCCGCGGCGACCTGCTCGCGCATGGTGGGGATGCCGTCGAACATGATCGGCACCTGACCGGAGATGACCGCCGTGCGCGCCTCGTTCGAGCCGCGGAAGCTGACGGCGACCATGTCGAGCCCGGCCATCTGCTTCAGCATCTCGCCGGCCATGTGATAGGGCGTGCCCGGGCCGGAATGGGCGTAGTTCCACTTCCCCGGCTCGCGCCTGACCAGCGCCAGGAACTCGCCGAGGTTCTCCGCGGGCACCGAGGGGTGCACCACCAGCACGTTGTTCGCGCTGTTGATCGGCGCAACGGCCGTCAGGTCGCGCAGCAGTACGAAGCCGCGCTGCGGCTGCAGCGTCTCGTTGACCATCGCGGTGTTGCCGAGTGCCACCAGCGTATAGCCATCCGGCGGCGATTTCGCGACGAGGTCGGTGCCGATGGTGCCGCCCGCGCCCGGCCGGTTCTCGATCACCACCGGCACGCCGAGCGCCTGGCCCAGCGGCTCGGCGACGAAGCGCGAGGCCACGTCGGCCGCCCCGCCGAGGCCGAAGGGCACGATGATGCGGATCGGCCGCGACGGCCAGGCGGCCTGCGCCCGCGCCACCGCGGGGACGGCCAGCGCCGCCAGCAGGATGCGCCGCCGCATCAGCTTGCCTCGATCCTGGCCATCCTGATCCACTCCCGCTGCCGCGCGATGTCGCGCTCCAGGAAAGCACCGAATTCCGCGACCGTCATCGGCAGCGGCTGCGCCCCGCCGCGCGCCATGCTGGCCTTGGTCGCGTCGGCCGTCAGGATCGCATTCACCGCATCATGCACCCGCGCGATCACCGGCGCCGGCGTGCCGCTCGGCATCATCAGCCCGAGCCAGATCGAGGCCTCGAAGCCCGGCACCGCCTCGGCGATGGTCGGCAATTCCGGCAGCAGCGGGCTGCGCGCCATGCCCGTCGTGCCGAGGCCGATCACGCGCCCGGCCGCGATCTGCTCGCGCATCGTCGGGATGGCGTCGAACATGATCGGCACCTGGCCGCTGATCAGCGCGGTGCGCGCCTCGTTCGAGCCGCGGAAGGGGATGTGGTTCAGCTCGATCCCCGCCATGGCGCAGAACACGCCGCCGGCGATGTGATACGGGGTGCCGGGACCCGAACTCGCGTAATCCAGCCTCCCCGGCTCGGCCCGGGCCTTGGCGATCAGCGCCGGCGTGTCGCGCACGCCGAGCGAGGGGTGCACCGCGAGCACGTGGTAGGCGATGTTGACGGCGGCCACCGGCGAGAGGTCGCGCATCAGCACATAGGGCCGGTTCGGCTGCAGCGTCTCGTTCGCGGTATGGGTGTTCGACATCATCAGCAGCGTATGGCCGTCGGTCGACTTCGCCGCCGCCTCGGTGCCGATCACCGCGCCGGCGCCCGGCCGGTTCTCGATCACCACCGGCTGGCCGAGCGCCTGGGCGAGCGGCTCGGCGAGGAAGCGGGCATTGACGTCGGCCGAGCCGCCGGTGCCGAACGGCACGACGATGCGCAGCGGCCGCGCGGGCCAGCCCTGCCCGAGGGCGGGCAGCGCAAGCGGCGCGGCGGCGAGCGCGATCAGGCCGCGGCGGTCGAGGGGCATGGACATTCGCTCCGGCAGGCTTTGCCGTTCTATCGGGGATCGCGCCGGCGACGGCAACCGCTTCGACGGCGGTAAGTTGCAACGAAATATTCGATCCGTCACGACTGGGGTTTTCAGTCTCGCGAATTCGTGGTCGCGGAATTGCGAGGTACTGGCGCACGATGCCGCGCTTTCAGCTTCGTGAAGGCCGCATCCGATGACGGCATTACACTGGCGCCGCCGGACAGGAATGCCCGCCGCGTCGGCTCCGCGGGCGGAGCCGGAGACGCAGCGGGCCGGCACGCTGCGGGCGGGCGGGCCGCTCTTCACCCTCGGCTGGATGGTGGCGCTCGCCATGGCCGCGCTGGCGCCGCTGGCGATCTTCGCGACCTATGCCGCGGTCGAGGCGCATCGCAACAGCCGCGCCGAGGCCGCGGCGCTGACCGTCGAGGTCAGCCGCAGCATCGCCGGCGCGCTCGATGTCGAGCTGCAGTCGCGCAACACCGCCGCCGCGCTGCTCGGCTCGATGCCCGCCTTCGACCGCTTCCCGGAGATCGGCGAGGCCGACCTCCAGCCGCTGTTCCACCGCGTGCAGGAATACGCCGCGGCGCTCGGTGGCGCGCAGATCGGCGTCTGGCGGCTTGAGGCGGCGGGGCCGGTGCGGGTGATCAGCACGCTGCGCCCCTTCGTGCTGACCCACGAGCCGGCGCGCGTGCCGGAGGCGGCGGATGTCATCCGGCGCGCCGCGGCGGAGCGCCAGGCGGCGCTCGGCGCCGCCTTCCTGAGCCCCTATACCGGCAAGCGCGGCATGCTGCTCGCCCGCCCGGTCGAGCGCGGCGGCCGGGTGGTGGCGGCGGTGACGATCAGCATCACCACCGCGCAGCTGCAGGCCGTGCTCGCCGAGCAGCAGCTGCCGCCGCACGCCATCGCCGCGGTCGTCGACGGCGAGAACATCGTCATCGCCCGCGTGCCGGAGCGCCACATCGGCCGGCAGCTTGGGCCCGATCAGTGGTCGAGCGCCAGGACGGGCGGCTTCAGGACGGTCTCGCTCGACGGCGATCCGGTGCTCGCGGCCTTCACCCCGCTCGGCCCGGGCGGCAGCTACAAGGTGACGGTCGCGGCACCCCTCGCGGTGGTCGAGGCGGAATGGCTGAAGACTCGCGCGCTGCTGATCGGCGGTGGGGTCGCGGCGCTGATCGCGGGGCTGGCGCTGGCGCTCGGCGGCCGTGCGTGGTGGAGCACGCAGCAGCTCGCGGATCGCCAGGCGGCCTGGCTGAACATCGCGCTCGACCGCACCGGGCTCGCGACCTGGGAGAGCGAGCTCTCGGCCGGCCGCTCGCTCTGGTCGCCGCGGCTCTTCGCGCTGCTCGGCTACCGGCCGACGCCCGATGGTAGTGCGACGCGGGCGATGTGGTGGGCGGTGATCCACCCCGACGACGTCGCCGGCGTACGCGCCGCGCTGGCGCGGGCCGATGCCGATGCCGGCGGGCTGCACCGCCTGACCTATCGCATCCTGCGCCAGGATGACGGCGAGCTGCGCTGGTGCGAGACCATCGGCTGCCGCGTCGATGGCGAGCGCATGGTCGGCGTCACGCTCGACGTCACCGAGGCCAAGCGCGACGAGGAGCGCCGCATCCTGCTGGCGCGCGAGGTCGACCACCGTTCGAAGAACCTGCTCGCCGTGGTGCAGGCGATGGTGCGGATGACCCGGGCCGAGGACGTGGCGTCGCTGCGCCAGGCGCTGACCGTGCGCATCGTCTCGCTCGGCAAGACCCATTCGCTGCTCGCGCAGAATGGCTGGCGCGGCTCCTCGCTGCGCGAGGTGGCGGAGAGCGAACTGCGCTCCTATGGCGAGGCGGTGCAGCTGGCGGGGCCCCCGGTCGGCCTGCCGCCCGAGGCGGTGCAGCCGCTGGCGATGGCGCTGCACGAACTGGCGACCAATGCGGCCAAGCATGGCGCGCTTTCGGTGCCGGGCGGCCAGGTCCGGCTCGCCTGGTCGCGCACCTCGCAGCTGCTGACCGTGGACTGGGTCGAGCTCGGCGGCCCGCCGGTCGCCGAGCCGACGACGCGCGGCTTCGGCAGCCGGGTTATCACGCGCGCGCTCGGCCAGGTGGGCGGGACGGTGCGGCTCGACTGGCGGCGCGCCGGGCTGGTCGCGGTGATCACGCTGCCGCTCGGTCGCGGCGCGCGGCGGCCGGCGGAGCGGGCGGCGGCGCCGGCCTGACGCGTTGCGCGGGCGATGCCGGGGGCGTCCCGCAGCGCGCGGTGCAGGCGCGCGACGGACAGCCCGACGCCTGGATCAGGCATGGGCCCGTGCCGGAAAACCGGTTGCCGGCCAGGGCCGCGGGTTCGGGCCGCGCCCCCTGCGGCCACCTACACCCCCATCCGCTCGAACTGCGCCCGCATCCGCACCACGTCGGCGGCGCGGCCGCTGAAGTGACGGAACGCGTCGGCCGCCTGGCCGACCGCCATGCCGCCGCCATGCGCGGTCCGGCAGCCGAGGCTGCGGGCGTGCCGCAGCAGTGCGGTCTCGAGCGGGAAATAGATGATCTCGCTGACCCAGTGGCGCGCGGTCAGCAGCGCGGTGTCGAGCGGCGTGCCGGGGTGGGCGGCCATGCCGATCGGCGTCGCGTTGATCAGCCCGTCGGCCGCGCGCATGGCGGCGGGCAGGTCCGTGCCGACCACGGCGCGCCCGGCGCCATGCCGCGCGCAGAGCCCGGCGGCGACGCGCTCGGCCCGCGCCGGGTCCATGTCGAACAGCACCAGGCGCCGCACCCCGAGGCCCATCGTCGCTTCCGCAACCGCCGTGCCCGCGCCGCCGGCGCCAAGCTGCACCACGCACCCGAGCGGGACATCCGGCAGCAGCGCGCGGAAGCCCGCGGCATAGCCGCTGCAATCGGTGTTGAAGCCGCGCCGCCTGCCGTCGCGCAGCACCACGGTGTTCACCGCGCCGAGGGCCGCCGCATCCGGTGCGATCTCGTCCAGCAGCGGCAGCACCGCCTGCTTGCAGGGATGCGTCACGTTCAGCCCGTCGAAGCCCATGCGCTCGGCGGCGACGAGCAGGTCCGGCAGCGCCGCCGGCCCGAGGCCGAGTTCCGCCAGGTCGATCAGCCGGTAGATGCAGGTCAGGCCCTGCGCCTGCGCCTCCGCCATGTGCATCGCCGGCGAGCGGGACTGCCCGATGCCCTCGCCGATCAGCCCGAGCAGCAGCGGCCTGTCTGTGCAGGTCATTTCCGGGCGGGTCATGGGCGGGTCTCCCGTTTTCGCTTGCGCGCTTAATGTACTATCTGGTACGTACACGTCAACGATGATCCAAGGGAGACAAGAAGGATGTTGATCACGCGCCGCAGCCTCGGCCTGGTGGCCGCCGGCCTCGCCATGCCCGCCATCGCCCGCGCCGAGGAATATCCCGGCAGCCGCCCCGTCACGGTCGTGGTCTCCTGGGCGCCTGGCGGCTCGACCGATTTCGTCGCGCGGATGCTGGCGCAGGGCATGTCGCCGACGCTTCCCGGCAATGTCGTGGTCGACAACCGCCCCGGTGCATCGGGCACGATCGGGCATGCTTCCGTCGCCCGCGCCCGCCCGGATGGCTTCACGCTGCTGCTCGGCGTGAACTCGACCTATGCGATGGCGCGGCACCTCTTCCCGCAGCGCGGCTATGACGACGAGAGGGATTTTGCGGGCATCGGCCGCGTCGCGACCACGCCGATCTTCCTCTGCGTGAACAACCGGCTCGGCGTGCGCGACATCGCCGGCTTCCTGGCGCTGGCGAAGCGGGACGCCGGCAAGCTCTCCTACGCCTCCTCCGGCGCCGGGTCCTCGGCGCATCTGGCGACCGAGCTGTTCCTGCGTTCGGCCGGCATCGAGGTGCAGAACGTCACCTATCGCGGCGGCGCGCCGGCGGTGCAGGCGCTGATCTCGGGCGAGGTGCAGATGGCCTTCGTCGATGCCGTCACCGCCCTGCCGCTGATCGCCGCCGGCCAGGTGACCGCGATCGGCGTCTCCTCGCCAGCCCGCAATCCGCTGGCGCCGCAGGTGCCGACCATCGCCGAGAGCGGCTTCCCCGGCTACGAGTGCAGCTCGGATTTCGCGCTGCTGGCACCCGCCAATACCCCGGCGCCGATCATCGCCCGGCTGGCCGAGGCCAAGGCGCGCGCGATGGCGCTGCCCGAGGTGGTCGAGAAGCTGCGCAACGGCTCGATCTTCCCCGATGTCGGCACGCCCGAGGCCTGGCCGCGGCAGATCGTCGCCGAGAGCGCCAAGTGGGGCGAGGTGATCAGGTCGCGCGGCATCACGCTGGAGTAGTAGGGTTGGGGGAGGAGGGAACTCTTCCCCCAATCTTCAGGAGGAACTCATGGACGCCTTCCGCCCCTTCGCCCCCGGCACCCAGCCGCCGCTGGATAGCCCGGCCTATGGCAGCACCCACCTCCGCCACCCGAAGCGCGCCCTGCGTGGCCTGCCGCAGACCATCAGCGAGACCACCGGCCCGGCCTTCACCCCCGCGCTCTTCCCCGAGATCGCCGACCTGACCAAGCAGGCCGCGGCCGCCCCGCTCGGCGAGCGGATCATCGTCGCCGGCAAGGTGACCGACGAGGATGGCCGCCCCATCCCGAACACCATGATCGAGGTCTGGCAGGCCAATGCCGCCGGCCGCTACGCCCATCCGCGCGACACCCACGACGCGCCCGCCGACCCGAACTTCCCCGGCGAAGGCCGCATCTTCACCGATGCCAAGGGCGACTACCGCTTCGTCTCGATCAAGCCGGGCGCCTATCCCTGGCGCAACCACCACAATGCCTGGCGTCCCGTGCACATCCACTTCTCGCTGTTCGGCACCGGCTTCGCGCAGCGGCTCATCACGCAGATGTACTTCCCCGGCGACCCGCTGCTCGCGCTCGACCCGATCTACCACGCAGTCTCGGACGTGCGCGCGCGCGAGCGCCTGGTCGCGAAGTTCGACCTGGCGATCACCGAGCCGGAATGGGCGCTCGGCTACCGCTTCGACATCGTGCTCCGCGGCCGAGGTGCTACGCCCTTCGAGGAGGCGCATTGAGATGCCCGTTGCGACCGCCAGCCAGACCATCGGGCCCTACTGGCATCTGATCGAGCACAAGGAATGGGCCGACCTGACGCGCTTCGGCGCCGAGGGTGAGAGGATCATCGTCACCGGCCGCATCACCGATGGCGCCGGCGACCTCGTCACCGACGCCGCGGTCGAGATCTGGCAGTCGAGCCCGCCGGCCGGCGAGCGCTTCCCCGGCTATGGCCGCTGCGCCACCGATGCCGAGGGCCGCTTCCGCTTCGTCACGCTGAAGCCGGAGGCGGTGCCGGGCCAGGGCAACCAGACCCAGGCGCCGCACCTCTCGATCGTGCTGCTGGCGCGCGGGCTGATGACCGCGCTGCGCACCAGGCTCTACTTCGCGGGCGAAAAGCTCAACGAGACCGACCCGCTGCTGTCGTCCATCGACAACCCGGCCGAGCGCGCGACGTTGATCGCGCAGCCGGCGGGTCCGGACACCTGGCACCTCGACATCCGCCTGCAGGGCGAGAACGAGACGGTCTTCCTGGACGTGTGATGCGCACCGCCATCGCCACCGTCTGCCTGAGCGGCACGCTGCCCGACAAGCTCGAGGCCGCGGCCGCGATCGGCTTCGACGGCGTCGAGATCTTCGAGAACGACCTGCTGACCTTCGACGGCTCGCCGGAGGAGGTCGGCGCCATGTGCCGCGATCTCGGGCTCGAGGTCGCGCTCTACCAGCCCTTCCGCGACTTCGAGGCGATGCCCGAGCCGCAGCGCACGCGCAACCTCGATCGCGCCGAGCGGAAATTCGACACGATGCAGGCGCTGGGTGCCGGGATGCTGCTGGTCTGCAGCAACACCCAGGCAGCCTGCATCGACGATCCCGCCCGCGCCGCCGCCGACCTGCGGGAGATGGCCGAGCGCGCAGCGAAGCGCGGCCTCAGCGTCGGCTACGAGGCGCTGGCCTGGGGCCGCCACACCTCGCTCTGGCGCCAGGCCTGGGACATCGTCCGCCGCGCCGACCACCCCGCACTCGGCCTGATTCTCGACAGCTTCCACACGCTCTGCCGCGGCGACGACCTCGCCGGCCTCGCGCAGGCGGTGCCGCCGGAGAAGCTGTTCTTCCTGCAACTCGCCGATGCGCCGCGCCTGGCGATGGACCCGCTGTCGTGGAGCCGCCACTACCGGCTCTTCCCCTTCCAGGGCGAGCTGCCGGTCGCCGGTTTCCTGCGCGACTTGCTCGCCGCCGGATATACCGGCCCGGTCTCGCTCGAGATCTTCAACGACGAGTTCCGCGCCGCCCCCGTGCGGCGCATCGCGCGCGACGGCCTGCGCTCGCTGGTCGCCCTCGGCGATGCGGTGGGCGCGACGGAAAAGCTGCCCGCACCGCCCGAGGTCGCCGGCATCGAGTTCCTCGAATTCGCCGTCGACGAGGCCGCCGGCGAGCAGCTCGCCGGCTTCCTCGGCACGCTCGGCTTCCGCCTCGCCGGCCGCCACAAATCGAAGGCCGTGACCCTGCTGCGCCAGGGTGCCGTCAACATCGTGCTCAACGCCGAGCCGGACAGCGCGGCGGCCGAGCGCTTCGAGATGTTCGGCCCCGCCGTCTGCGCCATGGCGATCCGCGTCGACGACCCAGAGCGCACGCTGCAACGCGCCCGCCGCCTCCTCAGCCCCGCCTGGCAGGAGCGCCGCGGCGCCGGCGAGCGCGCCATCCCCGGCATCCGCGCGCCCGACGGCACGCTGATCAACCTGGTGCGGACGGGCGAGGATTTCTGGGCCGATGATTTCCACCTGCTCGACCTGCCGCCGAGCGACGTCCCGCCGCTGACCGGCATCGACCACGTGGTGCAGGCGCTCGCTCCCGGCCATCTCGACGGCTTCGTGCTGTTCTGGCGCACGGTCTTCGGGCTCGAGGCCGAGCCGCTGCTGGAGATCCCCGACCCCTTCGGCCTGGTGCGCAGCCGGACGCTGTCCTCGGCGAACCGCACATTGCGTCTGCCCTTCAACACCTCGGAATCGCGGCAGACCGTGACCGGCCGCTTCGTCTCGGCCTATGCCGGCGCCGGCGTGCACCATGTGGCGTTCTCCTGCGCGAGCGCCGAGGCGCTGGTCGCCGCCGCGGCGGCCGCGCCGCTGCTGGAAATCCCCGACAACACCTATGCCGACTACGCCGCGCGCTTCGGCCTCGACGACGCGACGCTGGAGGCCCTGCGCGCCCGCCACCTGCTCACCGACGAGGACGGCAGCGGCGGCAGCTTCGTGCACGCCTTCACGCAGAGCTTCGAGGACCGCTTCTTCTTCGAGGTGGTCGAGCGCTGCGCCGGCTACGATGCCTATGGCGCTGCCAATGCCGCCGTGCGCATGGCCGCGCAGGCGCGCGCGCAGCGGCGGTGATCCAGGTCCGGCGCGCAACGGCCGAGGATGCCGAGGCCGCGGTCGAGGTCATGCGCCGCTCGATCACCGAACTCTGCGCCGAGGACTGGCGCCACGACCCCGCCGTGCTGGCGCGCTGGCTGGCCAACAAGACCGTCGGGAATTGGCGCCTCTGGGCCGCGCGCGAGGATGCGCTGCTCTGCGTCGCGGTCGATGACGAGCGCCTCGCCGGTGTCGGCATGGTCGGCTGGGATGGCGAGATCCGGCTGAACTACGTCGCGCCCGAGTCCTGCCGCCGCGGCGCCAGCACCGCGCTGATGGACCACATGGAAGCCGCCCTCGCCGCGCGCGGCGTCGCCGAGGCGCGGCTGCTGAGCACGCATCTCGCGCACCCCTTCTACCGGCGCCGCTTCTATGTCGAGATCGGCCACGTCGAGAGTGACTACGGCACGCTCGATGCGATCGAGATGACGAAGCGCTTGCCAAGCTGCGCATGAGGCGGACATAGGCGCGCCATGACCGACCCCGTCCGCCGCCACGCCGCCCTGGTCCTGGCCGATACCCTCGCCGCCATCACCGTGGGACACCGCGAGCCCGAGTTGCGCGCCATGACCGCGCGCCATGCCACCGGTGGCGTCCCGCTGCTCGGCGCCGCGGCGGCCGCGACGCCGCCGATGGCCGCCTTCCTCACCGGCCTCGCCGGCACCGCGATCGAACTCGACGAGGGCAACTACCCGGCCGGCGGCCACCCGGCGATCCATGCCGTCGCCCCCGCGCTCGCCGAGGTCGCCGCGCGCCCGACCACCGGCGCCGCGCTGCTCTCGGCCGTCATCGCCGGCTACCAGGCCGGATCGCGGGTCGGCCACGCCACGCGCCTCCGCCCGGCCGCGCATCCGCATGGCACCTGGGGCACCGTCGGTGCCGCGGCCGCGGTGGCGCATCTGCGCGGCCTCGACCCGAAACCCGCCATGGAGATCGCCGCCTCGCTGGGTCTTGCGACCAGCGCCACCGCCTCGCTGCGCGGCGGCTCGGTGCGCAACGTCTATGCCGGGGCGGCGGCGCAGAACGGCATGCTCGCCGTCGACCTCGCCGAGGCCGGCATCACCGGCGAGCCGGGCGGCATCGCCGCGGTCTTCGGCCAGGTCATCGGCGAGGGCTTCGACCAGGCGGCCTACGACGCCAGCGCCGACCGCCCCTTCATCCTCGAGAGCTTCCTCAAGACGGCGTCCTGCTGTCGCGAGACCCAGGGCGCGCTGGAAGCGATCGAAC
>Ga0114976_10000985_pt1 | contig 17758 bp, 4 predicted proteins | sample S_130805_EF_Meta_FD_87319 | JGI IMG/M metagenome (GOLD analysis project Ga0114976, IMG submission 87319) | Freshwater microbial communities from Lake Simoncouche, Canada to study carbon cycling - S_130805_EF_MetaG | ecosystem: Environmental > Aquatic > Freshwater > Lake | place: Lake...
GTCGTTCTTACTGAGTCAGTAACAAAGTTGTTTTTTTCAAAAAGTGGCAAAGCATAAGAATCGCTGCATAAAAATCCGCGAAAATATTTTACCCAGCAAAATTACCCAGAGTTTTGTATTTTTTCATTTTTAGCATGTTTTAATATATTTTGTTAGCATTTATCGTATCAATTATTTTTAGACATGGTTTTTCAATTTTACCCACAGTTCAACATTGGGTAATTTTAGGAAATATAATATAAAGAAAAAATGTATAGGTTATAAAATGAGTATTCGAAATCGCAAATTTGTATATGTATATGAAAAATTTCCACCCGAAGTATATGAAAATTTTAAAAAAATAAAATGTATATATCACATCATTGGTATGGAAAATAATTCCTTATATGGATTTATATACTTTAAAGAAACAAGGACAGAATCAGCTGTTCAAAAAAAAATGAAATATGCAAAAATATTTCATACTGATAAGAACCCCTTAGAAATGCGAAATCAATTAATAAAGAAACAGCCATTTTGGGAAACCGGTATTATTCCAAAACAACTGAGAGAAGCAAAAACAAATATGAATATTCTTTGTAGTTTTATTATGAAACAGCATGAGCAATTAATTCAAAATGTTATAAATGAGAAAACACAGTTAGTAGAACAAAATATGAAACTTCAAGAGGAAAAAGATGATCTTCAAAAATCATTGATAGAAAAAATTACAATCCAAAATACAATGACAAATACAATGTCTAATTCGAATAACTCGACAACAGACAACTCAAAAAACAAGAAAATCACCAATATAAATGTGTTTTTGAATACGGAATGTAAAGACGCGATTACACTAAAAGATTTCATCAATGAACTTGTAATAGAAGACGAAGATCTAATGTGTTTGAAAGATCATGGATATATTGAATCGGTTTCAAGACTATTAAACAAAGCACTCGTAAATTACGATTTATATAAACGTCCAATCCATTGTTCAGATATCAAGCGAGAAGTCATGCATGTGAAAGACCAAGAAGGATGGAAGAAAGAAACACCAACAGGTGAATCGGCAAATCTGGACAAGGCGTTCTCAAGACTTTCGCAGCTTCAATGTAAGAAAATGGTCAATTATTTTCAAGATGTGGAAGAAGCCAATATGGATGAAAAAGCAAGCATAATGTGTAGGATAGCGGAATCATCCAATGAAGAGAATTGTAAGAAAAAGATTATTAAAAAGATCATAGAAAGTATCAAATTATGATCGGCGCTTTTTAGAAATCCTTTTATTGCTAGGTATTTTATCTCCAGGACGTTGCCCCTTCGGTAATAATTTGAATGATTTATTGAACTCAATCGCTCGCAATAAACGCAGTTGTCGTTTTGCGTTTTCTTTTGTTGCGCATTTAGCGAAAACACGTTTTGTATATTTATTTTTGACACTATAGCACCCTTTTTTAGAGACCTTTCTTATAGAATATGGCATATATAATTCTATAAGAAAAAAAATCAATAAAAAACAAACGGCCAATATATAAAGATGGACGAGATGGATTTGGAAATCGATAATTATAGCATGGTCGATTTAGAAAAGTTTTTTAAATTAAAGACTAAATATGGGGAAGCAGATGTGGAGCAAAAAGAATATGAAATAAGAGAACAATTGCTGTCTTCAGGGCATTTGAGTAAAAAATTCAAGCGCGATTTGATAATCTTTTTGACAGAAGCAAAAAACCGTATTCTTCAGTGGAAATTTCCAATGAAAAAGGAAAATCTGCCAACGACGATACAGAAAAACGCAATTCTGGACAAAAGTGATGTGCCTAGATCGCAAGAATTGCCGACGTCAAGAATACCGAATCTCATAGAAAGACCGCCGACAAATTATTTGAATGTTCAACTGTCAGAGTACTATCAAGGTACACTAAATCCATTGGCAACGAGAACAATAACCAAGAATATTACAGTAGATACAAGGTTCAGAAATCGATACTATGAAACATCGAGTAGTGATTTTATGATAACGCTTCCAATGAGATTAAATAAAGTAGTATCTATGCAAATGACCGCAATAGAACTACCGAAAGATTTTTATAGTATATGTTCAGAGTATTGTAATAATTTTTTTCATATGACAATATTCAGAGAGGTAGGTAAAGTAGCATATAGTGGTTCAAGAACGGTTGTAATACCTGATGGAAATTATACAGCGGAAAGACTAGTGAAACAGATAAATGATATATTATGTGCAAACGGACCGAATAATGAAGACCCGTTCTCATTAGTTATTTTTTCATTAACAACAGATGGAATTATAGGAAATGATGTTGGAAATGGTAGGATAGTGGTTCAACCTTTTTTAGAATACGAAGATCAAATAAAAGAAATTGTATTTAATTTTTCAGTAGATATGAAAGGAAATAGTGATTCTATGCATTTAACACAAAAATTAGGTTGGATATTAGGATTTGTGAATATTCAATATTGTGGAAGCAATCGATATACCGGTGAAAAATCAATAGAACCAAATCCAATAAAATATATATATTTGGCAGTAGATGATTTTAATAAAAGCGTAAACGATAATTTTATTACTGCTTTTGAAAAGAATGGTTTGAAACCGAACATTTTAGCAAGAATATCAAGTCATGGGAAAGGGTACGAAAATACGATCATTAATAATGAATATGCAATAATATCAGATCCGAGAAAATATTTTGGCCCAGTAGATATACAAAGATTACAAATTCGGTTGTTTGATGATTATGGAAGAATATTAAATATGAATTATAGTGACTATTCATTCTGTTTGAGTTTGAAAATGGTATATGACTTATAAGATAAAAACCATAAATAATATAGGAAACATAAAATATCATTATTATATATTTTAATATTATATAATGTCGTCTAGTCATGTAACAGCGAATCGAAGGATAGCTGCAACAAAACCATATATAGTAAGTTGTGCGGGTCCTCCTAGTGTTATAAATATTCAAGAACCTCCAGTAGTAATAACAAGATATACTGGCGTAACAGGACCCACTGGAACAACAGGGCCAACCGGACCAACTGGTCCAACTGGTCCAACCGGTCCAACCGGTCCAACCGGTCCAACAGGAGTAACAGGGCAAACGGGTCCAACCGGTAGCACAGGTCCAACCGGATCAACTGGTCCAACTGGTAGCACAGGTCCAACAGGATCAACTGGTCCAACTGGTAGCACAGGTCCAACAGGGCCAACAGGGCCAACAGGCGCAACAGGACCAATAGGTCTTACAGGACCAACAGGTCCAACAGGAGTAACCGGTCCAACAGGAGTAACCGGTCCCACAGGTATTACAGGTCCAAGCGGATCAACAGGACCAATAGGTCCAACAGGATTAACCGGTCCAACAGGAGTAACAGGGCCAACGGGTCAAACTGGTAGTACAGGTACAACCGGACCAACCGGTACAACAGGATCAACAGGTCCAACAGGATCAATAGGTCCAACCGGACCAATCGGTCCAACTGGATCCACTGGTCCAACAGGACCAACCGGCGCGACAGGGCCAACAGGCACGACAGGGCCAACAGGCACGACAGGGCCAACAGGCACGACAGGGCCAACAGGACCAACAGGACCAACAGGCACGACAGGGCCAACAGGACCAACAGGACCAACAGGACCTACAGGCACGACAGGCACGACAGGACCAACAGGACCAACAGGACCAACAGGACCAACAGGACCAACTGGTGATACAGGACAAACAGGACCAACAGGACCAACAGGCACGACAGGATCAACAGGGCCAACAGGACCAACAGGACCAACAGGACCTACAGGCACGACAGGACCAACAGGGCCAACAGGACCAACAGGACCAACAGGACCAACAGGTGATACAGGACCAACAGGGCCAACAGGACCAACAGGACCAACAGGTGATACAGGCGCGACAGGGCCAACAGGACCAACAGGGCCAACAGGACCAACAGGACCAACAGGGCCAACAGGACCAACAGGGCCAACAGGACCAACAGGGCCAACAGGGCCAACAGGACCAACAGGGCCAACAGGACCCACAGGCGCAACAGGACCAACAGGCCCGACAGGAAAAACAGGACCAACAGGGCCAACAGGCGCAACAGGGCCAACAGGCGCAACAGGACCAACAGGACCAACAGGACACACAGGACCAACAGGACCAACAGGGCCAACAGGACCAACAGGACCAACAGGACCTACAGGCACGACAGGCACGACAGGACCAACAGGACCAACAGGACCAACAGGACCAACAGGACCAACAGGACCAACGGGAAAAACAGGGCCAACAGGGCCAACCGGGCCAACCGGACCAACAGGGCCAACAGGGCCAACCGGACCAACAGGGCCAACAGGGCCAATAGGGCCAATTGGTATCGGTCAAATTGGTCCAATGGGTCCGCAAGGAAATATAGGACCTACTGGACCGGCTGGTCAAAATGGTAAAGATGGTGCTGTTGGAATTCAAGGACCACCTGGTCTAAATGGTCAAAATGGCCAAAATGGATTAGATTGTTGTTGTTCAGGCGGTGGCGGTGGCGGAACCAATATAACATGGGGAGTACTTTCGGGAACAGCAATTACATCAACATATACAAGTATAAGTACAGTATTATTTGATGCAAGTTCGAATTTTAATCTTTCAAAACCAACAACAACATCACTGTTAGTAAGCATGAATACATCGACACCAACAATGAGTAATGATCCATGGGTATTTACAAATTTGATAGATGCTCCGCCACCGGTAATATTTGGGAATACAGTAACACAAGGACAATACGTATATATTCCATGGACATATCCGACACAAGTAAATGTCGGATTTATGAATATTTATTTACCAGCAATGCACACATTGTCATGTACATGGACAGGAAAAGTTAGTGGAAATATGATATATGACCAACCAATATTAACAGATATGAGTGGTTCTCGTATAATAAAATATAATAACTTACTCGCAAACACAACATATATAACTGGTATTGTATTAACAAATACAAATAGAGATACAGGATATAAAACACTGCAATTTCCACAAGACCAACAAGGAACACTTAGAAATGCTTACGTATATTATTCAGCAAATTTTGCAAATTTGGCTAAAAACGCAATAGATAATAGATTCACGGCATGGTATGGTAATTATAGTTTTAATTCTAATAAATCATCAGTATTATTTGATGGATCAATGACAGCTATTATAGTAATTGGCCCCCCATCTGCGCCAGGAATACCAACATTTAGCGTTCAAAATAATAATAACGGATCACCGATTACGGTTGATGTATCTGCGTCTAGACCTATCTATGTGAATACATTAAATAATCAAGATAATGAAACAGTTATTCAAAATTATAAATACACATATTCAACATCAGGGTCTATAATAAGATATGGTGGACCAATAGTAGATAATTCAATAAATGTAATCAGTGTAAATACTGCAACTATTATAAATTTATTTCCTGATTGTAGTTATGTATTCTATGCTTCTGCAAAGAATGATGGTATAGAAACATATGGTGCGATTTCACCGCCAGTTATTTTATATACAAAATACTTAAATCCTGTAGTATTTGGAACTTTTTCAATGCAATCGCCAGGTACAACATATTCTGCAAAACTAGTAAGAAATAATAATTCAGGTGATATTTCAGGGTCGACAATAAATAATATATTATTTTTACAACCGACAATACCTTGGTCAAGCAACGCAATTGTATCACCAATTCACTCAATCGTAAATAGAGGATCAACGAATAATAACATATTGAGAATTACCGGTAATATAGTTAGAGGTGGTATTGAGTTAGATACTGGAAATGTATTTTACAATGGTTTTCCTGCAGTAAATCCAGGGAATGTAATAAAGTCATTGTTCAATATATCGACTAGTATGCCAACAGATTCGCATGTAACATTATCTAATGCGTGTCGAGGATTTTACTTACAGGGAAATACAATATTAAGTATAGAATCGGCAAATGTATTTGTAGAATCCAATGAAAAAACGATTATATCAATGGAACAATACCAATCTGAATCAAGTAAAACGACAGGTAGTTATCAATTCTATTATGAAAACTTGTCAGGTTCACCAATAATTAATTCATTTGATATTTCTCTGAATACAACAAATATAGTTCAAATATCAGGTGTTTGGATATTATACGGAAGATCAATAATAAACGCAACAACTGTCGTTAGTAATATGGGCAAATATTTTTATAATAAAGATCAACTATTATCATATTCTACTAATAATATAGAAGTTGGATTATCAAATGTTACAGAGGATTCATATAATGGTAGTGGATTAACAAACCAAATTACAATAGTAAACAGTGGAAGTCAACCGATTTATTATTCAAAAAATGTATTTGCAAAAGATATATCTATGACAACAATTGCGTATAATCCAATTGCGTCAACAGCGTCTTATCAAAGTTCAAGTATATCGGCAATATTAGACCAACCATCATATAATTTGATTACCAATATTGGTCTATACCCGACATCTGTTCAAATTGTAGGGAATAGTACTGCAAGCAATTTAAGTGATATTGTGGGATTTAGAGTATGGAGTGGCGACGCAAATGGCAATATACCATCAAATGTAACACCGGTTCCTGCGCCATTTCGATATGTTGATATATTATACAATCACGCGTGGGACTTACAATCAAATAATAATGATGGATATGACGCAACCCAAGAATTGCAAATATGTGATGGAGCATATCGAACAAAGGGGTCATTAATAAAAGGATATTTAGATTACAGAATGTATAGTATATCATCCGATCAAACAAATACAATAAACTATTCTACAATATCGAATACAGGATACAGATTTGCTACTTTTTGTTGGAAATGTAATATAAATTTGCGAAATTATACAAAGATTGCATTTATGATGAAGGGTGTAGAAACAAATATTGATACACCAAATAGTACACCATCTGTATTTGGTCAGCCAATTTTATTTTATTATAGATTGGAAGATTACGATAATCCAACAACGTTTACAACAGCATATACCAACTCGTTATGGATAGACGCAAATAGTACAACATTGGCTTTATCAAGTACAAATTATTGTAAGTTAAATTTGGCAGATTATTTATCAGGAACATTGTTGGGTGGTAAAAATTCAAGTATTGCGTATAGTAATACATTCACAAATAATACACTTACTATTAACGCTTCAGTACCGTCATTTAATATTTCTGAAGCAAAAAAATTATATATATATTTAAGAGTAGGATTACCAATGAGCGTAAATGTAAACTTTACGCATATAACATGTTCATTATATAGTTAGTTAATATTATCAAATAAGTAATAATATACCGACCAAATAATGATGTATAATATTTTTTTTAGGAGAGAGTGTATAATAGAAGAAATTTTTTCAACAGTGTAAATATATACTAGTATAAATAATAATACTATTGTAAGTTTACAATATAATATAATAATATTATATTGTATATATTATGGCGTCGTTTCCAACGCAGGACCAAGTTAATAATCTGGTCATTAAAAGATTTCAGGGAGCACCATTTACTGATGTAAATCAGTCTGTAACTTTAGAAGCTATTGGTAGTTCAAATAGCAAAATTATTTCTAGTTACATATTTGGTCAACCAGTGCCTATACCTGCACCACCAAAAGGAACTGGTACCGTAATAGCAAGTGGTGGTAAAAAATATATATCATCAGACCCAAAATATCAATATATGACATATTACGAAAACGTAGTTTTATCTGCAGTCAATTACCAAATTGCTTTTTATTATGCAGGAACAGACCCAGGTGATGTTGTAGAAACAAATATATTAATAAACGCAATACCGTTTAACCATGATAGTGATGGATCATATTCAATAATTGTGTCAGATTCAGCCGATCCATCACATACGTCTATAGCAATTAATGGTGCGACACCATGGTATTTTGATGGAAATTCTGGATACTTAACATTCTACAAGCCAATTGATTTTATACCAGCAATTAGTTTTTGGAGATATGAAGGAAAAATGGGTTTTGATGAAAACGCAGGAAGAACAGGATCAACTGGTTCAACAGGTTACACGGGACCAACTGGACCAACAGGACCTGAAGGAAGATTTGGTGGTATTGTATATCAAGATATTATTCCAGATGGGTATGATTTAATAAATATTGGATCGGTGGATCATCGTTTTAACGCAATATATGTAAGAGATGCGCATATTAGTTCACAAACAATATACATTGGAGACGCAAGCATATCAGCTCAAGGGGATACGGTGTCATTACCAGGTGGTTCAACGATTGGTGGCGTGAATCCGGGAACAATTACAATTAGAGGAAAATTAAATAACACATCATTGTTACCAAAAAACGCTTCACTTGGAGATGGATATATTATATTAGATGAAGATAATATAGGTCATTTATGGGTAACACCAATTAATTCGCCACAAGTATTAGAAGATTGGACTGATGTTGGAAAAATTCAAGGTCCTCAAGGTTTTATTGGACCAACAGGACCAACAGGACCAACTGGTCATACAGGACCAACAGGACCAACAGGACCAACTGGACCAACAGGACCAATTGGAACAGGACCAACCGGACCAACAGGGACATCTGGATCAACTGGTAAAACAGGTTCAACAGGACAAACTGGACCCACAGGACAAATCGGACCCACTGGACCTACTGGAAGAACAGGACCAACAGGTCCGACAGGACCGACAGGACCAACAGGACCGACAGGACCAACAGGACCTCAAGGTACACCTGGATATTCTAATAATACTGGTGCAACAGGAAGAACAGGACCAACTGGACAAATGGGTTATACTGGATCAACAGGATCAACTGGGCCCACTGGACCAACCGGACCAACAGGACCAACCGGACCATCAGGATCATCTGGATCAACCGGACCGACAGGACCAACTGGACCAACTGGGCCAACTGGTGAAACAGGACCATCAGGATCAACCGGGCCGACAGGACCCACTGGACCAACCGGGCCAACCGGACCAACTGGTGAAACAGGACCGACAGGACCAACAGGATCAACCGGGCCAACCGGATCAACAGGACCGACAGGACCGACAGGACCGACAGGACCGACAGGACCAACAGGACCAACAGGACCGGTTGGACAATCACTTAATCATTTTATATCTGTTCTCGGCAATCCTGATATTATTGAACCGGATTCTTTTGTTTTACATAATTATAATTTTGAAAATACGGTAGAAGTGGTAGAATCATTGGAAGCATATGAAAATAAGTCAAGTGGCATTTATTGGACAGTATCTCATTTACCATTTTTGAATTTCGTTGATAAGTTTAAAATTGGATTAAAAGGTGATATAAATAATTATGATTCATGCTATATTATAATAACAAATGATGGTGATAATAATATATATTCATTATATATTTATGGAATTAAAATAGAAAATGAATTTATTTCATCAAATAAATCAAATGTTACATTGAGTATGTATTGCGACAATGTATTTGTAAATGTAATAATTGATGGAATAACTATTATCAGAGAATATTTTCCAAATAATCCACCAATCTATAATGGAAGTATTGATAATAAATATTCGTTTTATGCAATGAGCAGTTATGGAAATGTAACAGATATATTACTTACAAATGTATTTTTTCATATAACTGGCGCATTAGGTCCTACGGGTCCTACTGGTCCTACTGGTCCTACTGGTCCTACTGGTCCTACTGGTTCTACTGGTCCTACTGGTTCTACTGGTCCTACTGGTTCTACTGGTCCTACTGGTTCTACTGGTTCTACTGGTCCTACTGGTCCTACTGGTAAAACTGGACCAACAGGAAATACAGGTCCAACAGGTTCGACAGGTCCAACCGGAAGAACAGGTCCAACAGGTCCAACAGGACCAACTGGAACAACAGGCTCAACTGGTCCTACTGGGCGAACGGGTCCAACAGGACCAACAGGACCAACAGGACCAACTGGTGCAACTGGACCAACTGGGCGAACTGGTCCAACAGGTAATACTGGTCCTACAGGACCAACAGGGTGGACTGGACGAACGGGTCCAACAGGTTATACAGGTCCTACAGGAATAACTGGAGATACAGGACCAACAGGACCAACTGGTTCAACAGGACCAACCGGTTCAACAGGACCAACTGGAATTACTGGGTCTACAGGATCTACAGGTTTTACAGGACCAACAGGATATACAGGTCCTACTGGAATAACTGGAGATACAGGATCAACGGGTACAACAGGATATACCGGCGATACAGGATATACCGGCGATACAGGATATACTGGGGATACAGGTTCAACTGGTCCTACAGGTCCTACTGGACCGATTGGTACAGGTCCTACAGGTGAAACAGGAGATACAGGAATTACAGGAGATACGGGTCCTACTGGACCAACAGGACCTACCGGACCACAAGGAATACCAGGAGAAGCTACGCTAACTGGAGCAACAGGATATACGGGACCAACAGGACCAACAGGACCACAAGGAATACCAGGAACAGCTACGCTAACCGGCGCAACAGGATATACTGGACCAACAGGTCCATATGGAACAGGATCAACAGGTTCGACTGGTCGAACAGGTTCAACAGGTCCTACAGGTCCGACTGGTCATACAGGACCTACTGGAAATACTGGTAGAACAGGTCCTACAGGTCCTACTGGTCCTACAGGTCATACAGGACCTACTGGAAATACTGGTAGAACAGGTCCTACTGGACCGACAGGTCCTACAGGTCATACCGGTCCTACTGGAAATACTGGTAGAACAGGTCCTACAGGTCCTACAGGTCCTACAGGTCATACCGGTCCTACTGGAAATACTGGTAGAACAGGTCCTACTGGTCCTACAGGTCCTACTGGTCATACAGGACCTACTGGAAATACTGGTAGAACAGGCACTACAGGTCCTACTGGACCCACAGGACCAACAGGAATAACAGGAGATACTGGTATAACAGGTCCTACTGGTTCTACAGGGCAAACCGGACCAACAGGTATAACAGGAGATACAGGACCAACAGGAGACACAGGGTCAACAGGAATTACCGGCGATACAGGTTCTACAGGAGATACAGGTAATACAGGCGATACAGGTTCTACAGGAGATACAGGGTCTACAGGAGATACAGGGTCCACAGGAGATACAGGGTCTACAGGAGATACAGGGTCCACAGGAGATACCGGTCCAACAGGTCCAACTGGACATACAGGTCCACAAGGTGAACCTGGATTTGCAACAAATACAGGATGTACTGGATATACAGGTAGTACAGGAGAAATAGGACCTACTGGACCACAAGGAACACCAGGTACTGCGTCATCAACTGGCGCAACAGGATATACTGGTCCAACTGGTAGGATTGGTCCAACTGGTCCAACCGGTAGAACAGGGTCTACAGGATCGACTGGTCCGAGAGGAATACCCGGTTCAATAGGACCTACTGGGCCAACTGGTAAAACAGGTCCAACAGGTCCAACAGGTCCGACAGGTCCAACAGGTCCAACCGGGCCTACTGGTGATACAGGTGATACAGGATATACAGGTCCAACAGGTGATACTGGTCTTACAGGTGACACAGGAACAACAGGTGATACAGGAACAACTGGAACAACTGGCGATACGGGTCCAACAGGTGATACAGGAACAACTGGTGATACAGGTGATACAGGAACAACTGGTGATACAGGAACAACTGGTCCAACTGGTCCAACCGGACCAACAGGTCCTACAGGACCAACAGGTTCAACAGGAAGAACAGGTCCTACAGGAAGAACAGGTTCAACCGGTCCAACTGGACCTACTGGACCAACCGGTTCATCTGGTTCAACAGGTAGAACAGGTCCAACAGGTCCAACAGGTCCAACGGGTTTTACAGGAACAACTGGTCCAACAGGACAAATCGGTCCTACTGGGCGAACAGGTATAACTGGGTCAACAGGACCAACCGGACCAACAGGACCAACAGGACCTCAAGGAATACCAGGAACAGCTACACTAACAGGAGCAACAGGATATACAGGACCTACCGGGCCAACTGGTCCTCAAGGAATACCAGGAGAAGCTACATTAACAGGAGCAACAGGATATACAGGACCAACTGGGTGTACCGGACCAATCGGAACAGGACCAACTGGTATGACAGGAGATACAGGTTCAACAGGTTCAACTGGACCAACTGGGTCAACAGGTTCAACAGGACCAACCGGAACAACCGGACCAACCGGTTCAACTGGGCCTACCGGTGAAAGAGGATATACTGGACCAACAGGAGAAACCGGTGAAACAGGTGATACAGGATCAACTGGACCTACTGGTGATACAGGAACAACTGGACCCACTGGACCAACTGGATCAACAGGACCAACAGGGTCAACAGGTCAAACGGGACCCACTGGGTCAACAGGTCAAACTGGTAGAACTGGTCCAACGGGTCCTACAGGGTCAACTGGTCGAACAGGCTCAACAGGACCAACTGGGCCAACAGGGCCAACTGGACCAACAGGGCCTACAGGATCATCCGGTTCAACCGGCCCAACAGGGCCTACAGGAACCACCGGACCAACTGGGCCAACAGGGCCAACTGGGCCAACAGGCTCCACAGGATCCACCGGTTCAACAGGACCAACAGGACCAACAGGCCCAACAGGACCAACCGGTTCAACCGGTCCAACCGGACCAACAGGACCAACAGGAACCACAGGACCAACAGGACCAACAGGACCAACAGGACCCACTGGACCCACTGGACCAACAGGACCGACAGGACCGCTTGGAACAGGACCAACTGGACAAACAGGACCAACAGGACCGACAGGACCAACAGGACCGACAGGACCGACAGGACCAACAGGACCACAAGGAATACCAGGAGAAGCTACGTTAACAGGAGCAACAGGATATACAGGGCCAACTGGGCCAACCGGGCCACAAGGAATACCAGGAGAAGCTACGCTAACAGGAGCAACAGGATATACAGGACCAACTGGGTGTACAGGACCAATTGGAACAGGACCAACTGGTATGACAGGAAATACAGGACCAACAGGACCATCTGGATCAACAGGTTCAACAGGACCAACAGGACCAACAGGACCTACAGGGCCAACAGGACCCACTGGACCAACAGGTCCAACCGGACAAACTGGGTCAACCGGTCCAACAGGCGATACTGGTTCAACAGGACCAACTGGGACAACAGGACATACCGGTTCAACAGGATCCACTGGACCAACAGGGCCAACTGGGCCAACAGGACCAACTGGGCCAACAGGACATACCGGTTCAACGGGTTCAACAGGACCAACTGGCGAAACAGGACCAACAGGCGAAACAGGACCTACAGGTGAAACGGGACCAACCGGCGAAACAGGACCTACAGGCGAAACAGGACCTACTGGGCCTACTGGTCATACAGGCGATACTGGTTCAACGGGTCCAATGGGTCCAACGGGTCCAACAGGTCCAACGGGTCCAACTGGACCAATTGGTACAGGACCAACTGGTACAACCGGTGATACGGGATCAACAGGACCAACCGGTCGAACAGGACCAACCGGCGAAACAGGACCAACCGGCGAAACAGGACCAACCGGCGAAACAGGACCTACTGGACCAACAGGACCTACTGGATGCACAGGTCCACAAGGAATACCAGGAGAAGCTACGTTAACAGGAGCAACAGGATATACAGGTCCAACTGGACCAACCGGTCCACAAGGAATACCAGGAGAAGCTACGCTAACAGGAGCAACTGGATATACAGGACCTACAGGATGTACAGGACCAATAGGAACAGGACCAACTGGTATGACAGGAGATACTGGTTCAACAGGACCAACAGGACCCACTGGACCAACCGGACCCACAGGACCCACTGGACCAACCGGACCAACCGGACCAACCGGACCAACCGGACCAACAGGACCCACAGGACCCACTGGTGATACAGGTTCAACAGGACCAACAGGTCCAACCGGATCAACCGGATCAACCGGACCAACCGGATCAACCGGACCAACCGGACCAACCGGACCAACCGGACCAACGGGACCAACCGGACCAACCGGACCAACCGGACCAACAGGGTCGACTGGCAATACAGGTTCAACAGGTCCAACAGGTTCAACAGGTCCAACAGGTCCAACAGGTCCAACTGGTTCAACAGGTCCAACAGGTCCAACAGGAACTACTGGTGATACTGGTCTAACAGGTGACACAGGATCAACAGGTGAGACAGGATATACAGGTGACACAGGAACAACAGGTGATACTGGTTCAACAGGTGATACAGGTTCAACTGGTGATACAGGTTCAACTGGTGATACAGGTTCAACAGGACCAACAGGACCAACAGGACCCACAGGACCCACAGGCTCAACCGGTCGAACAGGTCCAACAGGTCCAACAGGTCCAACAGGTCCAACAGGTCCAACGGGTCCAACAGGTCCAATTGGAACAGGACCAACCGGTCCAACAGGAATAACAGGTGATACAGGACCAACGGGTCCGACAGGACCGACTGGACCGACAGGACCACAAGGAATACCAGGAGAAGCTACACTAACAGGAGCAACAGGATATACAGGACCAACCGGACCAACAGGGCCTCAAGGAATACCAGGAGAAGCCACACTAACAGGAGCAACAGGATATACAGGACCAACTGGGTGTACCGGACCAATCGGAACAGGACCAACTGGTATGACAGGAGATACTGGTTTAACAGGACCAACTGGTGATACTGGATCAACTGGTGATACAGGTGAAACCGGACCAACTGGTGAAACCGGACCAACTGGTGAAACCGGACCAACTGGTGAAACCGGACCAACTGGTGAAACCGGACCAACCGGACCTACCGGATCAACTGGAAGAACCGGTCATTCAGGATCAACAGGATCTACAGGACCAACAGGTCCAACAGGATCAATAGGATCAACTGGAAGAACCGGTCATTCAGGATCAACAGGACCAACAGGACCAACAGGACCAACTGGATCAACCGGATCAACAGGACCAACAGGACCAACTGGATCAACCGGATCAACTGGATCAACAGGACCAACAGGACCAACCGGATCTACAGGACCAACAGGACCAACCGGGCCAACCGGACCAACCGGACCAACGGGTTCAACAGGATCAATGGGGTCAACAGGAACGACAGGATCAACCGGATCGACAGGACCAACAGGACCAACCGGTGAAACCGGACCAACAGGACCAACAGGTGAAACCGGACCAACAGGGCCAACAGGACCAACAGGACCAACAGGATCTACTGGTAATACAGGATCTACTGGTAATACAGGATCTACTGGTAATACAGGACAAACTGGTCCAACCGGATATACTGGTAATACAGGACCAACAGGATCAACGGGTCCAACAGGATCAACAGGACCAACAGGATCAACAGGACCAACAGGTGATACAGGACCAACTGGCGATACAGGACCAACTGGTGAGACAGGACCAACCGGACCTACTGGACCAACCGGACATACTGGACCCACTGGACCTATTGGAACCGGACCAACCGGACATACTGGTATTACAGGCGATACAGGACCAACAGGACCAACAGGGCCAACTGGATGTACTGGACCACAAGGAATACCTGGAGAAGCAACGCTAACAGGAGCAACAGGATATACAGGACCAACTGGATGTACTGGACCACAAGGAATACCTGGAGAAGCAACGCTAACAGGAGCAACAGGATATACAGGTCCAACAGGTGCTACTGGACCAACAGGTGATACTGGACCCACAGGTCCCACAGGTACAACAGGTCCAACTGGTGGCACAGGATCAACAGGCGAAACAGGAGATACAGGGCCAACTGGATATACAGGTGATACAGGTCATACAGGAGATACAGGATCAACAGGCGAAACAGGAGATACAGGGCCAACAGGATATACAGGTGATACAGGTCATACAGGAGATACAGGATCAACAGGCGAAACAGGAGATACAGGGCCAACTGGATATACAGGTGATACAGGATCAACTGGTCCAACAGGATCAACTGGTCCAACAGGACCAACCGGTCCAACAGGTTCATCTGGTTCAACTGGACCAACTGGTAGAACCGGACCAACTGGACATAGTGGATCATCCGGACCAACTGGTAATACAGGTAGAACAGGTCCAACGGGTTCAACCGGTCCAATAGGTCAAATGGGTCCAACAGGTGTTACTGGACCTCCTGGATTTTCAACAAATACAGGTCCAACAGGTTCAACCGGTCCAACTGGCGAAAGAGGACCACGAGGATTACAAGGTGATTTTGGACCAATGGGTCGAATAGGTCCTACTGGTCCTACAGGTGATACTGGTCCGCGAGGAATATCTGGTTATGCAACAAATACTGGTTCTACCGGACCAACTGGACCAACTGGACCAGTTGGTATAGGCGAAATAGGTCCAACCGGACCAGTTGGACCTGCTGGTAATGCAAGAATACGAGTTGGAACAAATGGTCCTGAAGGAACAGTATTTGGAAATATTACATCTATTATTTTTGATCAAGATTCAGGATTTACTGTAACGCAACAAGAAGAAGAAAATGTCCTTATTGCAATGAATAGTACATTTAAATATTGGGAAGTGAACGGAAACGCAACACCAGGTTCATATTTAACTGCAGAAGGATTAGACTGGATTAATTTTATTAGTGGAAATGGTATTTCAATTACGGTTGATCCTACAGCAACACCACATCAATCAATAAAGTTTGAAAATACATCAACTGGTGTATGGACCCAAAATGGTAGCGTTATTTATTATACAGGTGGTAATGTAGGGGTTGGAACAGAAACACCACAATACGATTTAGATGTCAGTGGAACGTTAAATGTTTCAAATAATATGTTATTGAATGGTAACTTATCTGTTCAATCAGACGCAGTATATTATGGAAATGTGGACGTTGTTCAAAATGTCGGAATCCTAGGAAACTTGGCGGTCCAATCAGATGCGATATATTATGGTAACGTGGAGGTTGTTCAAAATGTTGGAATACTAGGAAACTTGACCGTCCAATCAGATGCGATATATTATGGAAATGTGGACCTTGTTCAAAATGTCGGAATCCTAGGTAACTTGTCCGTCCAATCAGATGCGATATATTATGGTAACGTGGAGGTTGTTCAGAACGTCGGAATCCTAGGTAACCTGACCGTCCAATCAGACGCACTATATTATGGTAACGTGGATGTCATTCAAAATGTTGGAATACTAGGAAACTTGGCCGTCCAATCAGACGCACTATATTATGGAAATGTGGATGTAATTCAAAATGTCGGAATCTTAGGAAACTTGTCCGTCCAATCAGATGCGATATATTATGGTAACGTGGATGTCATTCAAAATGTTGGAATACTAGGAAACTTGTCCGTCCAATCAGATGCGATATATTATGGAAATGTGGGCCTTGTTCAAAATGTTGGAATCTTAGGAAACTTGTCCGTCCAATCAGATGCGATATATTATGGAAATGTGGGCCTTGTTCAAAATGTTGGAATCTTAGGAAACTTGTCCGTCCAATCAGATGCCCTATATTATGGTAACGTGGAGGTCATTCAAAACGTCGGAATCTTAGGAAACTTGTCCGTCCAATCAGATGCGATATATTATGGTAACGTGGATGTCATTCAAAATGTTGGAATACTAGGAAACA
>Ga0114976_10000986_pt1 | contig 17753 bp, 12 predicted proteins | sample S_130805_EF_Meta_FD_87319 | JGI IMG/M metagenome (GOLD analysis project Ga0114976, IMG submission 87319) | Freshwater microbial communities from Lake Simoncouche, Canada to study carbon cycling - S_130805_EF_MetaG | ecosystem: Environmental > Aquatic > Freshwater > Lake | place: Lake...
CACGCCAGAACAGGTGGATCGTTGTGAGGATCCGCTGGTACGCGACTTTGTTCGCGGGCATGCTGAAGGAATCGGGATCACTGGATAAAGGAAAGGAGTCTTATGAAAGAAATCAGTCTAGAGACCAGAGTTGGATTTTTCGTATTGGCGGGCTTGCTTGCCATGGCGAGCCTGATTGTGGCGTTTGGAAAGCTGGGAAATTATTTTCGCAAGACCTATCCGGTGATCGTGGAGTTTGAGGATGCCCGGGATATTTTGAAAAATTCGAAAGTGCTCTTGCGGGGAGCGCAGATCGGCATCGTTTCAGATACTCCGAGCTATCGGATTGGTCAGAACTTTGTGGAATTGACCTTGAGGATTGATGACGGGACGCAGTTGCCTTCGAACTCGAAGTTTAGAATCGATCAGTACGGGATGTTGGGAGACCGCTTTGTGCGTGTGGTGCCGCCGGAACATTTGGACGGGAGCTTTATTGCCCCTGGGGCTCGGGTGAAAGGGGAGCAGGAGGCGGGATTAAACGCGATGCTGGCTTCGGCGGGTCCAGCGCTGGATGAAATTCGATCAGCGGCTAGGCGGGTGGATGGTTTTGCTAAGTCAGCTCAGGATTTGTTGGAGGAGGCAAAGACAGGGAAAGGTCCTCTCTATACGATGATGAAGGATGAAAAGATGGCTCAGGACATGAAAAACCTGATGTCGAATTTACGAAAGCACGGAGTTCTATTTTATAGCGATGATTCGGTGAAGGGAGAGACAGAGGGGGGGAAGCGGACGGAGAAGAAATCTGCTCCGATTGAGCGTTCTCGTCCGTGAGCGGTTCGGTTGGGGCAATTCTTTTAGCAGCCGGACAAGGGCGCCGGCTGGGGCACGACAAATCGATGACGGCGATCGCAGGTCAGCCTGTCTTGGCGTACGGGTTGCGGGTGTTATTGGATTGTCGAGGGATTGAAAAAGTGGTGGTGACTGTGAGGGAGGATGTGCAAAAGGAGACGGAGGCTTGGGTGAAAAAAAATCTTGGGGAAGAGGCGCAAAGGGTTGGTGTGATTGTGGGTGGAAAGGAGAGGCAGGATTCGGTCTGGGAGGGCTTGGAGGTATTAGGGGAAGGGGTGGAGTGGGCAGTGGTGCATGATGCGGCCCGTGTTTTAACGACGGTGTCTTTGATCGAGAGGGTGATTGCAGAGGCGCGAAAAGCGGGGGCAGCTGCGGCGGCGCGAAAGATGACCGACACGGTACGGCTGGCAGATGGGGATGGGAATGTGGTGAAACTGTTGGATCGGGAGGGTCTATGGAGGATGGAAACTCCTCAAGTGGTTCGGAGAAAGATTTTGCGGGAGGGACTGGCGAAGGCGCGGAGAGAGGGAAAGATGGTTACGGACTGTTTGGCGGCGGCGGAGTTGGCCGGGTGGAAGGGTGTTTTGGTGGAAGCGAATGAGCCGAATTTGAAGATCACGGTACCCTCCGATTGGGATTTGGCCGAGGCGTGGTTGGGGTCGGAGAAAAAGTAGTGGCGCTGACGGGATTCGAACCCGTGTATGGTCCTTGAAAGGGACCTGTCCTAGGCCTCTAGACGACAGCGCCAAGAAGGTGAAAAGAGTATCGCACTCATGGATTTGGCCAAGGCAAAGGTTGAAGAGGGATATATGATCCATCGATATATCATGATAAGTTGATATAAAACTCGACAGTAAGAGAAAGTTCTCTAAATTGTTATTATGGAAACGAGGGAAAGAATCGCCTTAAGGAAGAGGCAGCTGGAAAAAGCATTGGGGGAGCGGGTGGTCATGATGGATGGAGCGATGGGGACGATGATTCAGAGGCATAAGTTGGAGGAGAAAGATTTTCGTGGGGCGGAGTATGCGAAGCATGCCAAGGATCTAAAGGGCAACAACGACCTCCTTTCGGTCACTCGACCAGATGTGATTGGGGGCATTCATCGCGCTTATCTGGAGGGGGGCGCAGAAATCATTGAGACGAATACTTTTAATGCTACTTCGATTTCCCAAGCGGACTACGGGCTGGAGAGTGCGGTACGGGAAATCAACCTAGCGGCGGCCCGTCTGGCTAGAAAAGCGGCGGACGAGTTTATGGAGGCACATTCCGGTAAGATTGCGTGGGTAGCAGGAGCTGTGGGTCCGACAAATCGGACGGCGTCGATGTCCCCCGATGTAAACCGGCCGGAATATCGCGCGGTAACCTTTTCCCAGCTGGCGAAGGCGTATGGAGAGCAGGTTCGGGCGTTAATTGAGGGAGGAGTGGATGTTCTACTTCCTGAGACAACTTTCGACACATTGAATCTGAAGGCGGCTCTTTGGGCGATGGAGGAGGTGTTTGATGAACTGGGCTATCGATTGCCGGTGATGATTTCTGTCACGATTACCGACGCATCCGGTCGGACGCTATCGGGTCAGACCACAGAGGCTTTTTGGCATTCGATCCGGCACGCGCGGCCTTTCAGCGTTGGAATTAACTGCGCACTGGGTCCGAAAGAGATGCGTCCATATATGGCGACTTTATCCAAGATCGCGGACTGTTTTGTCAGCTGTTATCCGAACGCGGGGTTGCCGAATGCGTTTGGTGGGTACGACGAGACTCCGGAGCAGATGGCGGAAGTTTTGGGGGAGTTTGCCCAAGCGGGTTTTCTCAACATAGTGGGTGGATGCTGCGGAACTACTCCCGAGCATATTGCGGCGATTGGGCAGGCGGTGAAGCAAGCGAGGGCGAGGGTTCCAGCTAGTTCCTGTTCGGCTACGGTTCTCGCGGGCTTGGAGCCGTATGAGATTGGGACGGGAGGATCGTTTACCTCGATTGGAGAGCGTACGAATGTTACTGGGTCTCCAAAATTCTCCACGCTGATCAAGGAGGAGAAGTTTGAAGAAGCGGTGGCGGTCGCGCGTCAGCAGGTGGAAGCAGGGGCGAATCTGATCGATCTAAATTTCGACGAGGCGTTGCTGGATGGGGAAGCCAGCATGACGCGGTTTCTCCACTTGATCGGGAGTGAGCCAGAGATCGCGCGGGTTCCCTTTATTTTGGATAGTTCGAAGTGGTCAGTTTTGGAAGCGGGGTTGCAGTGTGTCCAGGGGAAGGCGGTGGTGAATTCGATCAGCTTGAAGGAGGGGGAAAAGATATTTTTGGAGCAGGCTAGGAAAGTGCGCCGTTATGGAGCAGCGGTTATTGTCATGGCCTTTGATGAGGAGGGGCAGGCTGCGGATGCGAAGAGAAAAGTTGCGATTTGTCGCAGAGCGTATCAGCTGTTGACGGAGAAAGCGGGCTTGGCGCCTGAGGACATCATTTTTGACGTCAATATTCTTACGGTGGCTACAGGGATCGAGGAGCACAACAACTATGCGGTTGAGTTCATCGAAGCGGTGCGGGAAATAAAAAAGACGCTCCCGGGCTGCAAAACGAGCGGTGGGTTGAGCAATATTTCCTTCTCCTTCCGTGGAAACAATCCGGTTCGGGAGGCGATGCACTGTTGTTTCCTGTACCACGCGATTCAGGCGGGGTTGGACATGGCGATTGTGAATGCAGGGCAGTTGGCGGTGTATGAGGAGATTCCCGTAGAACTAAAAGAAAGGGTAGAGGATGTGCTGCTGAATCGTCGTTCCGATGCAACAGAACGGTTGTTGGAATTTGCCGAAACGGTCAAGGCGGGTGGGAAAGCGGTGGTGCAGGATGAGGCGTGGCGACGGGCTCCAGTGGAAGAAAGATTGTTGCATGCCCTTTTGAAAGGGATCACCGATTTCATTGACGAGGACACGGAGGAAGCTCGGAAGAAATATGGTCGACCGCTGCAGGTGATTGAAGGGCCCTTGATGGGGGGGATGCGGCATGTGGGGGATCTGTTTGGTGAGGGAAAAATGTTCCTGCCACAGGTGGTCAAGAGTGCCCGTGTAATGAAGAAGGCGGTGGCGTATTTGACTCCCTACATGGAGAAGGAAAAAGAGGAGGCTGGGGACAAGAGTAAGGGGGCGGGAAAGATTCTGATGGCAACGGTCAAGGGAGATGTGCACGACATCGGGAAGAATATTGTGGGGGTGGTTTTGGCCTGCAACGGGTATGAGGTGATCGATCTTGGAGTGATGGTGCCTTGTGAGAAAATTCTGGCGGAGGCGAAGTCGCATGGTGTGGATCTCGTTGGTTTGAGTGGATTGATCACTCCTTCTCTGGATGAGATGGTGACGGTGGCGGAAGAGATGAGTCGGGAGAAGTTTCAGATTCCTCTTCTAATTGGGGGTGCCACGACGAGTGCTGCGCATACAGCGGTAAAGATCGCTCCGGCTTACACCGGATCGGTGGTGCATGTGATCGACGCATCCCGGGTTGTAGGGGTGGCGCAGAAGCTTTTATCGCCGGAGAATCGGGAGGGGTATTTGAGCCAGGTTCGGACGGATCAGGAGAAGGCTAGAAAGGATTACGAAACGAGGCGAGCGAGCCAGAAATTGTTACCGATTGCCGAGGCGCGGAAGCGTTCGGCTAAATTCGATTGGGTGAAGGATCCGGAGAAGCCGGAGTTTCTTGGGGTGAAAGTTTATGAGGATTATCCGCTGGAGGATTTAGCGGAGTACATCGACTGGTCTCCTTTTTTTCATGCCTGGGAATTGCGGGGGCGTTTCCCGAAGATTTTGGATGATCCGTTCGTCGGGACGGAGGCAAAGAAGCTTTACGAGGACGCCCAGGTCTTGCTGAAGAAAATTCTGAAAGAAAAAAGAATCCGTGCACGGGGTGTGATGGCCTTTTTTCCTGCGAATGCGGACGGGGATGACATTTTGCTCTATGAAGATGACAACCGTAAAAAGGTGAGGGCGCGAGTTCATGGGTTGCGTCAGCAGATGGCGAGGAGCGACGGGGAACCCAACCGCGGGTTGGCGGACTTTGTTGCACCGGTGAGTAGCGGGAAGAAGGATTATTTGGGGGCCTTTGCAGTGACGGCGGGGCATGGGGTGGAAGAGTGGGCGAAGGAGTTGGAGAAGGGGAACGACGACTATCAGGCGATCCTGCTGAAAGCTTTGGCAGATCGCTGTGCGGAGGCGTTCGCGGAACGGATGCACGAGATGGCTCGGCAGGCTTGGGGTTTTGGGAAAAAAGAAGGTTTTTCGAAGGAGGATTTGATCGACGAAAAGTATAGAGGAATCCGACCTGCTGCGGGTTATCCGGCGTGTCCGGATCATACGGAAAAGAGGGGGTTGATGGTTTTGTTGGATGCGGAAAAGAACGTGGGAATCCGGTTGACGGAGAACTGTGCGATGATGCCGGCGAGTTCAGTCAGTGGATTGTATTTTGGGCATCCAGAGGCCCGATATTTCGCGGTGGGTCCGTTGGGCAAGGATCAGGTGGAAGAGTATTCGAAAAGAAAAGGGGTGCCTCTACCGGAAGTGGAGAGGTGGTTGAGGCCGAATCTGGCGTACGACCCGAAGGGGTGACTTTTGCGCAGAGTGTTGGTGGGGAGTAGGTTCAATTCCATTGACCCATGCCATGACCCCTTTAGATTACTTTCTATGGAAAGTTGGAAAATTTTCTGCGTAGGGCTCGTTTTTTTTGGGGGAACGCTAGGGGGAGTGGCACAAGACGCGAAAAAAGAGGGCACGAACTTAAATTTTGGAAAAGTTCAGGAGTTGGAGATGGAACTTGTTTCGGTTCCTGATTCTGTGGGCTCGGGCGGGAAGTCGGCTTCGGGGGTAGATGACAGCAAGGCAACTCAGGAGGGGAGATGGCTGAGAATTGATGTCCCTTTTTCGACAACCAATAAGTTCACTCCAGAAGTGAAGTTCAAATTTTATCTGGAGGGATACGAGGGCGTTCCCGACAAAGAGGGTGGGAAAATAACCGAAAAATTTGTCGTCCTATCTGGAGAAGCTCTTTACCGCGATGTGCCTGCAGGAAAGAAACACTTTGCGGGGGTCTTTCTGCCCCCTGCTTCCGTATTGCGATTTGCGGGAGCCAAATCTGGGGGGGAACAAGATTGGGCCAAAGGGGTGATGAATCTGAAAGTAGAAGCCGTAGAGGCAGGAACTCCGGTCGAGGGATCGTTTGATTTGCAATCCAGCAAAGAAAAAGGGCCGAGTGGACGAGGGGGGAAAAAGGATCCTGAGTGGAACAAGAGCTCCGATGGACAGGAGTTGACGGGAGTTCTTCTTCCGATTTACGAAACCCCGTTTTGGCCGAAGGACTACAAGCGGTATCCCCAGCCGAAAAAGCCCTGACGCTACGACCTTTTTTTCATGGCGACTTTTTCTCGAAAGCTGGTGTTGGATTTAGGGGCCGGGGGCATTCGAATTGGGGAAGTTACTCCAGACAAAAGGGGAATTCCGGTTTTGAATCTTTTGCGATCGATGGAATTAAGCTTGGATCCGAGCAAACCGGCTGAATTTTTCCCCGCGGTGATGCAGGCTGTCGCCACACTTGCCAAAGAGGCTGGGATCAAGCCTGGGCTTGCCACCCTCTGTTTGGGCGGACCGGCGGTATTCACCCGTGTGATCAAACTTCCTTTGACGGATCCCGCGCAAGTGGAGCAAATGGTGGGTTTTGAGGCCCAGCAGGCGGTTCCTGCGATCGAGGAGGCGTGTTGGGATTTTCAGGTATTCCCACCGGGACAAGCCGGGGCAGCGGAGTTGGAGGCATTGATTGTGGCGATGAAGCGGGAGACGGTAAATGAGACAATGGCGGCCGCTTCGGCCGTGGGAATGAAAACCGACATGGTGGATCTTGCTCCGACCGCATTGATCAATGCTTTCCGATATAACTATCCAGAAGTGGAAACATGCACTTTGATTTTGGAGATCGGAGCGAGAGCGACGAACATTCTTTTGGTTGAGGGGAAAAAGATTTTTTGTCGGGTGGTGCCCATGGGAGGAGCCAGTGTGACGCAGGCGATTGCCGCTGACCTTCAGGAGTCGTTTGCTGGGGCTGAGGTTTTAAAGAAGGCAAAAGGTTTTGTGCATCCAGGGGGCTCGTATGAGGAACCGGCGGATGAGCAGACCGCCCGGATCAGCAAACTGGCGAGAGGGGTGATGACCCGACTCCACACGGAGGTAGAACGATCGATTACTTTTTATCGGAGTCAGCAGGCAGGGGGGAGGCCAACTCGTGTTCTTTTAGCGGGTGGAGGTGCCGCGTTGGGCCTGACTGATCTATTCTTTCGCGAAAAATTGAAGATACCGGTGGAATATTTTCAATCCTTTCGGCGGATCGCAATTGGGCCAGGGGTGAACCAAGTTGAGATTGGAAAAAATTTCCCTGCATGGGCAAGTTTGGCAGGGGCAGCCCTACGAGCCCTGCCGGATAGTCCGTGTAAGATTAATATTCTGGGTTCGGAGCAGAAGGCAGCAGCAAGTCGAGTCAAGGATCGACCCGCGATGATTGCGGCAGGAATCGGGGTCGGATTCCTTTTATTGATCCCTGGGGTTCATGGGTTTTGGCAGTCGGGAAAATTGCAAGGGGCCCTTTCGCCTCAAACGGCACAGGTCGAGGAGGCGGAGTCGGTTTTGAATCAAGTGACGGCAGAACAAAAAAAGGTGACAGATATTTTGAATTTGGCGAATCAGGCGATCATGCTCGAGGGAGAGCGGATGAGATGGCCTCTGCTTCTTGAGGAGATTCGCGCCAAAAGCCTTCCTGGTCTCTGGGTCACTTCGCTGAAATTGAGTGAGACGACTCCATCTGGCGAGGAACAGGCACCGCCGGTCAAGGCTCCAGTAGGAAAGGCAGCCATTCCGGTTTTGGAGATTGGGGGATTTTTCGAAACCCAATCGGAAGCTGCGGATGCAAAAGTGGTGGAAGATTTCAGGATGGCGCTGGAGAAGGGCGGGATATTGCAAAATGTAACAACAACCCAGCGGGATAATCCGGAGCGGGTAGATGGCAAAACAGAGCAGGTGGCGCTGAGGTTTGCATTGCGAGCAGAATGGCCAGTGGGTGGGGTGGTTGCAGCGGAGGCGGCAAAAAAGCCGGCAAAGCCATGAAGGGAAATTGGAGTCGAACCCAGATCATCTGGGCTGCGGGAGGGGGAGGATTTTTCATCGTTGCGGCAGTCGCCGGTTGGTTAGGGTGGGGGTCTTTGGGGGAAACGCAGAACCAGGCACAAGCGCTTTCTGAACGAAAATTAAAACCAGAATTGGCGGCCATTTTAAGCCGAGCAGGAGGTGCGGGTGCAGCCCGAAAGGAGGCGGGAGAAATCGCCAAGATGGCGGAAGAATTGGGCAAGACGGAGGAGGGATTGGTGCAGAGCTGGCGTCAGGGATATATCGAGGCTTCCGGGGATGGGCAGGGATGGTCCCAAGACCCAAATCAATGGAAGGATCAGTTGATTGGGGCAAATGATCGTTTGCGTAAGCGATCAGGTAAAAAGGGGGACAATAGCCGTGTAATTTTAGCGGATGACTTTTATTTGGGCTTGCAGGAGTTTAAGCAACAGAATCCTCCAGGCGCTCAGGTGCCAGCCTTGGCCCGCCAACTTTCCGTTTCAGAAAAGTTAGTGGGACTTCTGATGGAAGCGAAAAAATCGGCACAGGAGGGATATCCGACCCTTTGTTTATTACAGTCGATGGAGGGTCCGACTCTGCCTGCGGTAGATGGATCCAAGCCTGGAGTTGAGAAAACAAAAGTGGGAGTGCAAGCAGGAGGGTTTTTGCGGGAAAGTTATACGATGCAGTTAGAATGTTCGCCTGAAGTGCTTTATGCGTTCATTCAGCGGTTGGCTCGGGACCCATGGCTTTTTATCGTGTCAGATTTGAATTTGGAAAATGATCTCAAGGAATTTCCCAAGAGGAGTGAAGTAGCTAAAAAATTCGCTGATGCGAGTAAGCCAGCGGAAGGTACGGGGGTTGTCACGGAGAGTGAAGGTGCAACCTCGGAGGGCGTGAGGGGTGGAGCCAATCCTCCTAGTCGACCGCCTTTGTTGATGGTTTTGGCAGGGAAAGAGCGGTTAAAGGTTTTGTTGCGAGTCGATTTTGTGGGCTGGAAAACAGCAGCCCCTGGAAAGCAACCGGAAAAGGGGAAGTCATCATGAAGCTGTCTCCTTGGTGGTGGGGGGGCGCAGGAGGACTGGTTGTACTGGGGTTGGTAGGTTTGGCTTTTGGATTCTTTCAACCTGGATGGCCGGAACTTGCGGAAGCTTCCGGAGGGGGCGGAAAATCAGCCCTTGTGGAATTGAAGCAAAAGACAGGTGAATTCACGACGAAACTGGGTGAGTTGGAAGAAAAGAAAAAAGGTCTCAAGGAAGAGCTGAGTCGGCATCGGGTATTTGTTTCTCGGAGTCTTGTCTTTCTTCCGAAAGATGCTGAACCGGTAAAACCTTTGAATCCCGAGCAAATTACAGAAGACGGGATCCAGGTGGGATGGAAGCTGAAATACGGACTTTCGCCGGAGGATCCTGACGTGGCGCAACAGGATGAAGACCAGGATGGGTTCACAAACCTTGAGGAATTTGAAAAGAAGTCGGATCCTAAAGATCCGGCGAGTAGTCCCTCGAAGTGGGTCAAGTTGAAGATTGCCTCTGTGGATTCGGGCAAGATGTCGGTCAGTTTTTCTGGCAAGAGTGCCGCGCGTTACACCTTGCGGTTCAAGTCGACCGCCAAGCCAAAGGATGTGGATGTGGCATTAGGTGACAAGGTCTGGGTCATTTCAACAGCGAAGGGAATCGACGTTGTGAAAAACGAGGATGAAGCCAAAGCGAAGGCTGGGGGAACTAATGCTTGTCCCCATGCGATCCCTTTGCTGGTGAAAGATTATAAAGATGACAAGGGAAAGCGTCTGGATGAAAAGACAAAAACGGAGAATGAGTATGATGACTCGATGTTGATTTTGCAGCGGATGGATGAAATGATCGAAACTTCCGAGATCAAGATTGATGAAAGGGGCAAATCGCGCGGTGTTGATTGGAGCGTTGGGGATGTGAGGTTGATTTCTTTGGTTCCAGGAGAGGGGGAGATGGGGCCTTATCGTGTCGGGCAAGGCTTCCCTTATGCCGGGAAAACGTTTGTCGTTATCGGGGCAACGCCTCAGAAGGTGACTTTGCGGATGAAGCCTGAGGGGGAGCTCGTAGATATTCTACCGAAAGAGATACTGACAAAAGCTCCCTAGTCATTGGCAAGTTCTTCACGTGGGGTGGGAGGCGTCGTTGACCCGACGCACAGGTGGAGCGGTATATTCACCTGTTGTGAGAGTTTTTCTTTTTTGCTTGGGGATGCTTTGTGTCATTCAGGGGGTCTGGGCTGAAGAAGCCTCTGAGGTCTTGCCTGAATCAGTCAATGCAACTCGACCCCAAAGTGCTGCCGAAATGACACAGCGGGAAATCGACCGCCGTCGGGAGGTTACTTTTCGTTTAAACGAGAATTTAGATTTAGCGGAGAGGTTATACCAGGCGGGGGAGTGGGAGCATGCTCAGGCAAAGTTTCGTTTGGTCATGCAACAGACCGATCCACAAACCACGACAGCGGGCTTTTATCAACGTGCACGCACGGGAGTAGCCAAGTCACTCGCTGCGCAAGCTTTGGCTCAAGAAAAGGAAGGGAAGAACGTGGAGGCAGCTGGCTTAATGAAGCAAGCGGCTGATTTAGATCCAAACAATCCGCTGGTAGCAAAACAAGTGGCTTCGATGCAAGAGCAAGCGGGCCGTACTAGTAATCCTTTCGAAGGAAATTCCGCTGTGACGGCAGAATTAGTCGAAAAAACGAAAAACATTAAGAAGTTGCTCTCGTTGGCAGATCAGTTGATTGAGACAGGGCAGTATCGTTCCGCGCGGCAGAAGCTTGACGACGTGTTGAGGATCGATCCGTACAACAGTGCAGCTCGAAAAAAGATTGAAGCGGTCGAGCAAAAGAGAATTCAAGTGGCCAACAAGAGATATGATACGAGCCGAGTCAAAGCCATGACGCAAGTGACTGAGGCTTGGGCTCCGCCCATTCCTGCGCGTGTGGACTCGAAGCAGACACGGGCAACGGGAACGGCAGGAGCATCTAGTACCGCGGAAATTTTGCAGGCACTGTCGACGATTGAGATACCAGAACTGGTTTTCAATGAAAAGCCAGTGAGGGATGCTGTAGAGGAGTTGCAACGTTTGAGCGAGCAGAACGACCCTAAAAAGAAGGGGATCAACTTTGTTCTGCGACTGCCTCCTCCTGCCGAAGGGGTGGATCCGGAGGCAGCAACGGTGAGTCTGGAATTAAGGAATATCAAGCTACAAACAGCTCTCAAGTACTTATGCGAACAGATTCGGGGCGGTGAGAAGCTGCGTTATGATGTGGAGAATAGTGCAGTCTTAATCCTTCCTGTTACGGAGACAGGTGGGGAGTTGGAGACGCGTAGTTACAGCCTACCCCCAAGCCTTTTGGCCAATTCAGTTAAATCCGGCGATGCGAGCAAAAGTCCCTCCGCTTTGGGGAACCTGGTTTTGGATAGTATTGGCGTGAATACCTCTTTGGAGAATTCTTCGGCTATTTGTTTTCCCGACACAGGGAAACTGGTCGTGAGGAATACGCCGAATGAACTTAGTAAGATTGAGCAGAGAATTCGTGATGCCCAAGGAGAGCCTGCACAGAAGCAGTTTGAAGTTGAAACCAAGTTCCTATCTTTTACGGAGAACGACGTGAAGAATTTCACTTTCAATTTGCAAATGAGTGGAAGCACTGCAATACCCAATCCTGGAAGTCCTGGGGCAATTTATGATCCAGGGTCTGCCTCTGGAGGGACGGATGGTTTGCGTGGTACGGCCGGACTTAATCCCGGAGGTGGTTCGATAACTGCGCTTCAATCCCTTCTAGATCCCACGTACCCCCAAAAGGCCTCGAATCAGGTTGGTGTGAATGCTCAGGTGTTTGGAAGAGGTTTCGCTGCGATTCTCCAACTTTTACAAAACGCGATCGGCCGAGATTTAGTTGCAGCACCAAGGGTAACTTTAGCTGATGGAAAACAGTCGAAAATTGTTATTTCGCGAAGAATGTTCTACCCGACTTCCTATACGGCTCCGACTGTGCCGAATAACGATCAGGGGGTAGGAGCAGGCTTCATTTTACCAAGCAACCCGACAGGATTTGAGTATCGGGATATAGGAACAACATTAGAGGTAAAAGGCGAGTCGACTTCGATTCCCAAAGCTGTTGATTTGGACTTCACAAATCTTTTGGTTGAAGATTTTGAAGGTTTTGTGGATTACGGAGTCCTAATTTCCTCTGCGCCGCTTAATCCCACCACAAACTCAGTAGCCACCCCAATCGGTTCGGCGCCCTATCTGGTTCCTATTTTTTCCAAAAAATCTCTTCAGAGTCGGGTTCGACTGATCGACGGCGAAACTGTGGGGATGGGGGGATTGATTTCGGATGTCGTTCAGTTGGTCGACGACAAGGTGCCGCTGTTGGGAGACATTCCGATGTTAGGTCGTTTATTCCGAAGTGAGGCGTCACAAAAGATTAAGAGCAACCTAGTGATCTTTTGTACGATGAGGATTATTAATCCAGATGGAACTCTTGTCTTCCCAGAGGATGAAGAGAATCCCGAATTTGCACAGAGCGGGTCCACCGAAATGATGCCATCTAACCCATGAAAAAGATCCCTTTTATTTTATGCATGGTATTAGGACTGGGTTCACCTGGGTGTCTTTCGGCTAGTTCTTTGCAGGAGCAGGTGGAGAGGGAAACAGCCAAGAGGGATCAATCGTTGCAACCACTGCGGGAGGCTTATGAGGCAAGTCGAAAGATGGTCGCGGAAGGAAAGAGCATGGAAGCCTGCGATCTGCTAGCAAAGGCCTACGAAGCAGTGCCTGAAAGCTTGAAGGACGCTTCCCTAGCCTTGGAAGTTAGAAAAACACTTGGAAAACTTGAAGCCTCTTTGGCTGAAGTTGCGTCTGAACAAAATCACTGGCCTGAAGTCCGTCGCAGAGCCCTCGCCTCCTTGCTTTACGACCCTCAAAATGAAAAAGCCTTGGCTCAACTTCAAAAGAGTGAAGAAGTTTTGAGGAGAGGAACTGTTGGGAATGAGGCGGTCAATCCTGCTTTGACGACCAAATTTTTCGATCGACTCAACGGGGTGCGGACTGGCCTGGAGGAGGCTCAGGCTTTCAGAGAAACGGGTCAGTTGCAAAAAGCAGAACAACGATATGAGGACGTCTTGGAAGTTGATCCCTTCAATCAGGTGGCAACCGATGGAATTAAGAAGATTTATGAAGAGCGAGCCTTGGTGGCAGATAAGGCTCGAGACCTTTCCAACTTGGAAAGGCGCCGAGAGGTGAGAGAGGCGTGGAATAATATCTATCCAAAAAGCAGTGTTTCAACCGGAGGGGTCGAAATTGCCGGGGCGATGACCGCTTCGCCAGCCTATGCCTTGGAAAAGAAGATGCAGAAGACAGTGATACCGCAGGTTGATTTTTCGGGAGCAGATTTAGAAACGATTCGTCGGGCGCTCATCAGTTTAAGTCGAACTTATGATCCTGATGTTTCTAAGGGTGGAGTGAATTTTGTCGTCAGCACTGATGTTCTCAGCCCGCAACCTGTTACATTAAGGTTGAAGGAAACTTCTTTGGCCGAAGTGGTGCGTTATATTTCGCAAATTGCAGGGGTGAAGGCCCGAATCACAGATATCGGGGTTACCTTCGGTCCTTTGGTGGAAAAGAGGCCAGAACTCAACTCTCAGAACTTCACAGTGAGTCCTTCTTTTTTTAAGGGGGATGACGGCAAAGAAGGCGGAGCGACAGCTGGACCTCGGGGCGGAGCGACAACAGGCGGGGATGGGACTGCAACGTCAGATGGTTTTGCTGTTCAGAATGAGCAGAAAAAGCTGATGGCTTTAGGAGTCAACTTTCCTCCCGGAGCGTATGCCGTTTATAATCAGAAAACGAGTCAGCTAAAAGTTGTCAACAATCAGGAGATGTTAGATCTGATCGGTCAACTAATCACAGCTGCGGAGGAGCAGACTCTTTTGATTCAGGTTGGAGTCCGGTTGGTGGAGATCAATCAGTCTGATCTGGATACGATAACTGTAAATTCAACTTTGGGTGGTTCTGGGATCAATCTGCTTTCTCCTGTCCCGGTGGGGCTTGATTCAGCGGGCACTGGAAAGACGCCAGCTGCATCAACCCAAAGGGGTGTGAATGCTCAACTCAATCAGATTCAAGGCGTTGGATTGCTTCCCAATAACACACTCCAGTCCTTCCTCCAGACTGGAGTTCTAGCTGGGACGAACCAGGCCAGCTCCTATTCCTTGAACACAATGGATTTGGGAGGGACGATTTTAAATGGAATGCAGTTTCGGACGTTGATCCAAGCAGTTTCCCAGAAAAATAGTGCGAATGTTTTGGCCAACCCATCAATCATCCTTAAGAGAGGGCAAAAAGGTGTGATCGAGGTAACGCAAGAGTTTAAATACGTAAAAGAGTTTAGTGCCCCGCAGTCGTCCATCCGAACGATCCAACCTACTGGTCAAGTAGGAGGGAACAACCAGTCGGTGCCTGGTCCGGAAACTGTCATTGGCTCATTCCCATCAACGATTAGCGATCCTGTGCCAATCGGGGTGAAGATGGGGGTGAAGCCGGATGTGACTGGAGATAACAGCCGAGTCCTTCTGGAGCTAGAGCCCAGTTTTGTAGATTTCGAGGGATTCATTAATTACGGAACTCCAATTAATTCCGCCTACACTCAAACCTACTTCAACCAGACAGTAACAATTCTGACAAATAATATTCAGCAACCTGTGTTTATCCGTCGTGATTTGACGTTACCCGCTGTGGAAGTGAGCGATGGTTACACCCTGCTTTTGGGAGGCTTGTTAAGAGAAGACATTCAGAAGATCGATGAAAAAGTGCCTATTATCGGGGATATTCCAATCTTTGGCCGTGCCTTTCAGGGCAAGACGGAGACAGCGGTTAAAAAGAACACGCTCATTTTTGTTACGCCGAGGATTCTGGATGTGAGTGGTCAACCGCTGAATCCCACTGCCGGTGCGCCCACGACGGCCGCCACTAGCGGGTCACCCTAAAGCTATTTCCGAATCAATCGGTACTGAAACTCAACAGGGATTTCCCTGACATTTCCTGCTGACCAGCCTGCGAGGTTTGCGACGCTGTAGCCAGCTCCACCAAATACGAAGTAGAAAAGAGAGCTCCAGGTATCTGCAGTTTCCGATTTTGCGTACCAGAGACGAGGTTTCAGATCAGCGGGGCCATGAACGGGAAGATCGATACCCCCGCGGCGTTCATCGGCTCCGATTTTAACCTTTTCAAGTGATTCATACCGAATCCAAAGCGGTTTTGTATTAGGAGGAGAAGATTTTGGCTCCAGGGTTTCAACTTTGATTTCTGGCCCCCGCTGCAACCGTGTCTGCTTGACAGATTGCATGTTCGGGGAGTCGATCGGAATTTGTAGAATCTGCCGGTAGGTCCCTGCGGGCAGAAAAAGAACTTTGTCCGGATCTTCATTTGGAACTTCCACTTCGGAAGGGAGGTTTAGGTTGGCAATTTCAGGCGTAAGGGGAGGTTTGGGTGGAGTAGCTTTTACAGTTTTCGCCACTGTAGGGCCAGTTGGTTTCTGGCTACCGCCCTCCATTGGATTCGCTACAATGGGTAAAGGTTCAGTTTCTGCGTTGGCAGTCGGGGTAGTTGTTGCGGAATCGGTCGAACCTCCCATTGGGTCGACAGGAGAAGTGGACTCGACAGGAGGGGAGGCAGTTTGATTCGTGGTCGCGGGGAGAGCTCCTTCCATCGGGTCTGATTCAACAGGGTCGCGAGCCAAGGCGATAGAAACTCCAAAACAAAGAAGCCAAAAAAATCGCGGGGTCATGAAACAAGTCCCACTCGACGCAACCAGATGGCGGCGCGGGGATGTTGTTCGCTCCAACCCTGGAGTTCCCATAGCCAACCCACTTTTTCGGCAAAGAGATAAAGACCTCCGATTCCGAAAAGGAAGATTGAACTCGTGCCTGCGAGAAAAGAGGGGATGCGGTTTCCCTGCCCTAAGGCGATCGAGAGGCGGGTCCAGACGAGAAACCCAAAAAGGACAAAGACGCTGCTAAAAATAGTGGCCGCTACATTTCTCCTGGCATCGGTCATTCCGAAGGCGATACCAAAGAGGCATAGGAGGGGGCAAGCCAGCGGGTACGCGAGACGATTCCAGTGTTCGGTCTCGTAGGGGGCGCGTAGGCGTTCGTTGAGTCGGGTTCGATCAAACGCAAGGCGTATCACATCAGGCCAGGGGAGTTCATCAGGGGGCAGAAGTCGTGCGGCAAGAGTTTCTGGCGGAGCAGTGCATTCGGGAAGAACAAGCTCATCGAGAAGCGGTCCGAGGGTTTCCTGACCTTGGGGGGAGTTGTAATCGGCACGACGTGCACCCTTAAAGTGCCAGACGCCTCCCTGATAGAGGGCGGAGGAGGCAAAGATTTTCGACAAGTCCCTGCCGTCGGGTTCAGATCGGAAGAGGATTTCGAGGTTTTCCGCTTTTTTCTGGTTCAAATGAATCCGGCCGATGTACCAGATGTCGCTTTGGGTCGAGTTGGGAAGAAGGGGGGAGCGGTAGACGATCTGCTGAAAGGTATTTTCTTCGATCGGCTCTTTTTTGATCTGTTTTTTTACTTTTTCTCGGCCGGCCTGAGCGGTGGGGGAGAGAGAGTAGGAGAGAATATAGAGAATGACGGAGAGGCCGGCGCTACAGATGAGGAAAGGTTTCGCTAGGGTGACGGGGCTCATTCCTGAAGCGAGGAGTGCCACCGATTCGCGATGCCGGGAGAAGTAGGCCAAAACGTACAGGGTGGCAAAGAGAACAGCTACGGGAAGAATCGACTGTGCTAGATCGGGGAGTTGGATCAGGAAGTATTTCGCAAGAAGAGGGAAGGGGGGATTCTTTTCCACCAAGCGTCCGAGTTTGTCGAAGATGTCGAACATCAGCCAAAGAACGAAGAGAGCGGTGATGACAAAAAAGAGGGGAACGAGCACTGAGCGCCAAAGATATTTTTCGACGATTTTCATTTTCCGTGCGAAAGTAGATATAGCATTTCGATGAATCTTGCCCACGATCTTTCTGCATTAGAGGAAACCGTCAAGCGGTGTCATTCTCTGGTGCCTGCAGTCGAAGCAGCGGGTCGAGCTTTGGCAGAAAGGGTGAAGGCGGGAGGCAAAGTATTGACCTGCGGGAATGGGGGGAGTGCGGCGGATTCGATGCATTTTGCGGAGGAGATGACGGGGCGGTATCGGGAAAACCGAAGGGCACTTCCTGCCATCGCTCTTTGTGCGGATGGGGCAGCCCTGACATGTATTGCCAATGATTGGTCTTATGAAGATGTGTTTTCGCGACAAGTGGAGGCGTTTGGCCAAAAAGGGGATGTTTTGATTGTTTTCAGCACCAGTGGGAAGTCCCCCAATATTATCAAGGCCATAGGTGCAGCAAAAAGTCGTAACATGTTTGTTATAGGTGCTTTAGGCAAGGACGGCGGATCGGTGAAGGGTTTGTGTGATCACGCAATTGTGGTGCCGAGTGAGGACACCTCGAGGATTCAGGAGGTTCATGGTTGGTTGATTCACGCGTGGTTGGAGTGTGTGGAGGCTCTGGCGGTCGGAAAGAGTTGAGAGAAGGGACTTTGTCCTTGGAAGGGGGCGGTGTTTTGGATATGTTTTCAAGTTCGTCAACGTTCTGCGAAATCGCCCTTTTTCAGGGGCCGCAGGGCACCTCGTTGGCGGGGCAAGGGAGATAAACTTATGGCGGTGGTGATTCGTTTGCGGAAAGAAGGGAAAAAGAATCGTCCCTACTTTCGTGTGGTTGTAACGGACAAAGAAAGTCCGCGGG
>Ga0114976_10000989_pt1 | contig 17735 bp, 19 predicted proteins | sample S_130805_EF_Meta_FD_87319 | JGI IMG/M metagenome (GOLD analysis project Ga0114976, IMG submission 87319) | Freshwater microbial communities from Lake Simoncouche, Canada to study carbon cycling - S_130805_EF_MetaG | ecosystem: Environmental > Aquatic > Freshwater > Lake | place: Lake...
CCCGACGCAACGGGGCTGGACGACCTGAACCCCAGAAGGACTAGGTTTCAACTTCGCCACTTCAAGCGAGTTGTCAATCGGCGCGCAACACGCCGTCGGATGCCATCGAATATTTCTTCGAATGCCGATAGTCTCCTACACATGTTCATGAAGGAGCGGGCTTCGCACACGTTTCTCGGCGTCGACGTTACTGTCGGTGCCGCAACGTACTGTGGCACGCATCCCTCACCGAGCATCCGCCTTGTCGAAAGCACCGGGCAGCGCGCGTTCCGCCAGTTTTCTGGCCGAATGAAAGCGAACCGGCAGCTCGACAGCCGATAGGCGAATCACCTCACGACACGAAAAGGAGACGGCCATGGCATCCGCCGCTGACCGCGAAAAAGCACTCGAAACAGCACTTGCCCAGATCGACCGCCAGTTCGGCAAAGGTTCCGTCATGCGCCTCGGCTCTGACGAACGCGCCCCCGTTGAGGTGATTCCGACCGGATCCATCGCACTCGACGTCGCACTTGGTATCGGTGGGCTGCCCCGCGGGCGAATTTGCGAAATTTACGGGCCGGAGTCCTCAGGAAAGACCACCCTGACACTCCACGCCATCGCAAACGTCCAACGCGCGGGTGGCATCGCGGCGTTCATCGATGCGGAACACGCGCTTGACCCCGAGTACGCCAAGAAACTCGGAGTCGACATTGACGCACTCCTGGTTTCGCAACCCGACACCGGTGAGCAGGCCCTCGAAATCGCCGACATGCTTGTTCGTTCGGGATCCATCGATCTCATCGTCATTGACTCCGTCGCCGCGCTCGTTCCTCGTGCAGAAATCGAAGGCGAAATGGGTGACACGCATGTCGGCCTCCAAGCGCGACTCATGTCTCAGGCGCTTCGCAAACTCACTGGTGGGCTCAACACCACAAACACAACGATGATTTTCATTAACCAGCTCCGCGAGAAAATCGGCGTGTTCTTCGGCAGTCCCGAGACGACTGCTGGCGGTAAGGCCCTCAAGTTCTATGCGAGTGTGCGCCTCGACATCCGTCGAATCGAAACGCTCAAAGACGGCACCGAAGCGGTCGGTAACCGCACGCGCGTCAAGGTCGTCAAGAACAAGATGGCTCCGCCTTTCAAGCAAGCTGAGTTCGACATCCTGTACGGCACGGGCATTTCACGCGAGGGCAGCTTGATCGATTTCGGTGTTGACCATGGAATCGTCAAGAAGTCGGGTGCCTGGTACACCTACGAAAGTGACCAGCTCGGTCAGGGCAAAGAGAATTCGCGTAACTTCCTGCTGAACAACCCGGATGTTGCCAACGAGATTGAGAACAAGATCCTCGTCAAGCTCGGTGTGATTAGCGACCCGAATGCACCGGTGGAGGTCGCCGGGACGTCAACCGGCAAGTCAACGTCGGCGACGAAGTCGGCCGCCTCAGAGTCGGCGTTACCCCCAGTCACGCCCACTGCCACGGCCTCGGGTAGTTCCGCGGTTGATCAGGTCAACGCTGCCTTCGAAGCCGCCCTCGACATCGAGAAGTCTGCGTAGTCGCGTCCGCGACATACGATTCCGCCGCCGCCATGTCCAACGTCACGTATTTGCCCTGGGTCTCTCCCGACTCAGACGACGAATCGTCGACGGCCATGGCGGCGGCGGAGAGGCCGGATGCGGTCGCCGATGCGCTCATTCATGATGATGAGCTGGCACGGCTTGACACCTTGGTTATTCGCAAGCTGACGGCTGGCGATTTGTCCTCGGGCGAGGTGCGTTCTCTCTTGATCGCTCACGGATTGCCCGAGCGCGATGCAGAGGAGTGGCTCGACCGATACCAGCGATTGGGTTACGTCAATGATGAACGACTCGCCGAGCTTCTCGTCGAGCAATGGTCCGAACGAAAAGGCAAAGGTCGGGGTGCGATAGCCTCCGAAATGCGCCGCCGGCTTATTCCGGCGCAAATCTGTGCGAGCGCACTTGCAGACCTCGATGACGACTCGCAGACGGACCGTGCCACAGAGCTGGCGGTCGCTCGGGCTCGCCAATTGACCAAACTGGATCGCACGACCGCAGAACGACGACTCTCGGCTTTTCTCAGTCGCAGAGGATTCTCTGGTTCCGCCGCGCGTTCTGCCATACGTGTCGCGCTCGAGACAACTCTCGACGCGGGCTAGGTGCATTGCGTCACCTAAAATAGGGGCGCAATGACTCTCATCTCTTCCGAACCCACTCACATCGCCGCGTCCGACGCGGCGATCGATGGCGACCGGGTTCGCACCTACGAGGTTCGTACGTTTGGTTGCCAGATGAACGTGCACGATTCCGAGCGGCTCTCGGGCGCGATGGAGTCGGCTGGGTATGCCAAATTTGAGCGCGCGCACGAGGTCGAGGCAGACCCGGATTTAGAGCGCGACGTGACGGATGAACATCCCGACGTCATCATCATCAACACGTGTGCCGTTCGCGAGAACGCGTCGAACAAGCTATACGGAACACTCGGGCACCTCGCGAGCATCAAGCGCAATCGTGAGGGAATGCAGATTGCTGTTGGTGGATGTCTCGCGCAAAAAGATCAGGCGGCGGTGCTCGAACGCGCGCCGTATGTCGATGTCGTTTTCGGGACGCACAACATGGGCGCTCTGCCGAAGTTGCTCGAGCGCAGTCGACACAACTCCAGTGCAGAAATTGAGATTCTTGAATCGCTCGAGACATTCCCCTCAACGTTGCCGACGAAACGAGATTCCACGTACAGCGGTTGGGTGTCCATTTCCGTGGGCTGCAACAACACGTGTACCTTCTGCATCGTTCCCAACCTGCGTGGTAAAGAACGTGACCGCCGCCCGGGCGACGTGCTCTCCGAAGTTCAAGCGCTCGTTGATGACGGCGCTATTGAGGTAACGCTGCTCGGTCAAAACGTCAACACGTACGGGGTCGAGTTTGGCGACAAGCTCGCATTCGGCAAGCTCCTGCGCGCCACCGGTGAGATTGCCGGACTGGAGCGCGTCAGGTTCACGAGCCCGCATCCGGCCGCTTTCACCGACGACGTGATTGCCGCGATGGCCGAAACTCCGAACGTCATGCCTCAGCTGCACATGCCGCTGCAATCGGGAAGCGACCGAGTTCTCAAGGCAATGCGACGGTCCTATCGCAGTGACAAGTTTCTGGGCATCATCGACAAGGTGCGCGCCACCATTCCCGATGCCGCGATATCGACCGACATCATTGTCGGTTTTCCCGGTGAAACCGAAGAGGATTTCCAAGAGACGCTCCGCGTGGTCGAGGCAGCGCGTTTCGCCCTCGCTTTCACGTTCCAGTACTCCATCAGGCCGGGTACTCCGGCAGCAACGATGCCTGATCAGGTGCCCAAAAAGGTTGTCCAGGAACGATTCGAAAGATTGGTTGCGCTGCAGAATCGCATCTCAATCGAAGAAAACCATGCCCAGTTAGGCCGAACGGTTGATGTGCTTGTCGCCAACGGTGAGGGCAAGAAAGACGCCGAAACGCACCGCATGAGCGGTCGCGCGCCCGACATGCGCCTGGTGCATTTCGAGATTCCGTCGGGCTCGGATGTGCCGAGACCGGGGGATGTCGTCACTGTGACAATTACTCAGGCCGCCCCCTTCCACCTTCTCGCCGATGCGGGATACGTTCTTCGACGCACTCGCGCCGGTGACGCCTGGGATCGGGCTCAAGCGGAGTCGTGCGCAGTCCCTTCCCTCGCCTCGTCGCCCCGCTCGGCTTCGAATCCTTTGGCGTCGCCTGTGCCGGTCGTCGGACTTGGTATGCCGGGGAAGCGTTCCCGGTAGCCCGTGAGCACTCGCGTCCCATCGAAAATCCTGGTAATCGTTGGTGCCACCGGCACGGGAAAATCCGAGCTCTCGCTGACTATCGCCGATCGACTCCGTGACGGTGGTGTGACCGCGGAAATCATCAATGCAGATGCGATGCAACTCTATCGAGGCATGGATATTGGAACGGCAAAGGTCTCGCCTGCAGAGCGCCGAGACATCACACATCACATGATTGATGTTCTCGAGGTGACCGACGAAGGTGCCGTCGCCGACTATCAACGTGACGCGAGAATGGCCATCTCCAAGACCATCGACGCCGGAAACGTGCCGATTCTCGTCGGAGGATCCGGACTCTACGTCTCCAGTGTCCTGTTCGATTTTGAGTTTCCTGGCCACGACGACCACGTTCGTGCGCGGTTAGAGCAGGAGCTCGAGACGTTTGGGGCAGCAGAGATGTTTGCGCGTCTGCAGAAGCTCGCACCCGACGTGGCCAACCGAATCGATCACAACAACGAGCGGCGAGTCATCCGGGCTCTCGAAGTTATCGAAGTCACGGGTGGTGCGAGCAGCCTGGGTACATTGCCGGAACAATCTGAACAGTGGATGCCCGCCACCATCGTGGGCCTGGAACAAGATCGAGCAACACTAGTGGAGCGACTCGACGCACGAGTCATTGGCATGTGGAAGTCAGGACTGGTCGATGAAGTGCGCTCACTTGTCCCGCGCGGAATCGAATCCGGTGTCACCGCTCGGCGTGCCATCGGTTATGCCCAGGCGCTTTCTCAAGTGCACGGTCACGTCTCGGAATCCGAGGCGATCGAGCAAACGCAAGCCCTGACGCGACGCTACGCGCGCCGGCAGGTGAGCTGGTTCCGTCGCTATTCCGGCGTGAACTGGTTGTCGGCGTCGAACTCGCATGATGCCGTGAGCGCCCATGCGGACTCGGTAGTCCGGGCCTTTGTCGACGGGGCCGAGGTCGACTAGGGCGCTCTAGGCTTATCGAGTGGGTACTGCACTACATTTCACCAAGGGCCACGGAACGGGAAACGACTTCGTCCTGTTTGCAGACCCCGAGGGTGACATCACGTTGACTCCCGATCAGATTCGGGCACTGTGCGATCGCCACTTTGGCATTGGTGCTGACGGCGTGATTCGGGCCGTGCGTTCGCTCAATCTCACTCGACTGGTGTTTGACGAGCGAGGCTTTCCCACTGGTGAACGCGATCTTGACCCCGCGGGATCCGCTGCTCTCGCGGAAGAATCTGCCGCCGAGTGGTTTATGGATTATTTCAATGCCGATGGCAGCACAGGGGAGATGTGCGGCAATGGTACGCGGGTTTTCGCGAAGTATCTCGTTGCGATGGGACTTGCGGAAATTCCCGACGGAGGAACGCTTCCCATCGGTACGCGGGCCGGTGTCCGAGACGTTGCCCGCACCGCACACGGTTTTCAAACAGACATGGGCAAATGGAGGCTGGATGCCCAAGAAACCTTGGTTCGCGTTCGCAATGTCGCCGTGGCGCGACCGGGATTGAACATCAGCGTGGGCAATCCGCACGTTGTGGCCGCTCTCGCCGACGACAGTGAGCTCGAGGCAGCCGACTTGTCCGTTATCCCCATCTTGGATCCGTCTCCCGCGCACGGTGCCAACGTCGAACTTGTCGTACCTCACGACCCACTTGTGACGGATGGAGTCGGACGCATTCGTATGCGTGTTCATGAACGCGGGTCAGGCGAAACGCTCTCGTGCGGAACTGGCGTTGTCGCTGCGGCGCTGGCCACTCGTCATTGGGCGGGCGAGGGCGCTCCACATAATTGGCGTGTGGATGTTCCCGGTGGCACACTCACGGTTCGCATGTTTCCCACCGAAGACGGTGAGCACGTCGCGTTGAGCGGCCCGGCCGAGTTGCTCTACACCGGCACCATCGAACTCGAGTAACCGTCAACCGCGCTACTTCTGCTTTTTGTCCCGGAGTCCTAGATCGGTTCGCAACGACGCGAGTTCCGACCGTAGCGCGCGAACTTCGTCGTGCAGTGCCGCCACGTCATCTGCATCTTCTTGAACTTCGGTCAGCAGTTCTTCGTCGACTTCCTTGCGCCCCACGGAGACCAGCCATGCGACGAGAGCTGCGGTGATTCCACCAATGACCGCATAGCTCAACAGAAATCCGAAGACACCGAGAACGCGTCCGGCTTCCGTCGTGGGGAACATTTTGTCGAAGCCATTTCCCGTCGTGAGGAGTTCGAATGACCACCAGAGTCCATCACCCAAACTGCCAATTGGGTTCCCATTCATTCCCTCGGATTCGGTGATGCCCAGTCCAATCACGTACCACGAAATGAGCGAGATACTGAAGGCGTAAATGACGATTCGTTGAGTGATGCGCGTGCGAAGTCGGCTTGCGATGATGATGAAGACCGAAAGTATCTGAAGAACGTGCAGGTGCGGAAGATACGGCATGATGACGGCGAGGAGTTCGAGCCATTCTTGGCTGAGAAATCTTTTCTTGCTCGGCGCCGTGATGAGACGCAGGAGTACGTCGAAAACAAAGACTCCCCAGACAAAGGGCAGAATTGCCCGCGCAGCCGCCGCTGACTCGTCACTTCCGTTGAGGTCTATCTGGGCGCCGTCGACGAGAGCCGGAATGGTCACGAGTACAGTGAGAAACGCGCCTAAGACAATCAGTGGCCAAAGCGAGTATTTGTTCCAGAGTTCGCCGAAGTGAATGATTCGGTCGCGGATCGACAATGTTGTCATGTGGTGATGCCCTCCTGAACGTACAGCAACCGCTCCATGAATGGTTCCACAAGCTGTCGTGGCGCGTGCGGTGCGACGGCAACGCCGATTTCTCGCACGAAACTGTCGCCAGTGAGACGCGCGGTCGCCACATCTCGTCGATCTCGGGGAACCAGCGACTCGGGTACAAGGGTGAGGCCCAATCCGGCGGCAACGTAATTTTGGATCACAGCGTAGTCGTCGCTGAAAACCGATCCTCGAATTTCGACGTCGGCCTGCCGAGCCTCGATTCGCAACAGCTCGTCGAGTGGGTCAATGTTTGACGGTGAGAGCACCCATTGCTCGTCCCGAAGGTCGCGAAGCGACACGTCGGATGATCCGGCTAGGGGGTGTTGGGCCGGCAGGAGCAACACAAGACGCTCTCGACTCAACGGACGATAGACCGTTCCGGGTGGAAGCATGCTCCGCACACTTTCTCCCCCGAGCAAGATGGCCACATCGAGTTCCATCGACGCGAGCGCGACCACGAGCCGGTCTGTCTCGCCTTCGGTAACGGCCACGCGCGCATCCATTTGCATCAGATCCCGCAATAACAGGGGCATGACGGATGCCCCTACCGAAGGAATGACCCCGACGCGCAGCGGATCCAGGGCGTTCGCCAACGGGTTGAGCCCGCCTTCGCTGCCACGTGCGATCGAAACTTCACGCTCTGCTCGGTGAGCGAGGGCGAGGATGGTTTGTGCCGTCGGCAGGAGTGATAGTCCCGCCGCGGTCAGGCGCGTTCCTGAAGGTTCGCTCACCACAACGGGTGCCCCCAATGTTGCCGTCAACCCTCTGAGATGATGAGTCACGGTGGGTTGACTCCACTTCAGATCTCGGGCAGCGCCAGCGATCGAACCGGCGCGTTCGAGAGCCGTGAGAGCTGCGAGCTGGCGCATATCGAGCATGAAAGAATCCTACTTGCTGCTACATACCGAGTATGTTGGCCGGCTTTCAACTTTTGACATCACGTCGACCGGCGTCCATTCGTGACCGGGCGGTTATCTGTCACTTAATCGTCGCGTGTGCGTTGTCTGCTGTTCCGTGTCATGTCACCCAGAGTTAACGTTTCTCGAAAGGCTGAGTGTGTGACTAGCTCCGCACTCCGCTACGTGGCCCTCGGCGATTCGTTGACCGAAGGACTCGGAGATCGCGGTTTCATGCACGAGCGTGAGGGGCGTGGCTGGGCTGATCGACTCGCTACACTCATGGCGCGTTCCGCAGCCGAATCGGGTGGGGTCGTGGAGTTCGCAAACCTTGCGATTCGGTCGCGAACGTCGGTCAGCATCTTCGGCGAGCAGGTCGACCGGGCGCTGGCGATGCAGCCCGATCTCGTCACCATCATGGCCGGTGCAAACGACTTGTGGCGTCCTGGCGCCCGACTCGACGTCGTTGAGGCTCACGTTCGTTCGGCGATGGAACGTTTTCAGCAATCGGGAACGCGCGTCGTTCTCGCGAACACGATTAACCCGGTGCACCACTGGGCTTTTCGCCCGGGTGTCGCGCGATCGAAGCGTTTGTCTGAACTGCTCAATCAACTCGCTCGGGAATATCAGGTCGATTTATTGGATGTGCACGGCAGTGTTTCGTTACGTCGCCAGCGTTTTTGGGCCGACGACATGGTGCATTTTGGGGAGCGAGGTCACATTCATGTTGCCAACCGTGCTGCCAAACTACTCGGCATTCCGTATCGACTAACCGTTCCCAGTTTCGATCAGCCACCTCGGGATTACCAAACGCCGGGTGAGTTGTGTCGATGGTTATGGAACCATGTCGTGCCGTTTACATCCCGAGTCCTTCGCCGCGTCACGGCGGGTGACGGCGTGAGTGCGAAGCATGAGGACTACGTTGTGGTTCCGAGTAACCGCTGGCCGTCACGGCGCGTTCGCGTGCCAATCGAACAGCCATCTGACGCAATTCCGGAGCGTCACAACTTCGAGTTGCTTTCCGTCCGCGCGTAAGCTCTGTCAGTATGAATGACTTTCGTACTGTCGCTCCGCTCGCTACCGTTCGTCGCGTCACCGCCTTATCGCTCGCTGTGTTGACGATGACGACCTTGGCGGGGTGTTCCCTCATCCCAGACCTCGCGCCAGAATCGCTGGCGGCAAACAAGGCCGCATGTCAGTCTGTGACTTCTGTGTGGGATCAACTCGTCACTGTTATCGATAGTCCCGATCTTTCGTCCGTCGCAACGAAAATCGAAAGCCTTCCAGGACAACTTCAGCAGGCCATTGATTCCAGTACCGATTCATCTCTGGACGATGCGCTATCAGGTTTGAAAGCCCAAGTGGATGCCCTCTCGGCAGCTTCACTGCCCGATCTCGAGAAACTCGCCTCAGCCGGCGCCTCGCTCGCGGCTCGGTGCGCAGTCTTCGGAGTGACGCCGGACCTCACTCTTCCGGGAATGTAGTTCGGTAGCCGGACCACTCGATCTGCTCAAACGTCGGGTGACTTAACAATCGAGTTCGCCCGCACCTCGATAACGCGGAAACCTTTGTAGTGATCTCCTTTGGTCACCACATGGGTTTCCGCGAACGTCGTTAACATCCAGCTATACAGAGAGTCTGCGCCGAGGTGTTTGGCCACGACAAAGTATCCCTCGCCACCGGGTGCGAGGCGCGGCACCCACCTTTCGAGCATCGCGTGCAGTTCGGCCTTTCCCACCCGAATGGGCGGATTCGACCAGATTGTCGTGAACAAGACATCGTCGGGCACGGCGTCGGGAATCGTTGTTCGCACGTTGGTCAAACCGGCCCTCTCGCAGTTGCGACGAGTGAGCTCGAGTGCTCGCTCATTGACATCCACCGCCCAGACGGTGGCATGCGGTGCGTCGAGCGCCATCGCGAGCGTTATCGGACCCCACCCACAACCGAGGTCGAGCACGTTGCCCGCCACATCGGCAAGTTCGGGCACGATGCGTAAGAGTGCCTCGGTCCCGGCATCCACGTGATCGGGCGAGAACACGCTGCCCGCGGTGATTACGGTGAGCGGGCGTCCGGCGAGTTGAATGTCGATTTCTTTCGTGACAAAATCCCCTGCTGGAGTGGGGGAGAAATAGTGCTCAACCGGTTCGCGTGTCACGTTCTACAGACTACCGAGGCGCCCTCGGCCGCTGGCAACGAGATGCGGTCCGGCGCAGACGCGAGGTTGAAATGGGCATTCCTCCATAACGATGACCGCGTCCGTGAGGTGTGCATCGTAGGGCGCGGTATCGCCCGGAGCGACGCCGGCATGGCGCACCGCATCGGCGAGGGCTCGTCCGCGTTCGAGTGCGACTTTTTCATCGCTGAGAAGTGGCTCACCCCACAGCCATTGCACAATTGCCCCATCGGCGTCACCACGGTGAATATCGAGCGTGTAACCACATCCTGGCGTGGCGAGTACGTCGACAACGTGGTGTGAAAGTCCGGCCAACTTGTCACGTTCCTATCTATCCCATGAATGTCCCCAAAGGAACCTAGCGGATAGGTAGTCAATCGTGAGCGTCCGACACTCGATACAGCGAGAGACTGTCGGGCGACGGGAATGGCTAAAGCAGTTCTCGAATTTCTACCTTGAGCGCGTCCGCAATGGAGTAGACGTTCGCCAGAGTGGGCGAATACCGGGAATTCTCAATGCGGTTAATCGTCTTGCGATCAACACCAGCTTCGCGGGCAAGCTGCTCTTGAGTCAGGCCGCGCGATTTGCGAAATTCGCGAATTCGCGAGCCGAACTCTTCGAGACGTTCGCCGTGTGCCGCACTGCGAGATAAAGCCATGAGGGTTGTCCTTGTAGTTGTGGTGCGCGCCGCTGCTTCGAAAAAGCAACGCCAACTCGGTCAGGTTCCCCGCAAACCATTCCTCATAGGGTACGTCGAATGACCGTGAAAAACATTCTGTTTTCTACTTTTTCGCGAAAAAGGGGGGTTAAAGAACCTCAACTGGGTCATGATTCACAGCCCGCGTCCAGCGGGCGGAAAACTGCCGAGACGCCGAAAGTTAGTTGTCGACGCCGACGTGCAGGTTCCATCCTCCGTCAGAACCGACGACGAGCACGAGCGGACCGGCCGGGAAGTCAACCTGCCCCGTCCAGAGTCCCGTCTGTGTCGTCACAACGTTGGCGACGGGCTTGCTTCCTGAGTAGGTGGTCAACGTGAACGCACCGGAGGTCAGCGACTGAACCGTCATTGGCCCGGCCTCGCCGCCATAAAGAAGCACGTCATCTGAGTTGCCCGAACCAATGGCCATCGACGCACTCGCAATCGGTGCGAACTCAATGCTCCAGTTACCACTCGAGGTAATGAGGATGGTCGTCGGCGTTGATCCGAGCTGAGAGGTCAACCCGTAGGCGACTGTGCCCTGGTAGTCACCCATGGCATCGACGAGCGTGCTCATCGATTTACCGAACTGGTTGTAGACCTCTACCTGGAATTCCTGGTCGTCGGCACCGTTGTTGGTCACCGTGAGCAGCGCGCCCTTCACGCCAACGGGAACGGCGACGTGAGAGTCACCCGTTCCGGCAGCCGTGAGCGGAGCAAACGTGCCGTACAACGATGTCGCCCACGCAATCGTCGGGTTCGTTGTGGGGCTCGGGCTGGGGCTCGGGCTAGAAGATCCCGAAGGCTTCGTCGTCGGGCTCGGAGTCACGGTCGGCGTCGGAGACGGCGTCGGGGTGACAGTTGGCGTGGCTGTCGACGTGCGTGTCGGGCTCTGAGTGGGCGAGACCGTCGGCTTGGAGTCCGTAGGAGACGGCGCCGGAGCGTTGTTGTTTGCTATGACAACGACGATCACAACAGCAACAACGGCAATCGCCGCGATGATTGCGGTGACAATCCACGCTACGCGAGCGCTTCGCGAGCCTCGGTTCGTTGAGTAATTCGACATCTCATCTCCAAGCGGGTGTGGAAAAATCTTTCAGTTGATTCTATGCGGAATAGAAAGCCTCGTCGCACGTTACCCTTAGCGCAATGACGAGTGAGAACGAGCCCAGCGCCATCGACAGAATTCTGGCGCGAGCAAAGAGTGCCGACACCTCGGCCACGCTTTCTGTTTTCACGGAGGGAAAACGCGCCCAGGCCCTCGATGTTCCCGTCGAGTCGGCTCGAGCCGCTACTCCGGATGGATTTGACGGACTGCAACAGGACCTTGCCGACCGCGCGTCACTTCGCCGCGTTGCCGGTCTTTCGACGGAACTCGAAGATGTCACCGAGGTGGAGTACCGCCAACTGCGACTGGAGAAGGTTGTTCTGATTGGTGTCTATCCGCAGGGCTCACAGGAAGATGCCGAAAACTCGCTTCGCGAATTGGCGGCTCTCTGCGAAACCGCGGGCGCCGCGGTGCTTGATGGCGTTCTCCAGCGTCGGCCCAATCCAGATCCCGCTACCTATTTGGGTCGCGGAAAAGTTGAGGATTTACGGGACATCGTCAAAGCAGTGGGGGCCGACACGGTCGTTGCCGACACCGAACTCGCACCGAGTCAACGTCGCGCGCTCGAAGACATCGTGAAAGTCAAGGTCATTGACCGAACCGCCGTGATACTCGACATTTTCAGCCAACACGCCAAGAGTCGTGAGGGTAAGGCGCAGGTTGAACTCGCCCAACTCGAATATCTGCTTCCTCGTTTGCGCGGGTGGGGTGAGTCGATGTCGCGTCAGGCGGGAGGACAGGTTTCCGGTGGTGCCGGCATGGGTTCGCGCGGACCCGGTGAAACCAAAATCGAGCTCGATCGCCGACGCATCAACACGCGCATGGCCCGCCTGCGCAAGCAGATCGCGGGTATGAAACCGGCGCGTGACACGAAGCGCGCGAATCGACAGCGCAACCAGGTGCCCTCTGTGGCAATCGCGGGATACACCAACGCGGGCAAGTCTTCTCTACTCAATCGCATTACGCGTGCCGGTGTGCTCGTCGAAAACGCCTTGTTCGCAACGCTCGACGCGACGGTGCGAAAATCGATGACCGCGGATGGACGAGCGTTCACGTTGGTCGATACGGTCGGTTTCGTGCGCAACTTGCCGCACCAGTTAGTAGAAGCGTTTCGGTCCACACTCGAGGAAGTGAAGGATGCCGACCTCATCGTGCACGTCGTCGACGCGAGCCACCCCGACCCCGCTCAGCAAATCAAGACTGTGCGCGATGTCATTGGTGAAGCGGGCGCCCGAGATCTTCCGGAACTCATCGCCTTCAACAAGTGCGACCTCATTGACGACGACACACGTCTCGTGCTGCGTGGACTAGCTGCCGACGCGGTGTTCGTCTCGGCCCGCACTGGTGAAGGCATGGATGAATTACTCGACGAAATCGCCCGGCGCCTTCCTAAGCCAGACGTTGCCGTTGATTTGCTCATTCCCTATGACCGCGGCGATGTGGTGTTTGGGCTGCACAATCGCGCGGTGATTCTCTCGACGTCGTACGACGAAGGGGGAACGCGAATTCGCGCCCTCGTGCGCGAGGCCGACCTTCCCGCCCTTGCGGTATTCTCGACGCGTTCCTAACGAAGGCTGTACTCATGCGCGCCACCTCGATATCGCTCACCGGTCAAGAATCGGCTCGGCTTTCGAGCGCGATTATGCCGGCGTCGCACAATCGCGACGACAAGTAGATCTCGCGCGATGGCATCCGGTCAACCACGTCAAGGGGTCGAGCCCACGCGTTTCCCCTTTTCCTTCGAGGTGTACCCACCTCGCAACGCCGACCTTGTCGAGAGTGTGCACGAGACGGTGCACCAACTCGCGGCTGCGAAACCTGAGTTCATTGCGGTGACCTATGGCGCGGGGGGTTCGTCGCGCGACCGAAGTCTCGAATTGGTGCGCTACATCGCGGAGAACACAAGCGTGCCCCCGATGGCTCACCTCACGTGTGTGGGGTCGAGTGCGGCGGAGGCGAACCGCCTGGTGCGCGAATTTCTCGACGCGGGTATCCGCCAATTTCTGGCCATTCGAGGGGATACCCCCGAGGGCGCTCTCGATGGCGAGGATTACCTCGGTGACCTTCGCTCGGCAACCGAATTGGTCCAACTCATTCATCGCGTTCAACTCGAGCGTGAGCCGTACACCGAGGTCGACGAACCGCAGTGGGGAGGCGCGGCCGTGCGGCTGAGTCAGCGACGCGAACCCGTTCGCATTGGTGTGGCGGCGTTTCCGAATGGGCACCCGCAGTCGCGCAATCGTGCGCAAGATATCGATGTGCTCCTGGCCAAGCAGGCGCAGGGGGCAAATCTCGCCATCACGCAGCTCTTCTTTGACGCAGACGACTATGTAAGTTTCGTGACGGATGCGCGTGCCGCAGGTGTGGAGTTTCCCATTACCCCGGGCATCATGCCCGTGACGAGTCTGGCTCGACTCCAGCGCATCGTTGAGCTGACTGATGAACCGATGCCCGTCACGTTGGCCGAGCAACTGGAGGCGGCCGCTGATCACGAGCGCGCTGCTCGAGACTCGGGCAGAGAACCTGAGGTGACCCAGTATGCGGTGGGCGTTACGCATGCCATCGCTCTCGGTCGGGCAGTGCTCGATGGCGGAGCTCCTGGCATTCACCTTTACGCGTTCAATCAACACCGCCCGGTTCTCGACGTTCTTCGCGGTCTAGGGGCGTACGACGAATAAGTGCCCCGAGACTGTGTTCAGTCCCGGGGCACTTGCTATATGAAGGGGTATGTCAGCTGAAGAGGACTAACACGACGAGGCTACGTCGACTGCGTTCTCGTTGCTACCCTCCGCGGCATAAAAATGCCGACTTCGAAGAAAACTCTCAGAAAACCCTTCGGGATTCGGCTCGATGCGCTAGCGAACCGACCTCAGGACCGCGACGACTTTGCCTTGGATCTCGGCGTGATCGCCCAAGATGGGTTCGTATGCCGAGTTACGGGGGAGCAGCCAGGTGTGACCATCCCGCTGCTTAAAGACTTTGACGGTTGCTTCACCGTCGAGCATCGCTGACACAATGTCGCCGTTCTCGGCCGTCTTCTGCGCCCGCACGACGACAAAGTCACCGTCACAGATCGCGGCCTCAATCATCGAGTCACCGTGAACTTCGAGCATGAATAGGTCGCCCTTTCCGACGAGTTGTTCCGGGAGTGCCATGGTGTCTTCGATGTTTTGCTCGGCCGTAATCGGAACGCCGGCGGCAATGCGTCCGACGAGGGGGACCATCGTGACCTCGGCACCGAAGTCGATGCGCGAGACGGGGGCACTCGAGGGGGTGCTTGCCGATTCGGATCCGTCCGGGTTCAACACAACTTCGAGCGACCGCGACAGTTTGGCGTCGCGTCGGATGTATCCGAAGATTTCGAGCTGCTTGAACTGATGCGACACGCTGCTCAGCGACGAGAGCCCGACGGCTGTGCCGATTTCTTGCATCGTGGGTGGGTAACCGTTTGTGTCGATAAACGAAATGATCGCTTCCAGCATTTCGCGCTGTTTTGACGACAAAGCAGGGTGACTTCGACCGTTGTCGGTCGTTACTGATTCACTCGAGGACATGTCGAAAGAGTATTCGAAAAACAACGCCACATCAAACACATATTCGACTGTGTCGCAAAATATTCGCGAATTTCGTCGAATCAGACTTGACAACAGTCCTGTTTCGAAGATATCTTCGAAACAAATCTTCGTGTCGGGTACTCCCGGCCGAGTGCCCGACACGAGATTCACGAGTCGGTCCTCCAGCCATTCACTGTCGGAGGGTCGCACAAGAGTTAGCCGCAACACAGCCCACCGCTACACAGCCCATCGCGACACCGAGGAGTTCACCCCCATGAGCGCAGTTGCTTACCCGTCGTTTCGCCCCCAGCCCACTCGGTTGGTCTTGACGCGTCGAGGCCGCCGTGTCATCGCCTTCCTCGTTGCGCTGCCTCTCGTGATTGCCGTGTTGTTTGCCGCCGTCTCCGCTGGCAATGCTGCTGCTACGAGTTCGGTGTCGACTGACAGTTCGCTCACATGGATCACGGTTGAGTCGGGCGAAACGCTGTGGAGCCTGGCTCAAGACCTCGCACCGACAAAAGATCCGCGTGATGTCATTGCTGAAATTGTCTCCCTCAATCAGTTGCACTCGGAACTTCAGCCCGGCCAGCACATCGCGATTCCGTCGAGCTTCTAAACTTGAGGGGTGACGAGCCTCGACGATCTGCCACTTCGCGATGATCTGCGAGGCAAGAAGCCGTACGGTGCTCCGCAGGCCCATGTTCGGGTCGAACTCAACGTCAACGAGAACACGCACCCCGTTCCCGACGAGGTGGTTGCCGACATCGTGGCACGAGTGTCACAGTCGCTGATCACGATTAATCGCTACCCTGATCGTGAATTCAGCCCCCTTCGCGCAGCTCTGGCTGCCTATCTTGGTCACGGCCTGAATGCCGGGAACATCTGGGCCGCGAATGGGTCGAACGAGGTCATCCAACACCTGTTGCAAGCATTCGGTGGCCCGGGTCGAAGCGTGCTCGGTTTTCCACCCACGTATTCGATGTATCCGTTGCTCGCTTCGGGCACCGGCACAACCTGGCTTACGGCGCAACGTGATTCTGACTTTGTCATTTCCGCCCAGACGGCTCGGCAAGCAGTCGCCGTGGCGCAACCAAGCCTCACCTTCTTTTGTGCCCCGAACAACCCGACCGGAACACCCGTGGAGCTCGAGGCCATCGCGGCCGCGTATGACGAAACCGACGGCATCGTGTTTGTCGATGAGGCCTATATCGAGTTCGCACCCGAGGGAACACTCTCGGCCCTGACGCTTCTGCCCGGACGACCACGCTTGGTTGTCTCTCGCACCATGAGTAAGGCGTTCGCCTTTGCCGGGGCTCGCGTGGGATACCTCGCCGCCGACCCCGCCGTTATCGACGCGCTACGCCTCGTGCGCCTCCCGTACCACCTTTCGGCGCTCACGCAGGCGGCGGCCGAAGGAGCCCTGGCGCATGCCGATCTGATGCTCTCGATGGTGAAAGACATTCGTGTTCAACGCGATCGCATTGTCACTGAGCTTGAACGAATGGGCTTCACTCCGTATCCCTCGCAAGCGAATTTCGTTCTGTTTGGGAACGTGACCGATCCGCATCAGGTTTTCGAACGACTTCTCGCGCAGGGAATCATCATTCGCGACGTGGGGATACCGCACCACCTTCGCGTCACCGCGGGAACCGAGGCCGAGACCAGCGAGTTGCTCGACGCCATTGCCCAACTGGCGCCTCGATAGGCTTAAGTCATGGCACAACCCTCCGCGGTCCGGCAGGCATCGCTCACTCGTACGACCAGTGAGTCGACCGTCACCCTGTCGCTCAATCTCGATGGCACCGGCACAAGCTCCATCAACACGACGGTGCCGTTCTTCGACCACATGCTCACCGCCTTCGCAAAGCACTCACTCACGGACCTGACCGTAGACGCGCACGGCGACACGGCCATTGACGTTCACCACACCGTCGAAGACACCGCCATCGTGCTTGGCCAAGCCATCCGCCAGGCCCTAGGCGACAAGTCGGGAATCTCCCGTTACGGTGACGCGGTCGTGCCTCTCGATGAGGCGCTGGCTCGCGCCGTTGTCGACATCTCGGGTCGCCCCTATCTCGTGCACGACGGAGAACCGACCGGGTTCGAATACCACTTGATTGGCGGTCACTTCACGGGCTCAATGGTGCGCCACGTATTCGAGGCGATCACGTTCAACGCGGGCCTGACCGTGCACGTCAACGTGCTCGCCGGGCGCGATCCCCACCACATCGCGGAGGCAGAGTTCAAGGCGTTCGCGCGTGCGTTTCGTCAAGCCAAGGCGTTCGATCCGCTCGTGCAGGGCATCCCGAGTACAAAAGGCGCGCTGTGACCAAGACCGTCGTCGTCTTCGACTACGGAACGGGAAACATTCACTCGGCAATGAAAGCCGTCGAGGCGACGGGGGCCAGTGCGGTTCTGACCCGAGATAAGGCAGCCTGTGCCGAAGCCGACGGGCTCCTGGTTCCCGGTGTGGGGGCATTTGCTGCGGTAATGGATGCGCTGCGCACCCACGGCGGCGACGAGGTCATCGAGCGGAGGCTTGCGGGTGGTCGCCCGGTGCTCGGCATTTGCGTTGGAATGCAAGTGTTGTTTGACGGCGGTGTCGAGGGCGGTGTCGAAACGCCGGGACTTGGGCAGTGGCCGGGTGCGGTGCGTCGACTCGAGGCGCCGATTTTGCCGCACATGGGTTGGAACACGGTCACCTCACCAACGGATTCCACCCTCTTC
>Ga0114976_10000990_pt1 | contig 17729 bp, 15 predicted proteins | sample S_130805_EF_Meta_FD_87319 | JGI IMG/M metagenome (GOLD analysis project Ga0114976, IMG submission 87319) | Freshwater microbial communities from Lake Simoncouche, Canada to study carbon cycling - S_130805_EF_MetaG | ecosystem: Environmental > Aquatic > Freshwater > Lake | place: Lake...
AAAATCATCCAGTGTGGCCCCGGTGATGAAAGGCAAGGTGTTGAACAGCGTGCGGCCCCAACCTACGCCCACCGTCATGCCCGGTTTCATCTCGCCCGAGATGAAATTGCCGGCGGCGGCAGCAATCACCTTTACCGGATCGGCGTCAGCATCGACAAAGGGTGCCACGATTACCCGATTGACGCCAAAGCGGGTTTCCACCTCGCGTTCCAGAAGCAACAGCTCGGTCAGCGGGGCGGCGATTGTGATGCGCACCTCGTTTCTGCGACGGGCATCGGCCAGGAGGCGGACCACCATGACCCGGCTTATGCCAAGCTGGGTTGCGATGTCGTTCTGAGTGGCACCTTCGACATGGTAAAGCCAGATTGCCCGCGCCCGCAGCCTGTCTGCCTCGCTTTGAATACCGACGCTTTGAAGTGCAATTTGCATGACAGGTACAAACCTTTTGATCAGCTTACAGACTCAACGGCGCTGATCAACCGATTGGTGATCCTCGCCACCCTGTCTGGGCATTCCATTTGCGGAATATGCCCTGTGCCAGAAAGAAGATGAAGCGCGAATTCACCATCTGCCACAATGCCATGATTGGGGGGCACAATATGGTCGCTGCGCCCCCATAGAATTTGCACGGGACATTCAACGCGCTCAAGGGCCGGGCGAAGGTCAAAGGCCTGAACGCCATCGGGAAACAGGGCCTGTGTCATGTCAGCCTGACAGGCGCGCAGGACGGGATCCATACGCAGGCGCATCGCGGCCTTGGCATAATCGTCGCTGATGCCCTGCGGTGTTGCCGTCAGCCTGCGCAACCACGGGGCAAGACTTTCGACACGGCTGGCGCGCACAATGCCAGCCAATGCCGCTGCGTCAATCTCGGGGCCAAGGCCCGCCGGGGCGATCAGCGTCAGGCTGGCAACGCGCCGCCCCCTGATATCGACCAGGGCAAGGGCAAGCGCCGCGCCAAGGGAGTGGCCGATGATGTGAACCGCCTCGACATCACGCGTGGCCTCATCAAAAGCCTCGACGATCATGCGGGAAAGGTCTTTGAAGCTGCGGACCTGCCGTTTGGGTGACTTGCCATGGCCAGGCAAGTCGATACGGATCAGGGGGCGTGCAGGGCCAAGCGCCTTTTCCAGCGGGGCCCAGGATTGGCTGTCTGCGCTAAAGCCGTGCAAAAGGACGATGGGGAAGCCCTGACCCTTGCGACGTGAGACGTGCAAGGGACCGGTCTCTTGTGTCCAGCCGGACAGGGGCGGCGCATCAGAAATGACAGGGGCAGGATGGTCCGCCATCAGCGGCTTGACATCGTCCTTTTGGATGCGGCCAAGCGGGCCTGTGCCGGTCACGTCGGTGAGCGGCACCTGAAGTTCACGGGCTGCTTTTCGGGCGGCAGGCGTTGCCCTTTTGGCGGTGGTCGCGGGGGTCTCCCCGGGTGCCGGTGCCGGAACGGGGGCCGTTGGTGGTTCGGGCTGTGGGGGTGCCGATATGGCGGCCGCAGGTGCCGGGCCAAGGATCGCGCCCTCTGGGTAAAGCCAAGCCATGACGGACCCGACTGCGATCTTATCGCCCGGCTGGGCGATGATGTGATAGAGGCGCCCGGTGGCGGGGGCTTCAACCTCCATCGCTGCCTTGTCTGTTTCGATGTCGAACAGGGCGGCACCTTGCTGGACAAGCTCCCCCTCGGCCACATGCCAGACGGCAAGGGTGCCATGGGTCATGTCCATATCGACCTTGGGCAGGATCACTTCGGTCGGCTGCGGACCCGCTTGCGCTTTCAGGGTGCGGGCTGGTGCGGGTTGGGCTGCACCATCGGCCTCGCCTGCGGCATAAAGCCAGGCAATCGTGGTGCCCACAGCTACCTTGTCGCCGGGCTGCGCTGCGATCCGGCGCAGATAACCGGTTTCGGGAGCCTCGACCTCCATCGCCGCCTTGTCCGTTTCGATGTCAAACAGCGCAGCGCCCTTCTGCACCATCTGCCCCTCGGCCACATGCCAGGTGGCAAGGGTGCCATGGGTCATGTCCATATCGACCTTGGGCAGGATCACTTCGACGGGCATGCCCTAAACCTCGCGCCGGACAAGGCGGCGGGCGGCAGCCTCGATTGTGCCCGCCTGCGGCACTGACGCGCGTTCCAGATCGGGGTTATACGGCACGGGCGCATCGGCGGCCCCCAGACGCAGGATCGGGGCGTCCAGATAATCAAAGGCATCGCTCTCTGCGACCATGGCGCTGATTTCTGCGCCAACGCCGTAGGCCTTGACGCCCTCATACACGACCAGCAGCTTGCCGGTCTTGCGGACCGAGGTCAGGATGGTTTCGCGGTCAATCGGGCGGATCGAGCGCAGGTCGATCACGTCCGCCCCGATGCCATCGATGGCCAGCTTCTCGGCGGCCTCCAGCGCGCGGTGCAGCATGATCGACCCTGCGACGATGGTCAGATCGGTCCCGGCGCGGCGAACCAAAGCCTTGCCGACGGGGGTCAGGTAACTGCCCTCGGGAACCGGGCCGCGCATCTTGTACAGCAGTTTGTGTTCAAAGATCATCACGGGGTCGGGGTCGGCCAAGGCCGCCAGCAGCATCCCCTTGGCATCCTCGGGGGTCGAGGGTTGCAGCACCTTCAGCCCCGGCACATGGCCAAACCATGCCTCGATGCTTTGGCTGTGCTGGGCCGCAGCCCCGGTGCCCGAACCGGACGGCATTCGGAACACGACCGGCACCGAAGCCTCTCCCCCCAGCATGTAACGCAGCTTGGCTGCTTGATTGACGATCTGTTCCATCGCGAGCATCGCAAAATCGGAAAACTGGAATTCGAAGATCGGTTTCAGGCCGGTCAGCGCCGCCCCCACCGCAACCCCGGCACCACCCAGTTCCGAAATCGGTGTATCCATCACCCGATCAGGGCCAAAGCGGTCGATCAAGTCCAGCGTGACCTGAAAGGCCCCGCCATAAACACCGATATCTTCGCCCATCAGGATCACGGCCGGATCGGCCTGCATGGCGATGGCCATCGCCTCGCGGATGGCTTCGGCATAAGACAGGATGCGCGGTTCGGTTTCGCCCGGCATTGCGGCATTGAGTGCGACATTCATGTTCAGGCCTCGGCGTAGACATAGCGGGTGACTTCGGACAATTGCGGTGCGGCGCTGGCTTTGGCGAATTCGATGCCCTTTTGCACATCCGCGACGGCCTCGGCTGCCACGGCCTCAGCCGCCGCATCATCCAGAATGCCATGGGCGATCAACTCGGCCTGAAAGCGGGCGATCGGGTCTTTTTTCATCCAGTCTTCAATCTCGTCCTTGGTCCGGTAGCGATTGCGGTCGGACTTGGAATGGCCGCGCCAGCGATAGGTCAGGTTTTCCACCAGACTGGGTCCCTCACCCGCGCGGGCACGGGAAATGGCGATGGACAGGGCTTCGGCCACGGCAGAAAAATCGTTGCCATCTACAGTGACGCCCGGCATGGAATACCCCGCCGCACGCTGCGAGATATGCTTGACAGCGGTTGACCGCGCCGTCGACGTGGACATGCCGTACCCATTGTTTTCGCAGACAAAAATCACTGGAAGCTTCCAGACGCTGGCAATATTCAGCGATTCGTGGAACGCGCCTTCGTTATTGGCACCATCACCAAAGAAGCAAAGCGTGACGTCGGATTTCCCCAAGCGTTTGGCCGAAAGAGCAGCGCCCACCGCAATGGGCAGCCCGCCACCCACAATACCATTGGCCCCAAGATTGCCGGTTTTCACATCGGCAATATGCATGGATCCGCCACGACCATGGCAATAGCCGGTTTCCTTGCCAAAGAATTCCGCGAACATCCTGCCCACATCAGCCCCTTTGGCGATGCAATGCCCGTGGCCACGGTGGGTCGAGGTGATCTTGTCTGCGTCAGTCAGTTCCATGCAACTTGCCATTGCGCTGCTTTCCTGCCCGATGGACAGATGCATCGTGCCGTGGATTAGGCCACGGGTGTAGCAATCTTCGGCACCCTCTTCAAAGCGGCGGATCAGATACATCCGTTTCAGCGCCTCGCGCAGTTGCGCAGGGGCATAGTGGCGGATGGCGAAGGGACGGTTGTCAGGAGTTGGGGTGGCCATGTTCACAACCCCAGCATCGCGTCTTGCCGCAGCCGAAGGGCGGCAATCTTGCTGTTGGCGGGCACAACGGTGTTGGTGCGGGTGATCAGGTCGCCCTTCCTGATTGGCGCTGTGACCTTTGCCCCGGTCAGCAGACCACAGGGAATTGCCCCCGAACTGCGCGCCTCGGGCACAGTCATGATCCAGGCTCGATAGCAGTATTCACCGATCTGGTCGAGTGTTTCACCCACGGCCATGTCCTTTTTGGCCAAGGCGCAAACCTCGGCCACCGGGCGAGCCATCGGCACCATGTCGGCCTTGCCGTACAGCACAGCCCTTGCGCAGGTCAGCGGCACCTCAAGGCTGGTCAGGTGATAGGGGCGGAAAAAGGTGAAATAGGGGCCTTCACCCATCTTCAGATCTTCCATCCGTTCGCGGATGCGGGCGTGGTCCATTTCGGCCACGACGAACACGCCGGGTGCCACACCCTTGCCGATGGAATAGTCGACCCGCCCTTCGCCTGAAGACAGCACGCCGCCTGCGGATTGCGGGATCAGCACCTTGTTCAACTCATCCCGCGAACAGGCGGGGCCGTGCATGCCGGGGCGGTCCGGGATCAGGCCGGTAGCATTGGCGATGGCCGCCATTTCGACCATGGTCTTGGACCCGTCCACAAATTCGACCAACATACGCGGGTTCATGTGACGGCGGACAGCTTCCTCTGTATAGGCGTCGGGTGTGGCATCAAAGTTCAACGGGTTGTTCTTGCCCTTGCCCGCGCTGATGATGCGGTGGCCCATCGCGCTGACAAACTCGATCAGCTCCATGCAGGACGAAGGTTCGTCACCTGCACCCAGCGAATAGATCACGCCAAGGCGTTCCGCCTCGGACCGCAGATACGCACCGATGGTCACGTCAGCTTCGACATTCATCATCACCAGATGCTTGCCACACTCCATCGCCGCCAGGCCGATTTCCGCGCCAACCGACGGAATGCCCGTGGCATCGATCACCACGTCGATCAGGCCAGAGTCCAGCAGCGTGTGAACATTTCTTGTGGTGGCGATCCGGCCGGCTTCAATAGCGGCGTTCAGGCTATCGGTTGTCTCGGTGGCCATCGCGCGGTCCGGGTCGCCATAGGCAATCGTGACAGCCCGCCCAGCCGCCTGCGGGTTCAGTTCGCTGATCGCACCGATTTCAATGCCGCGCATGTGGGCGACACGGCTTACGATGTCGGTTCCCATCTCGCCCGCACCCACAAGTCCAATTCTGACCGGTTTTCCGGTCTCGGCACGTGCAGCCAGATCCTTGGCCAGGCCCGTCAGGGCGACATTGGTGGGCATCGGGGTTCTCCTGTATCGGGTTGAGCCTTGTTACATGTACATTTGCCTTTCTGTCAATCATAAGTTCAGTCGTTTACAGGAGCGATCTGCCCATAAGTCAGATTGACACGCCCAATTATCTGCACACACAATAAGAACACGGTGTCAATGTTCACGCTCCTGTCAAGCGCTGTCAGTGTGCAAGCGGGCAGATTGCTGACTTTGACACTCCGGCAACAAAGGGAAGCGACCGCAGCCTGATCTGAAAGTACCGGCGCGCTGTGGTGCAGCTCAGATATCGACTTGGCTTCAGGTCTTGGGTTTCAACAGGGCCCATGAAACGACTGAACGATAATGCGCGCCAAATGGGGGAAGCATGACAGAAAGATTTGACTACACCGCAATGGGGTTCATCACCTTTGACGCGCTGTGCCGGCCGGTAAGCCAGATCCCCCCCAAAGGGGATACCTACTTTGTCGAGGAGCTTACCCTGGCCGTCTCGGGCGCGGCGGGAAGTGCTGTCATCGTGGCGGCCAAGCATGGGTTGAAGACTCAGGCCGTGGGCGGTGTGGGCTGTGACGATATGGGCGACTGGGTCTTGATGAAGCTGAAGAGGTTCGGCGTGGACACAGAGTTGATGCGGCGTTGTGAAGATTTTCCCACGTCGTCCTCGATTGTGACCACGCGGCCCGACGGGCAGCGTCCCGCGCTGCACAAACGTGGGGCGACGGATGGCTTCTTCATTGACGATGCCCAGATCGACCGCGTGTTGAACACGAGGATCCTGCATGTGGGCGGGGTTGGCCTGATGAACCGCATGGATGATGCCGGGCGGACGGCTGAGATCATGGCCGAGGCGAAACGGCGTGGCGTGATCACGACGCTGGATGTCTTTGCCTCGACTGCGGCTGATTTGCCGAAGGTGGAACGACTGCTGCCCTATACCGATTACTTCATTCCGTCCGAAGAAGAGGCGCGGGCGCTGTCTGGCCTGCACGAAAACCATGATCTGGCGCAGTTCCTGCTGGATCGCGGGGCGGGTTGCGTCATCCTGACCCTTGGGGCGCAGGGCGCGTTTTACTGTCACAGGGATGGCACAGCATTCCTGTCACCCTCTTTTCAGGTCGACGTCAAATGCACCTGCGGCTGTGGCGATTGCTTCAACGGCGGCTTTGCCACGGGCCTGCATCTGGAGCTTACACCGCAGGAATGTGTGCAACTGGGGCAGGCTTCCTCGGCACAGAATGCGACCGGTCTGGGCAGCCAAGCCGGGGTGCGCGATCTGGCTCGGACGATGGAATTCATCACTACGACGCCGCATCGTCGCAACGATTAGCTTTTTGCGCCGCCTCCGATGGTTTATGGTGGCGCCATGAATACCAGAGAGCACATGCAAAATCCGTTGCCCAATCCGCTGCCCGATGCAATGCCGCTGCGCGATGCGCTGCGTGGGTTGCGGCATGCCGTAAGGCGCGGCGGCGAGACCTTGCTGGACGTGATGCCAGTGGACCAGTTGCCGCGCCCTGCAGCCGAACTTGCCGGGATGGTGTTGCGGGAAGTCGGTGATTTTGCCAAGGGCGTGAACGAGGTTGCGTCTGGCATTGCGCGGTTTGCTTTGGGCGCGAATGAAAGCCCGCACGGGTTGCCGGCGCAGCCGTTGAAGCTGCGGGATGGTGCGGAGGATGCCTTTGCGCAGGGCGTCTATGCTGCGTTGCGGCTGGTTCTGCGGCGTCTGAACGCGCCATCGGTCTATATCAGCGAAACGGCGGCGCGGCTGGCCTATCTGGGGCTGACGGATGACCAGAGGCGTGGCTCGGATGCGGCTGTCGCAGCTGCGTTGTCACTGGCCCTGGCGCAGGCCAAGGTGATGCGTGGCGCCTCGGCACAGGATGCGGCCCATGTGCCGGGCAATTCGCTGGAGCACACGGCAATCTTTGCCGTCATGCTGTGGATGCAGTCCAATCGCAGCGAAGCCGATGACGAGGCGGCGCTTGGCTCGGCGACAGGTCTGGCCGTTGCCGTCGCAACCGAGGCGGATGCAGCCTTTGTTGCACAGGACAGCAGCCGGCTTGCGGCGCTTTATGCCGAGTTTGCCGCCCATGTCTGATCTGCCGCCGCTGTCTGGCAGCTTGCCGCCAACCAATGAGCCGCTGCGCATTTCGGTGCGGCGCATGCGTTGGTTCCGTGCGGCCTTTGACGCCTATGTCGGGGCCATCGGGGCAAGGATTGGCTGTACGTACAAGGTCGATGAGGCCAAGTTGGCGGCCATCTTCGTGCGCTGGCTGCGCGCGGTCGAACGGCAAAAACCCATCGACCCCAAAGATCGCCATGACTACTTCGAGTTTGCCGCCGGTCTGATGCTGCGTGAATTGACGGCTGACATGCCGCTGGTCGCGGTATCGCAGCCCAGCAAGGCTGCGACCGATTCTGCAGCAGCCTTTTGGCCCGAAGGCTATGCCTGCACCATGTTCTGTCTGACCGTGCACTCGGCAGCCCTGCAGCAGGAATTCAAGGACAAGCCAAAGGTATCCCCCGCCATCGACGATCTGCGGCATTGGTGGTCTTTCAAGGAAAACGCCACCGTGGATGCGGCATTTTCGGTTGGTTTCTTGCAGATGCTGCTGGGTCATCAACCGAACTGGATGATGCCGGACGTTTTCCGCGCGCGGTTGAGCGTGGAACTGCAGAACCGCTGACCTCAGTGCGACATTCGAATCACCTTTCCCGGAACGGGGTGCCGGGGTTTCCGCAGGATCCCATCGCTGGACCGCTGCGCCACTGTGGCAACCCGTGCACAGCGGTTGACAGGCACTGCCAGGGATCTGGCAGGGATTTGTACATAGATGCGTACGCCTGACAAAGTGTACGGAAACCCTTCGATTGCCAGACGCCCGAGGCCAGCCCTGCACAGCATGCCCGCCTTTGGCCTTCAACAGCCCGTTGGGCCAAGACGGAGTCAGACAGGGAAAACCTGAGGATACTGCATGGAAACATGAAGGATTTTACCCCGAAACCCCTGATTCTGAAGCGGGTTGCACCTTTGGTCGAACCCCGACACCTGTCTCTTCTTAGGGACGCAGCCTGCCAGGCATCTGGGCAACTTCGCGGAAACTCCTACCAGCCGAGTTTTTCAAGATTGACAGCTTGTTTGAACATAGTTTACGGTAAAGTGATAAATGTTCCTTCGGGAGGTGGGGCAGCATGGCAGAAATCTTCGATCACACGGGTGCACCCGTCACGCATGGCCGGGCCAGGGTGAATGGTATCCGAATGCACTATGTCACTGCCGGACAAGGTGAGCCGCTGCTCTTGCTGCATGGAACACCCAAGACGCATTTCTACTGGTATAAACTGATTCCGCTGTTGACGCCCTATTTCCGAGTGGTGGCACCCGACTTGCGCGGATTTGGCGATACCGACAAACCCCCAGCCGAGGAAGGCTATGACAGCCTGACCAACGCCCGCGACATGGCGGCGCTGATGACGCATCTGGGCCATGACAGCTTCCATCTGCACGGCGAAGACCGGGGCGCGGAATTTGCCTATGCATTGGCCGCCACCGAACGGGCACGGGTCAAGACCTTGTCGTTTTCCGAGATGTTGCTATCGGGCGAGGGGCTTGAAGAGTGGTCGAATTTCACGCCCGAAAACGTTTCGTCGCAGTTCAACCTGCGCGGAGTCTGGGTTTGGCATATCCCCTTCTTCTGGATCCCCCATCTGCCCGAAATGCTGATCACAGGACGCGAGCGCGAGTTCTGGGAATTCTGGATCAAGGCGGAAACCTGGAACCCCAATGCAATCACCAATGAGGCGATCGATGAATGGATCGCCCGTCTCTCAGCACCTGGCGGCCTGCGCGGCTGTCTGGAAACCTACCGTGCCGGCATGAAGAACGCCCGCATCAATAGGGAACTCAAACAGTCCAAGTTGACACTTCCGATCCTTACCATTGGCGCGCCGGAATTCTTTGGCGAACTGGTGCGGGATCAGATGGAAAAGATGGCTGTCAGTGTTGAACGGTCGGAAGTGTTTCAGGAATGTGGCCACAGCCTCGCTCTGGAAATGCCCGAACGTCTGGCCCTGACACTGCGCGAGTTCATGCTGAACCGGCCCTGAGCCGAAACCAAGACTGCCTGAATTACCCCAAACCGACAGGCCTCTGGAGAGAGCAGGCTTTGTCACAGCATAAAACTGGAGGAGAAGACAATGAACTACCTGAGTTTCAAGAGCGCGGCACTTGCCCTGTCCGTTGCTGTTCTGCCGAGCTTTGCAATGGCAGAGATCGCGGCCGATATTCAGCATCCGCTGTGGTACAAGGCGCCCACTGAAAAGACGATGGAATTCGCCAAACTGGACAATCTCGAAGGCGTCGTGGTCTCGGATGGACAGGACGGCGCTGCGGGTTTTCCGGCAGCAGAACTGATGCTGACCGACGAACAGATCGCCCGGGTCAAGGCCGGGAACTTTACCGTCGCCATCTCCATGGGCTGGATGGGCGACGACTGGGCTTCGCAGCAGTTGATTGGTCTGAAGGAAACCTTCGAGTCGATGGGCATCGAGGTGGTCGCAGAAACCAACGCGAACTGGGATGACGCCAAGCAGATTTCCGATCTTGATGCCATCGGCGTGCTGAAGCCCAGTCTGCTGGTGTCGATCCCGCTGAATGGCCAGACCACAGCGTCGGCCTATCAGAAGATCGCCGCTGCAGGCACCAAGATCGTGTTCATCGACCAGGCGGTCGAAGGCATGACGGCGGGCAAGGATTACGCCTCGATCATCTCGTCGGACAACCTGCAACTGGGCATGTATCTTGCCGACGCGCTGGCCGAATCGCTGGGTGGCAAAGGCAATGTTGCGGCGATGTACTATGCCGCCGACTTCTATGTGACCAACCTGCGCTATGAAGGGTTTATCGCCCGCGTCATGGCCAAGTATCCCGACCTGAACGTGATCGTCGCTGCGGGCCACAACAACCCCAACAAGGGTCAGGAAGTGGCTGACGGCCTGCTGGCGCGCTATCCGAACCTTGATGGCGTCTATGCCAGCTGGTCCATTCCGGCGATGGGGGCTGTAACCTCGGCGACCGTGGCGGGCCGCACGCCCGAGAACTTCAGGATCGTGAACGAGAACTTCGACCAGATCGTCGCGCTGAACATGGCTCAGAACGGCTTCATCGCGGGCATCTCTTCGCAGCGCCCCTACGATCAGGGTGTTGCCGAAGCCAAGGTCGGTGCGTTGGCCCTGATCGGGGAACCGACGCCCCCCTACGTCGTCGTGCCGCCGGTGAAAGTTGTGCGCGGCAATCTGGCGGAAGCGTACAAGACGATTTATCGTGTGGACTTGCCGGCAGAAATGGCCGCCGCTCTGGCCAACTGAGACCGACGGGGGCGCGGCAAAAGCTGCGCCCCTTTTCTTTTGGGAATACCTTCATGACCGCACCCCTGATCCTTGAGATGACGGACATCGCCAAATCCTTCGGCTCGATTCCGGTGCTGAAGCGTGTGGGTTTCACACTGCGCAAAGGCGAAGTTCATGCCCTGATGGGCGGCAATGGCGCTGGCAAATCCACCCTGATGAAGATTCTGACAGGGGTCTATACCCGCGACGGTGGCACTGTGGCGATCGAGGGGCAATCGGCTGACCTCGATGACGCGGCCGCGGCAGAACGGGCCGGCGTTGCGATGATCTTTCAGGAATTTTCGCTGATACCCACCTTGACCGTGGCCCAGAATATCTTTTTGAAGCGCGAGCCGCATTTCAAGGGCACCCCCTTCATCAATGGGGCCGAGATGGTCCGCCGTTCGCGTGCGATCTTGGAGGAACTGGGTGTCGATATCGACCCGGACGCCTTGGTCAGTACACTAAGCGTCGGCTATATGCAGATCGTTGAAATCGCCAAGGCCCTGTCAAAAAAGGCAAGGATTCTGGTGATGGACGAACCCACGTCTTCCCTGTCCGAGGCCGAGACTTCTGCTCTTTTCGAACTGGTGAACCGCCTGCGGGCCAGTGGCATTTCCATCGTCTATATTTCGCACCGGATGGCCGAGATACTGACACTTTGTGATCGCGTCACGGTGATGCGCGATGGTGAAACGGTGATGACCGCGAACTGCGCCGACATGTCGGTAGCGCTTATCGTAGAGGCGATGCTGGGCGCGGGCAATGCCGCCTCTTTCACCTGGAAGGACCGCCACGTACCAGACACGGCACGCCCCGTGGTTCAGGTCCGCAACCTGAAGCTGGCGACGCGGATCGAGGATGTCAGCTTTGATATCCGGGAGGGCGAGATCGTGGGCCTTGCGGGCCTGATGGGGTCGGGTCGGACCGAAATTGCTGAAACCCTGTTTGGCCGCCGCCGTGCTGTTTCAGGCGAAGTTCTGTTTGACGGAACCCCCGTTACCAGCCAGGCCGATGCCATCGAGCGCGGCATGGCCCTGGTGCCAGAGGATCGTCGCAAGTTCGGTCTGGTTCTTGATCATTCGGTCGCGACCAATATAATCTTGCCCAACCTTGACCGCTTTACCCGGCACCTTTTCGTGCAGGATGCCGCAGCCCTTGAGGTCGTGCAGGACACGATAGGCGATCTGTCGATCAAGACGGACGGGCCTGACAAGCTGGCACGCCTTTTGTCCGGCGGCAATCAGCAGAAAATCGTGATCGGTAAATGGCTGGTCCGCGCGCCCCGCCTTCTTATCTTGGACGAACCGACAATCGGCGTCGATATTGGCGCAAAATCCGAGATCGTGGAAACCGTGCGCGCCATGGCTGACAAAGGCATGGCCGTTCTGGTGATCTCATCCGAGCTGGAAGAACTGATGGCAATCAGTGACCGCATTCTGGTGCTGCATGGCGGACGCATTGCCCAAAGTATGAACCGCCGCGACGTGGCAACAGAGGAGGAACTTCATCATGCAATCCAAGGTCATACCGCGACAGACCTCGGCGCTGCCTAAAGTTCAGTTGCAGAACTACGTTGTCTACATCTTCTTCGCGGTTGTCCTGACGTTCTTTGCGATCACGATCGGTGACAAGGGGTTCTTGTCGGTGACCAACCTGTTCAACATCGCCCGCACGACGGCGATGGTGACCGTGATCGCTGTTGCCATGACCTTTGTCATATCAGCCGGAGAGTTGGACCTGTCGGTCGGCTCGACCGCCGCCCTTTCGGCGCTGACCTGCGCCTTGGTGATGCAGGCGGGCTTCCCTTGGCCGTTGGCCGTACTTGCAGGCCTGGCCTCCGGGTTGATCGTGGGGTCCATGAACGGGTTCTTTGTCACGGTGATCGGAATTCCGTCCTTCCTTGTCACGCTGGGCATGATGCAGTTCATTCGCGGCTTGGACATGCGCGTGACCTATACCAACCCGATCGCTGTCACGAACAAGACCTACAACACGATCTTCGGGTCGGGCAGCCTGTTTGGCATCCCGTCCTTGGTAATCTGGTCTGTTGCCGTAGCGGCTCTGGGCTTCGTGGTCCTGAAATATACAGGCTTCGGCCGTGAAATTCTGGCCACCGGCGGCAACCGCATGGCGGCAGAATACTCCGGCGTCAAAACCCGCCGTATCAAATTCATCGCCTTTCTGTTGTCTGGCGCAGCCGCAGCTCTGGCGGGCCTGCTTTACACCGGCATGATGCAAACCGCGCGCTTCAACTTTGGCGAGGGGGCCGAGTTGATGGCGATTGCTGCAGTGATCCTGGGTGGCACGAGCCTGTTTGGTGGGCGCGGCACGATCATTGGCACCTTTGCCGGATCGCTATTGATCGGCACAATCAACAACGGGCTGATCATCATGGGGCTGGACGTGTCCGAGCAAATGATGGTTGCCGGGGGCATCATCATCCTTGCTGTTGCGTTCGGAAAGAAACCTGCGAACTGATCCCCAGCAACTGTGTTCACGGGACAGCGTTTTGCCGCCACGTTACGCCCGTTCAGGATCGCGTTTGCGATGGTGACCAGCCTGCGGTGACCAGCCTGCGCGCGATGGCGACGATGACGAGTTTGTGCGGCTTCGCCGGATGTCATCCGGCCAAGTCCGGCATTTCCGCGATCAGCATGGCTGTGGGGGCCGGGCCAATCCCGGGGATGGACCACAGAAGCCGTGCTTTTGCAGCCAAGGCTCCCTCTTGCGCGATGACGCTGTCGATACGCTGCTCAAGGTCACCGACCTGGGCGTCCAGCATTGCACAGCCCGCTGTTGTCAAATGCGGCGCTTTGACCGGGCCGGCCGTTCTCATCCCAAGCGACGGGGCCGATCCGGTCCCACCGCGCGGCCTCTGTCAGGGCCGTTCGCCCCGCGCGAGCGCGCCCTCGATCTCGTCCAGCACGGGGTCCAGATCGGCGACCGAATCGATCACGTAATGCGCGCCCGCGCGGGTCAGGCGGGCATAGGCCTGGTCGCGCATCCGGTGATAGGTGGCGGCGTCCAGTGCCGCTGTCTCGGCGGGGTTCAGGCCAAAGACGTTCCCGGTCAGCGCCACGCCGACCGTCCAGCAGCCAGAGTTCAGCCCTTCGGCGATGCCGACCTCGGTGTCGTCCACCTTGACCACGGTCGAGGCCGGCCAGACGCCCAGATCAAGGAAAGTGCGGTACATCATCATCGGGCTGGGCCGCCCCTCGGGCAGGTCGCCCGCGCAGACGAGGTTGTCGGGCGCATAGCCCTGTGCGGCGGCCAGCGGCAGCAGGGGGGCCATGATCTCGCGGATGTAGCCGGTGGTGGACCCGATCTTGAGCCCGCGCGCGCGAATCCGGGCGGCGGTGTCGGCGGCACCCGCGATCAGGTCGGCGAAATCGGTCACGACGGCGACGTTCATCGGCACGAAGACGGCATAGACCGCGTCGATGTCGGCCTCGGTCGCCGCGGCCCCGCGCGCGGCGGTCCAGGCGGCAGCGATGCGCGGCTGGTTGAGCAGCGTCTTGATGTGGTCGCGCTTGGCCATGCCCATCGGGCCGCGCGCCTCGTCCACCGTGATCTCGACCCCGAACTCGGCAAAGGCCTTCACGAAGACCCCCATCGGGGCCTGCGATCCGTGGTCGATCATTGTTCCCGCCCAGTCGAAGACGACGGCGCTGAGTCTGCTGTGGGTCATGCTGCGGCTCCGAATAGCTCTGTGATGGTTTCCTCGGCGATAGCAAAGGCGGTGCTTGCCCCGGTTCCACTGGTCACGATGACAAGGCGGATCGCGGGGTCGGGCGCGTCGCGTACCATCAGGCGGTCGGGCAGGCTGGCATAGGTGCCCATCCAGCGTTCGGTGACGACAGCCCCCGGCAGGCGCAGCGTGGCGTGCATCTCGGCCAGCATCAGGTCATCGACAAGCCCTTGCGCAAAGGGCGAGGGCGACCATTCATAGTGGTGACTGTCGCCCACCACCAGGCCGCCATCGGCCCCCTGAACAGCGATCAGATGGATGCCCTGCGCAAGGTATTCGGGCTGCTCGGCCTTCAGGCGGGCAAGCAGGGCCGCCGCCTCGGGCAGTTCGGAATAGCCGAGGTAGCGCACCAGCGACAGGTCGGTCATCACCGACCCGGGCAGGCGGAAAGCGGGGTCGGCGGGCATCACTTTCATCATGTGCAGCCGGCAGCGGCTGATGCCCATGGCGGCGATCCGGTCGGGGAACAGGGTCAGCAGGTCATCGCCCGGGCAGACGACGATGCGCCCGGCGGTGAAGGTTCCGGCAGTGGTCTCGACCCGACCGGGGGTCACCGACTTGACCAGTGTGCGGCGGTGGAAGGTAACGCCCATCGCGCCTTCCAGCCAGGCGGCCAGCCGGGGAATGGCATCGCGGCTTTCCACCCTGCGTTCATGCGGGCTCCAGAGCCCGCCCGCGAAGGGGCCGTCGGCCAGCACCGCGCCATGCTGCGCGGCCAGATCGGCGGGGGATAGCAGCGTGCAGTCCGCCCCCATGCCGGTGGCGCGGAAGGCCTCGAGCACGGCCATCGCCTCGGGGCGGCGGGCGGCAACAAGAAGGCCCTGATGCTCCACCGGGATGCCCGCCTGCGGTGCGACCTCTGCCCAGACATCGCGCGACCGCATCGCGCGCCGCCAGCAGTCGCCCGCCTGCTGCCCGGTCACGGTGACAAAGCCGAAGTTGCGCACCGAGGCACCGATCGCTTCCGCCTCGCGGTCGATCACCGCCACAGACAGCCCCAGCCGCCGCGCCGCCAGCGCATGCGCCAGCCCGACAATCCCCGCCCCGACAACCACAAGGTCGAAGCCGTCCGTCACCGTGTCCGCCATGCCTGCGTCCTTGTCAGCAGTCGTGTCACCCCGGCATGTACCAGCCGCGCGCCGAGGTTGGTATAGAGGATCAGCAGGCACATCGCAGCTGCGGCCTGGATCTGCCCGGCATCATCCATGTTCAGCGCGGCCACCGCCGCCAGCGTCGTCTTGGGCGCATAAAGGAACACCACTGCCGATACCGTCGTCATCGCGTTGACAAACAGATAGAACGCCACGTCCAGCATCGTCGGCAGGCAGATCGGCATGGATACCTGGGTGAACATACGTGTCATTGGCTGCTTCAATGAGGCTGAAACCGCCTCGAACTCCTTGTCCATCGCCTTCAGCGCGGTCAGTGCCGTCAGATGCGACACGGTGTAGAAATGCGTGATGGTCGACACCACAAGGATCGTCATCGTGCCGTAGATGACATTCAGCGGATTGGCGGCATTGTTGAAGAAGAAGATGTAGGACAGGCCCAGCACCATGCCGGGAATGGCCATCGGCATCATTGCCAGGAATTGCAGCGACCCGCGCGCCCAGGGAAACCCGCGGCCCTTTTCGACCAGATAGGCCCCGACAAACACCACCACTGTGCCGATCACCGCCGTCAACACAGACAGGCGCAGCGAGTTGTAATAGCTGCCCCAGCCGCCGCCATCGACGCCCTCAAAGCTGTAGTGACGCAGGGTCAGTTCGGTGTTGTACGGCCAGAACCGGATCAGCGCCGCGTATTGCGCAACCAGCAGCATCACCAGCAGATAGCCCGCGACAACGCAGCAGAAGACCAGCGCCGCCCGGTCGATCAGCCGGTTCGGAGCGGGGTTGTAGGGCACTGCACGGGCCGACAGCAAGGCAACCTGCCGCGCGGTCACGTAGCGGTCGACCGCAAAGGCAAAGACGGCCGGCACCAGCAGGATGACCGACACCACGGCCCCCATCGCAAAGTTCTGCTGGCCCACCACCTGCTTGTAAATATCCACCGCCAGCACGTTGAAATCGCCGCCCACCACCTTGGGCACCCCGAATTCGGTGATGGTCAGCGTGAACACAACGAAGGCCGCCGAGATCAAACCATATCGTGCGCCGGGCAGCGTCACAGTAAAGAAGGTGCGGGTCGGCGAGGTCCGGAGCACCTGGGCAGCCTCATAGAGCCGCGCGTCCGAGATCCGCAACGCGGTAGAGATGATCAGCATGGCATGGGGAAAGGTGAAGAACACGCAGCCCAGCACGATGCCCGCTGCACCGTAGATGCTGCTGCCGAACATCAGGCCTTTCAGCAGCCCCTGATTGCCGAAGAGATAAACCAGTGACAGCCCCGCCAGAAGCGACGGCACCAGGATCGGCACCGTCGCCAGCGTCTTGAACACGCCCTTGAACGGCATGCAGGTGCGGTGCAGCGCATAGGAAAAGCCAAAGGCAAACGTCACCGTGATCAGCGTGGTGATCAGCGAGATGACGAAGCTGTTGGTGATCGACGAAGACAGACTCGGGTTGCCGAAATACTCGGCAAAATTCGCCAGCGACGTGATTGTGCCCGCCCGCAGCGTCAGGCTGCGCAGCCCGCGTGCGTCCACCTCGGCCCATTCGCCTTGCGCAAACTTGGTGCCCCGCATCTCGAGACCGCCGCCAATCGCATTGCCCGCCAGGCGGATACGGGCGGCCACGACCTGCTCGCCTTCGAACTGACCGCGCTGGAACAGCGTCGCCGCCGTCATCGAGGGCCCGCGGCGGGCCTGTGCCACCTGATCGGGCAAGCCAAGCCGCGAGGCGGCCTCTTCCAGCGTGCCAAGCGCCACGAAGCCCGCACCGGTATCGACCTCGACCTCGAAGGCGTCATAGGCAAAGCTGCGCACTTCGGTCGATTTCCACAGCATCAGACCCAGAGGCAGCGCCAGCGAGACAATCAGATAGAGCCCGATCATCGCCACGAAGGCCAGCATCATGCGGTCATCGCGGCCGGATTGCGGCCGGACCGCGGGCGGCGCGGCAATGCCGTCCGCACCCGAGGAAATGTCAACCATGCGTGGCCTCCCGTCCGAACACGCGCAGCCGCTCGGCCGGCAACCGTACACGCAACGGGCGGCCCGGCATAATCCCCTGGCTGCGCACCATCG
>Ga0114976_10000991_pt1 | contig 17723 bp, 10 predicted proteins | sample S_130805_EF_Meta_FD_87319 | JGI IMG/M metagenome (GOLD analysis project Ga0114976, IMG submission 87319) | Freshwater microbial communities from Lake Simoncouche, Canada to study carbon cycling - S_130805_EF_MetaG | ecosystem: Environmental > Aquatic > Freshwater > Lake | place: Lake...
GCCGCAGCGCCGAGGGCGGCGGGCAATCCGCGACCTTCCTGCGCGCGGCCGAGCGCTTCCTGGTCCGCACCGACGGGCCGGACGGCCGGCCGGCCGACCTTGCGGTCTCCGAGACCTTCGGCGTCGACCCGTTGCAGCAATATCTCGTGCAACTGCCCGATGGCCGCCGCCAGGTGTTGCCCTGGGCCTGGGATGCCCGGCCGCGCGAGCAGGGCGGCCAGCGCTGGTACCACCTGCTGCCGGATGAGCGGCTGCGCGCCGGCGACCCGCTGCACTGGAGCGGCCGCGAGCACAACTGGAACTTCATGTGCGCGTCCTGCCACTCGACCGGGCTGGTGCGCGGCTACGACCCGCGGCGCGCGGCCTACGACACCACCTGGTCGGAGATTGCGGTCGGCTGCGAGGCCTGCCACGGGCCGGGCGCGGCGCATCTCGCCTGGGCGCAGGCCGGCGCGCCGAAGGACCGCTCGAGCGGGCTCATGCCGCTGCGCGACACCGCCGGCGGCTGGCGCATCCCGCCCGAGGATCCCCGTGGCATCGCCCGCTGGGAGGGCCCGCCGCGCCGCGCCGCCGCGCAGAACGACGCCTGCGCGTCGTGTCACGCCCGCGCCCGGCCGATCGTCGCCGACCCGCTGCCCGGCCGCCGCTTCCTCGACACCCATGCGCCGGCGCTGCTGGAGGCCGGGCTCTACCACGCCGATGGGCAGATCCAGGGCGAGGTCTTCGAATGGGGCAGCTTCCAGCAGTCGCGCATGGCGCGCGCCGGCGTGGTCTGCGGCGATTGCCACGCGCCGCATGACGGCAAGCTGCGCGCCGAGGGCAATGCGGTCTGCGCGCAATGCCATGCGCCGGCGCGCTTCGACGTCGCCGCGCATCATCACCACCCGGCCGGCTCGCCCGGCGCGCAATGCACGTCCTGCCACATGCCGCAGGCGACCTACATGGGCGTCGACCGCCGGCACGACCACGGCTTCCGCGTGCCGCGGCCCGACCTCGCCGCGGCGACCGGCAGCCCGGATGCCTGCACCGCCTGCCACACGGACCGCGCGCCCGGCTGGGCGGCGGCGCGCATCGTCGACTGGTTCGGCCCGACCCGGCGCGACGACCCGCATCCGGCGCTGGCGATCGCCGCCGGAAGGCGCGGCGAGCGCGGCGCGGATGCCGGGCTGGCGGCCATCATCAACGACCGCGAGCGGCCGGCGATCCTGCGCGCGACAGCGGTGTCGCTGCTGCCGATGCCGCCCTCGCAGGCCAGCGCGGCGGCGATCGGCGCGGCACTGCTCGACCGCGAGCCGCTGCTGCGCGCCGCGGCGCTGCGCGCGCTCGATGGGCTCGATGCGCGCAACCGGCTGCACGCCGCGCGCTTCCTCGCCGACGAGACGCGGCTGGTGCGGATCGAGGCGGCGCGCGCGCTCGCGCCGGTGCCGGAGAGCGCGATCCCCGAGGCGCAGCGCGCCGCCTTCGCACGTGCCTGGGCCGAGCTGCTGGCGAGCGAGCGGGTGGCGGCCGAGCGGCCGGAGGCGCAGGTCAACATCGCCGGCCTGCTCGCCGCGCGCGGCGATGTCGCCGGCGCCGAGGCGGCTTATGCCCAGGCGCTGGCGCTCGATGCCGGCTTCCTGCCGGCGCTGGTCAATCTCGGCGACTTCCAGGCCCGCCAGGGCCGGGCGGCGGAGGCAGTGGCGACGCTCGGCCGCGCCGTCGCCGCGCACCCCGAGGCCGCCGAGGCGCAGTACGGCCTCGCCCTCGCACTGGTCCGCGCCGGGCGCGCGCCGGAGGCGATCGCCCCGCTGGCGCGCGCCGCCGCCCTGAGGCCTGAGGAGCCGCGCTATGGCTATGTGCAGGCGATCGCGCTGAGCGATCTCGGCCGCAAGCCGGAGGCGATCGCGGCGCTGCAGGCGGTGCTGGCGCGACATCCCGGGCAGCGCGACAGCCTGCTCGCCCTGGCGACGCTCGAGCGCGACCGCGGCCACCTCGCGGCGGCGCGCGCGGCGGTGCAGGCGGTGCTGGCGCGCGACCCGGCGGACCGCCAGGCGCAGGCACTGGCCGCGCAACTGGGCGCGGCGCGGCCCTGAGGCGGGCGCCGCCCGGTCAGCCCCGCCGCGTGACCAGCATCGGCAGGGCCGCGCCCGGCCGCAGCGTCAGCCGGCAGACCGGCCAGACCCGCGCCTCGGGTGCGAGGGTCACGCGGTGGCGGGCGAGCAGGGTGGCGAGCACGATGGTCGCCTCGGTCAGCCCGAACCCCATGCCGGTGCAGACCCGCGGGCCGAGGCTGAAGGGCACATAGGCGTGGCGGGGGATCGGCGGCGCGCCGGGCAGGAAGCGCTCCGGCAGGAAGCCGTCCGGGTGCTGCCAGACCAGCCGGTGCCGGTGCAGCAGCCAGGGCACCACCATGACGATGCCGCCCTTCGGCACGGCGCGGCCGGCGATCTCGAGCGGCTGCTGGGCCTGGCGGGCGAGCAGCGGCACCGGCGGGTAGAGCCGCAGCGCCTCCTCGACCACCGCGCGGGTATAGGGCAGCCGCGGCAGGTCGTCCCAGGTGGCGGCGCGGCCGTCGAGGGCGGCGGCCTCCTCGGCCAGCCGCGCCTCGGCGGCGGGCGCCTGGCTGAGCAGGTAGCAGCACCAGGCCAGCGCATTGGCCGTGGTCTCGTGGCCGGCCATGAACAGCGTCGCCGCCTCGTTGCGCAGCGCCGTCGCGTCGAGGCCGCCCGCTTCGGCCATGGCGCGGATCAGGCTGGGCGCCGGGTCGGCCAGGGCGCCCGCGACCAGCGCATCGACCACCGTATGGATGCGCTGCACCTCCTGCGTCACCCGGCCGTGCGGGCGGGGGACCCAGTCCGGCAGGCCGAGCACGCTCGGCCAGTCGAGGTGCGAGATGCAACCCTGGTAGCGGGCGAAGGCCTCGACCACGGTGCGGGCGGCCTCGCTGCCGAGGGTGCGGCCGAACAGGGTGCGGCAGATCACCTCCGCGGCGAGCCAGCCCATGAAGCCGAGCACGTCGAGCGGGCGGTCCGCCGGCTGTGCGTCCCAGACGGCGCGCGCCTCGGCGGCGACCTCGGTCATCACCGGCGCGAGGGCGGCGAGGCGCGAGGTGTGGGTCACCTCGGCGACCACCGGCCGGCGCTGCTTCCAGACCAGCCCGTCCGAGATGAACAGCCCGTCGCCGATCAGCGGCTCGAGCGCGTGGCGCATCTGCGGGCTCTTGCGCTCGAGCGCGCGGGCCTCGCCGATGAAGGCCTGCTGCACGGTGCCCGGGCTGTTGCAGACGAGGATGTGCTGCGCGAGGATCTTCGTCGCGATCACCTCCTCCTCGAAATGCGGCGCGAGCCAGACATCGAGGAAGCTGCGGCGGGCCTTCAGCAGGGTCCGATGGAGCGGCAGCCGGGCCGGCGGGCGCTCGGGATAGGGTGGGGTGAAATGCGGCTGCATCGCCCTCAGCCCGCGGCGGCGGTGGTGGGCGGGATCGTGCCGGATGTCGCAGCCATGCGCTGGCGCTTAGCCGATCCGGCGCCGCCGGCGGAAGCGCGGTCGCGCGGCTCCGCTTCGAAAAAAGCGCACCGGGCTGTCGTGTCTTGTCTTGCCGCACGAAACTTGCCTATCCCTGCGCGCGATCCGGGGATCCGAGCATTGTCATTGCTGAGGTGCATGCGGCGCGTGGTTCTGGCCTGTGGGCTGGCGTTGGCCGTCTCGGGGCCGACGCTGGCCCAGGGCAGCGCGGACGAGGTGCTGATCCGGGTGGATGAGCGGCGGCTGCGCGCGGTCGGGATCGATGTCGCGCGGGTGCAGCCGGAGAGCGGCATGACGCAGACTGTGCTGAACGGCACGGTGGTGGTGCCGCCCCAGCAATTACGCATCGTGGCGGCGCCGGCGGCCGGCCTGGTCGAGACCGTGCGGGTCTCGCCGAACGAGGCGGTGAAGGCCGGGCAGACGCTGGCGACGCTGCGCAGCACCGACCTGCTGGAGGCGCAGCGCACCTATCTGCAGGCGCTCTCGGCCGAGGAACTCGCCAAGCAGCGACTGGCGCGCGACGAGCAGATGTACCGCGAGCGGATCATCGCCGAGCGGCGGCTGCTGACGACCCGCGCCGAGCATGAATTCGCCCGCACCACGCTCGAGGAGCGCGAGCAGATGCTCGCGCTGCTCGGCATGTCGGAGCCGGACCTGCGGGCGCTGACGCGCAGCCGGCGGATGGCGGCCGCGCTGGTCGTGACCGCACCCGAGGATGGCGTGGTGCTGGAGGTGAAGGCCAGCGCTGGCGAGCGGGTGATGGCCTCGGCGCCGCTGTTCAGCATCGCGCGCCTGGTGCCGCTCTGGATCAACCTGCAGGTGCCGCTGCCGCAGGCCGCCATCATGGAGCCGGGCACCCGCCTGGTGATCCCCGGCACGACGGCGCGCGGCGAGGTGATCCGGCTCGGCCGCAGCGTCGACATGACCACGCAGTCGGTGACGGCGGTCGCCGAGGTGCAGGTGGGCGCCGAGCTGTTGCGGCCGGGCCAGGTGGTGCAGGCCGCCGTCACGCTACGCACCGCGGGCGTGCCGCAATGGCGGGTGCCGGCCGGCGCGGTGGTGCGGCATTCCGGCCGGTCCTGGATCTTCGTCCGGGTCGCCGAAGGCTTCCTGGCGAAGCCGGTGACGGTGGTGGCCGAGACGCCGAGCCTCGTGACCATCCGCGCGCCGCTGACCGCGGAGGACCAGGTCGCGACCCGCGGCATCCAGGCGCTGCTGGCCGATCTCGTGAACCTCTACCGGGGCTGAGCGGATGATCAGCAGCCTCGTCGCCGCGGCCCTGAGCCAGCGCCTGCTGGTGGTGCTGATCACCCTCGGCCTCGCCGCCTGGGGGCTCGACAGCTATCGCAAGCTGCCGATCGACGCCTTCCCCGACGTCTCGCCGACCCAGGTGCTGGTGGCGATGCAGGCGCCCGGCCTGCCGCCCGAGGAGCTGGAGGCGCAGGTCACCAACCCGATCGAGGTGGCGATGAAGGGCATCCCGAACCTGGTCGGGATCCGCTCCATCACGCGCTACGCGACCACCCTGATGACCTTCGAGTTCGCGCCGGGGACCGACATCTACTGGGCGCGCAGCCAGGTCGACCAGCGGCTGGGCGACCTGGAATCCGCGCTGCCGGACGGCGTCTCGGGCGGGCTCGCCCCGGTGGTCACGCCGCTCGGCGAGATGCTGATGTTCACGCTGACCGGCGGCACGCTGACGCCGATGCAGAAGCGGTCGATCCTGGATTTCACCATCCGCCCGCAGCTGCGCGGCCTGCCCGGCATCGCCGACGTGAACACCCTGGGCGGCGAGGTGCGGACCTATGAGGTCGCCCCGAACCCGACCGCGATGGCGGGGCGCGGCATCACGACGGCGATGCTGGCCGAGGCGATCGAGCAGAACAACCGCACCGACGGCGCGGGGCGCGTGCGCGACGGCGAGGAGGCCTTCCTGGTGCGGGTCGACGGCCGGATCCGCAACCTCGACGACATCCGCGCGATCATCGTCTCGACCTCGGCGACCGGCACGGTGCGGGTCTCGGACGTCGCCGATGTGCGGTTCGGCGCGCTGGCGCGGAACGGCGTGGTCACCCGCAACGGCGAGGGCGAGGCGGTCTGGGGCATCGTGCTCGGCCTGCGCGGGGCGAACGCCAAGACGGTGGTGAACAACGCCAAGACGAAGCTCGCCGCGATCCAGAAGACACTGCCCGAGGGCGTCAGGATCGAGATCTTCTATGACCGCAACGAGCTGATCGAGAAGGCGGTCTGGACCGTCACCAAGGTGCTGCTCGAGGCAATCGTGCTCGTGCTGGTGCTGCTGCTGCTGTTCCTCGGCAACCTGCGGGCGGCGCTGGTGGTGTCGATCTCGCTGCCGCTGGCGGTGCTGATCACCTTCGGCATCATGAAGCTGTTCGGCATCTCCGCGAACATCATGTCGCTGGGTGGCCTTGCCATCGCGATCGGCCTGCTGGTCGATTGCGCCGTCGTCGTCGTCGAGAACACGGCGCACCGGCTGCAGGGCGCGCGCAAGCCAATCTCGACGCGGCAGCGCCTCTTCATCACCGGCGAGGCGGTGCGCGAGGTTGCCGTGCCGCTGGTCGCCGGCGTCGTCATCATCATCACGGTCTTCCTGCCGCTGCTGTCGCTGCAGGGGCTGGAGGGCCGGCTCTTCGCGCCGGTGGCGCTGACGATTGCCTTCGCGCTCGGCACCGCGCTGCTGCTGGCGCTGACCTTCGTGCCGGTGCTCTCGGCGACGCTGCTGTCGGTCGGCGGGCATGGCAAGGAACCGCTGCTGGTTCGCGCGCTGCACTTCATCTACGACCCGGTGCTGGGCTGGGCGCTGCGCAACCCGCTGCTGGTGGGCGTCACCGCGCTGGCCGGCCTGGTGCTCGCGGGCTGGCTGTTCACCCGGATCGGCTCGACCTTCATGCCGGTGATGGACGAGGGCACGCCGGTGGTCACGCTGCGCAAGATGCCGACGATCAGCGTCGAGGCGGCGGCGGCCTCCGACCTCGAGATCCAGCAGAAGATCATGGCGGCGGTGCCCGAGGTGCGCGGCATCATGGGCCGCGCCGGCGCCGACGAGCTCGGCATCGACCCGGTCGGGCTGAACGACACCGACCTGTTCCTGACCATCGCCCCGCGCAAGGACTGGCGGCAGCCGAAGAACCGTGAGTTCGTCATCGACGAAGTCCGCAAGGTGCTCGACCAGATCCCGGGCATCTCCTACGCCATCAACCAGCCGATCGACATGCGCGTGCAGGAGATGATCATCGGCGCGCGCGGCGACGTGGTGGTGAAGGTCTTCGGCTATTCGATCGACGAGCTGAACCGCATCGCCTCCGAGATCGAGAAGATCATCCGCGACATCCCCGGCTCGGCCGATGTCTTCGCCCTGCGCAACGAGGGCATGAAGTACCTCGAGGTGGATGTCGACCGCTTCGCGACCGGCCGGCTCGGGCTGAATGCGCGCGACGTGCAGCAGGCGCTCAGGGTCTGGGTGGATGGCCGCAACCTCGGCATCGTGCTGGAGCAGGAGCGGCGGATCCCGCTGATGCTGCGCGGCGAGGGCACGCTGCGCCGCTCGGCCGAGGACCTGGAGCGGGTCCCGCTCGCGCTGCCGGGCGGGCGCACCGTCGCCCTCTCCCAGGTCGCCCGGATCGCCGAGGAGGCGGGGCCGATCCAGGTGATCCGCGAGGGCACCGAGCGCTACGCCACCGTGCTGGCGAATGTCCGCGGCCGCGACCTGGTCGGCTTCGTCGCGGAAGCCCAGGCGGCGGTCGCGAAATCCGTGCAGCTGCCGGAGGGCTACCGGCTCGACTGGGGCGGGCAGTTCGAGAACCAGCAGCGCGCCGCGGCGCGGCTGGCGATCGTCGTGCCGATCGCGCTCGCGCTGATCTTCCTGCTGCTCTACTTCACCTTCGGTTCGCTGCGGCAGGCCACGCTGGTCTTCCTGAACGTGCCCTTCGCCGCGATCGGTGGCGTCGTCGCGCTGAGCTATTCCGGCGAGTTCCTCTCGGTGCCGGCCTCGGTCGGCTTCATCGCCCTCGTCGGCATCGCGGTGCTGAACGGCGTGGTGCTGGTCTCCTACATCAACCGGCTGATCACCGAGCAGGGGCTTTCGGTCGAGGAGGCGGTGCGCGAGGGCGCCCGGCGCCGGATGACGCCGGTGATCCTGACCGCGACCATCGCCGCCTTTGGCCTGGTGCCCTTCCTGTTCGCGGAAGGCCCGGGGGCGGAGATCCAGCGGCCGCTCGCGATCGTGGTCATCGGCGGGCTGGTGACGGCGACCGTGCTGACGCTGGTGCTGCTGCCCATCCTCTACGAACGCTTCGGCGTCTCGCGCGCCACCGAGGCGGAGGAGGTGGTGCCGGTCGTCCCGAAGGCGCCGCTGCCCGGCCGCGCGCCGAAGCCGGCGCCGCGACCCGCGGCGGCGCGACCCGCGCCGGTGGCGGAATAGCGCATGCGGCTTCGCCTGCTTGCGGCGCTCCTCGCGCTGGGCGGCTCGCCCGCCGCCGCGCAAACGCCGCTCTCCTCCGCGCCGCTGCGCGTGCCGGAGGCGGTCAACCCGCCGGCGGCACGGCCGGCGCCACGCAGCGCACCGGCGCCGCGGCGCGAGCCGGCCCGCACGCCGCCGCCCGCGCCGGCGTCGCTGACGCAGCCGCCGCCGATCGAGCAGGGCACGCTGACCGGGCTTGCGGTCGACCTGGAATCGGCGCTCGCCCGCGACGCCGCCGCCCGCGGCATCGAGGGCGCGCGCAGCGCCGTCCGCGCGCGCGATGCCCAGGCGCGCTCTATCACGCCGGGCTCGCCCGCGCTCGGCGGCAGCTACCGCATGGATACGCGCGGGCCGCGCGACGCCCGCGAATGGGATGTCGAGGTGGCCGCGCCGATGTGGCTGCCCGGCCAGCGCGGCGCCTTCGCCGAGACCATCGAGACCGGCGTCGCCGAGCAGGACCAGCGCCTGCTGCTGCGCCGGCTCGAGCTCGCCGGCCAGCTGCGCGAGGCCTATTGGCGGGTGGCCGAGGCGGAATCCGAGGTCGGCGTCGCGCGCGAGCGGTTGGCGACGGCGCGCGACGTCGGCCGCGACTTCCAGCGCCGCGTCGCACTCGGCGACATCGCCGAGACCGAGGCGCTGCTGGCGCGCAACGAGGAACTCGCCGCCGAGCTCGAGCTGAGCCGGGCGGAGGCGGCGGCGCGGCTGGCGCGCACCGCCTATCGCACGCTGACCGGCGGCAGCAGCGTCGCGCTGCAGGTCGAGGGGCGCGGCGGCGGCGCGCGCGCCGAGCAGCCGCTCTCGGCGGCCGAGCACCCGGCGCTGCGCGCGGCCGAGGCGGCGCTGGCGAATGCCGAGGCGCGGGCGAAGCTGGTCGCGGCGACGCCGCGCGACAACCCCGAGCTCGGCTTCTTCGGCCGCGGGCAATACGGCTCGCTCACCGAGGACGGCTTCTCGCTCGGCCTGCGCATGCGGCTGCCGCTCTCGACCGAGGCGCGCAACGCGCCGCGCCGGGCCGAGGCGGAGGCCGAGCGGACCCGAGCCGAGGCCGAGCTTGCGCAGGCGCGCCGGATGCTGGCGGGCGACCTGGCGCAGGCGCGGGTCGAGCTCGACGCCAGCGAGGCGATGCGGCGGCTGGCGGCGGCGCGGCGATCGGTCGCCGACCAGCAGCTGGCGGCCGCGCGCAGCGCCTTCCGCAATGGCGAGATCGGCGCCTTCGACCTGTTCCGCGTGCGCCAGCTGCAGATCGAGGCGGTGGCGGGCGATGCCAAGGCGCGCATCGCGGTCGGGCGGGCGCGCTCGCGGCTGAACCAGGCGGTGGGCGCGTTGCCGCCGGCCTGATCGCGCGCCTCAGGCGCGGTAGACGCCGACGCCTTCCTTGATCGTCTCGGTCACCTTGAGCTCGGCGAGTCGGTCCGGATCGATCGCCAGCGGGTTCTCCGACAGCACGACGAAATCGGCGAGTTTGCCGACCTCGAGCGAGCCCTTGGTCTCGCTCTCCCAGTAGTGGTGCGCCGGCCAGAGCGTGAGCGCCTTCAGCGCCACCCAGGGGCTGACCCGCTGATGCGCGCCGATGATGTCGCCGCTGCGCGAGCGCCGGGTCACGGTCGCCGACAGCACGCGCATGCTGTCGGGCTTCGCCACGGGCGCGTCGTGGTGCGAGGAGAAGATCATGCCGCGCCGCAGGCACCAGCCGGTCGGCGAGATGTTCTCGACCCGCACGGGCCCGAGCACGGAATCGCGGTGCCAGTCGCCCCAATAGAAGGTGTGCATGGGAAACAGCGAGGGGATCACGCCGAGCTCGCGGATCGCGTCGACCTGGTCCTCGCGCAGGGTCTGGCCATGGATCAGCACGGTGCGGCGGTCGGTGTTGCCGTGCTTCGCGGCGGCCGCGCGGACGGTCGCGATCAGCAGGTCGATGGCGGCGTCGCCGTTGCAGTGCACGAGCAGGTGGAGGTTCGCCGCATAGGCCTTGTCGACCAACGCGAAGGCGCTCTCCGGCTTCAGTGTCGGCTGGCCGCGGAAATCGCCCTGCTCGCCGGGCGGCGGCACGAAATAGGGCTGCGACAGCCAGGCGGTCTTGCCCTGCGGCGAGCCGTCGAAGGTCAGCTTGGCGCCGCCCACCCGGAAGCGGTTGCGGTACTGCCGCGAGGCGGCGCCGGTCGCATCGGCCGCGACCTCGAAATCCGGATAGACGATGGTGTCGATCGGCAGCAGCCCGCGCTGCGCGGCCAGGCCGAAGATCGGCATGATGCCGGCCGAGGCGCGACCCTCGGTGCCCGTCGTGTAGCCGAAGCTGGCATAGGCGCCGCAGCCGGCGCGCAGCATGGCAAGCGCGGCGTCCTGGTCGAGCCGCGCGAGCAGCTTGCCGAGCGCGCCGAGCCAGGCGGTCTCCGACAGCAGCCCGTTCGGCTCGCGCGAGCCCGCGCGGCGGAAGATGGTGCCACCGACCGGGTCCTCGCTGGCCGCCGTGATGCCGGTAAGCTCGAGCGCCTTGGTGTTCAGCACGCCGAGATGGCCGGAGGTGTGCACGATCATCACCGGCAAGTCGGTCGAGACCGCGTCCAGCTCGTCGCGCGTCGGCGGCCGCTGTTCCTTGAGCTGGCTCTCGTCATAGCCGAAGCCCATGACGATGCCGTAGCGCCGGACGACGCCCTGGTTCGCGGCCATCCAGGCGCGCAGCAGGCGCTGGAGGGCGGCGACGTCGTTGCCCTCGCCATCGGGCGCGGGCAGCAGGTTGGCGACCGAGGCCTGCACGCCGCACATCATCACGTGGCCATGCGCGTCGAAGAAGCCGGGCAGCAGGGTGCGGCCGCCGAGGTCGATGCTGCGCGTGCCCGGGCCGCGCGTTGCCTCGACCGCGGCGCGGGTCCCGACCGCGATGATCCGGCCGCCGCGCACCGCGATGGCCTCGGCGGTCGGGGTGGCGTCGACCATGGTCAGGATCGGGCCGCCCGAATAGATCGCCTCGGCCGAGCCGCCGCCGGTGGCCGGTTGCGCCATGCCGTCGCAGGCGAAGAGGCTGCCGAAGCCGGTCGCGGCGCTGCCCATGGCGAGGCGCGCGCTGCCGCCGAGCATGGTGCGGCGCGAAAGGCCGGCGCCGAGCGCGGCGCCGAACGGGCTGCAGGCAATGCACATGGCGGTTCCCCCAGAAGCCAGCGGGGCGAGGCTATCGCGCCGCCGCTTCCTCTTGGTGAACCGTTACGGAAAAACGTTTCCGGTCAGCCCACGCTGATCTGGGTGTAGTCCTGGAACCAGTTCTTCGCCTGCACGAAGCCGGAGCAGCGCGGGCTGAGCGCGCGCGGGTTCAGGTCGTGCACCACCGCGAGCAGCGCGGCCTCCTCGACCAGGATCTCGTGCAGCCGGGCGACCGCGCGGGTCATCGCCGCCGGGTCGAAGCTCTGCCGGATGGTGGCGATCTGCGCGTTCACCGCCGGCGAGTTGTACATGCCCCAGTTGATGCCGCGCGGTGGCGCGAGCTCGCCGTCATAGATCAGCCAGCCGGTGTTGGGCTCCATCGACGGGATCGCGATGTTGATCGCATGGCCGCCGCGGGAGGCCGGGTCGCGCGCGCCGGCGCGCAGCATGTTGATCGAGGTGGCGAAATCCACCGGCTGGAAGGTGACGTCGAAGAAGGCGTCGCGCAGCCCGGCCTGCATCGCCTCGTTCATCGGCTGCGGCACCATCTGGCCGCCGCCCGAGACCGGCATGATCACGCTGATGGCGCAGCGCCGGTTGGCGGAGTAGCCGGCCTCGGTCATCAGCCGGCGCGCCTCGTTCAGGTCGTAGCGCAGGCGGAAGGTCGGCTGGCCGAACCACGGATCGTCCGGCGTGACCTTGCCGAGCGCAGCCTGCGCGGCGCCCGAGAGCAGGGCGACGATGCCGTCGCGGTCGATCGAGAGGTTGGCGGCGCGGCGCACCCGGAGATCGGCAAAGGGGCTGCCCTCGGTCACGTTCAGGCGCCAGGCCCAGATATGCGGATAGGCGTTCTGCACCACCTGGAAGCGCGCGGCGCGCAGCGAGGGGATGGTGTCGGGCGGCAGGCTCTCCACCAGGTCGACCTGGCCGGAGCGCAGGGCGGCGACGCGGGCCGAGCCATCGGGGATCGGCAGCAGCGCGGTGCGGGCCGCCTTCGGGATGCGCTTCGGGTCCCAGTAGTCGCGGTTGGCCTCGAGATCGGCGCGCTGGCGTGGCGTGATGCCGGTGACCTTGTAGGGGCCGGTGCCCGAGGGGTTCATGGCGAACTTCGCCCAGTCGCCGCCGAGGGCGCGCCAATGGGTCGGCGAGGCGAACCAGATGAAGGCCATCTGGTAGGGGAAGGTCGCATCCGGCACCCGCGTGGTCAGCGCGATCCGGTGGGTGTCGAGCTTCTCGACCCCGGCATAGGAGGTGACGCGGCCGCGCACGAGGGCGGAGCGGGTGCCTTCGAATTGCGGCGCCTGGTTGTTGAAGATCGAGTCGAAATTCCAGACCGCGGCGTCGGCGTCGAAGGGCGAGCCGTCGTGGAACTTCACGCCCTGGCGCAGCTCGACGATCCAGCGCTTGCGGTCGGCCTCGTCGACCCGCCACGACGTCGCCAGGCCGGGCATCAGGCCGGAGGCCTTGTCGGCGCTCGAGAGATCCCAGAGGGCGAGGCTGTCATAGACGAAGTAGGAGCCGAAGCGGACGCCCTCGAACCCCGCCTCGGGCCCACCCCAGAGCCGGGGGACGTCGCCGATCGACATCGCGATGCGCAAAGGTGCGGCAGCCTGGGCCTCGGCCTCGGAGGCGCCGAGGGCGGCGATCAGGGCGGGCGAGGCCAGCAGGCTGCGGCGGTGCAGGGTGGTCATGCGGTGCTCCCGGGCGTTTCTGCCCGGGGCGCCAGCAAACCGCATGCCGGAATGAGCGGTCAGCGCGCCTGGATCCAGTTCTGCGCCAGCAGATACCGCTTCACCTGCGCCGAGATCTGCGCGCCGAGCGCCCGGCCCTCGGCGGCGAGGTCGCCGCGGCCGCCGGAGATCGCGCCCTCGCCGAGCCAGGAGCCGCCGGCGGCGGTCGCCACCCGGCCGCCCGCCGCCCGCTGCACCTCGCCGCGGAAGGCCTGCAGCAGCAGCGGCGGCTGGCTGGCCTGCAGGTAGAAGAGCTGCGCCGTGACCAGCAACCCGGTGGTGGCGCCGTTGAAGGGTCGCGGCGTGCCGTCCTGGCCGAGCCCCAGCATCTGGCCATCGACCAGCAGGTAGCGCCCGAGGCCCGGCGCGGTGGTGACGGGCGTGCGCTGCACCGTCCGGCCGATGTCGTAGAGCCCCTCGGCAACCACCTGGGCGAGGGCGGAGGAGACGCGCTCGGCCACCTGCTGCTCCTGCGGGTTCAGCGTCGTGCCGCCGAAGGCCTGCTCCATGGCGGCGCGGCCGGCCGGGTAGAGCGTGCTGTCCTGCGGCCGGACGGCGAAGTCGCGGACCATGACGATGTCCGGCGGCTGCATCGGGCCGGCGACCTGGTAGGTGGTCTGCAGGTCGGATTTCGGCGTGCAGCCCGCCAGTGCCAGGGCGCCGAGCAGCAGCCCGCGCCGGTCGAATCCCCGCTCCATCATGCCTCCCGATAGATCAGCAGCAGCACCGCGACCAGCATCAGGCAGACCGGCCAGACCCAGCGCGCCTTCGCGGCCAGCGCCGCCGGGCCGCGCAGCTCGACCCAGCGCGCGCAGCCGGCGATCACCGCCAGCACCGCCAGCGGCAGGTGCGACAGTTCGACCAGCAGCGCCTCCTTCACGTTGGAGATCGCATGGGTATGCGCCAGCAGCAGCACGCCGCCGGCGACCATCGCCACTGGCAGCACGAAGCGCGGCCAGCCGGAGAGGCGGCCAAGCCGGACCGACCACTCGGCGACCGCGAAGCCGGCGACCAGCAGGCCGGCCAGCTTGTGCTGCACCACCTCCGGGTCGCGCAGCGCATCGGCGAGGCTGATCGGGCCGAGCGGCCAGACCTCGGGGTCGGAGCGGATCAGGATGAAGAGGGAGAGGGCCATGAACAGCAGCGGCCAGTGCCGCGCGATCGGAACCTTCCCGGTCGCGTCCAGCAGCGCGGCGAGGCCGACCAGGAAGACGCAGATGCCGGCCCAATGGTGGTTGTACTCGCTCCAGGCGATGTCCTGGGCGTTGCGCGGCGGCAGCAGCCCCTCGCCCGGGGTGAAGGCCTGCGGCCGCTGCGCGGCCGCGCGCTCGCGGTATTCCGCGTCGAGCTTCGCCTGCAGCGCGGGGATCGCCAGGTCGGCATGGTCGGGGCCGGAGAGCCGCGGCCAGTCGGGGGTGAAGCGCTCGGCGATCTCGGCCCAGGTGACGCGGTCGTCCGGCAGGTCGGCGGCCGGCGGGACCGAGGTGAGCGAGGCGGCGACGGCGAGCACGCCGAGGCCGAGCGCCATCTCGCATTCGACGAAGCGGCGGACCTTCAGGAGCCCGGCCTCGCCGCCGGCGAGGCGGTGCAGCAGCCAGAAATTCGCGGCGCCGAGCGTCAGTAGCAGCACCAGGAAGACCGACTTGGTGGCCGACATGGCGCCGTACGCCGTGCCGTAGATCGCCTCCACGCTGCCGATATAGCCGAGCGCGAAGCCGAGGATGCCGGCGAGGATCAGCCCGACGCCCGCCGCCGCGAAGGTCGAGTAGCGCCGGCCGACCAGCCGCGCGGTTGCGGGCGAGAGCGACAACGCGCCCAGCAGCGCCGGCAGCCCGCCGAGCCAGAGCGCGGCGCCCGTCTGGTGCAGCGCGGTCGCCGCCAGCAGCCCGAGGCGGCCGTCGCTGCGGGCGATGGCGTGGCTGCCGAGGGTGGTCGCCAGCAGCATCGCTACCGCGCCGAGCAGCAGGGTGAGTCGTCCCGCCGCGGTCAGCGCCGGCGGGCCGAGGGCGACCGAGAGCAGCACCAGCATGGCCGAGAGCGCGCTCATCGCCGCGATGGCGAAATCGGCGCCGAGCAGCCCGCCGAGCGGCCGGTCGAGCGTCGCCTCCAGCGCCGCGAGGTTCAGCGCCAGGCCGAGGCCGGTGGTGACCAGCGCGGCGATGGCGGCGCGGCGGGTGCAGCGGCGGGCGATCGCCAGCAGGCGGTCGGCCTCGGCCGCCGGCAGCAGCCGCGCCGCCGGCATCGCCAGCAGGGCCCAGAAGGCCACGCTCCCGAGCAGCACCGTGCGCGCCACGAGTTCGGCCGCGTGCAGCAGCACGCTGACGAAGCCGTAGAGGTCGAGCAGCTGTTCCACGCCGGGGTTACGGCGCGCGCAGGGTGAAGGGGATGTCGCCGCGGGTGATGTGGCCGTCGACCGCCAGCACCTGCCAGCGGATCCGCCAGGCGCCGCTCGCCCAGGTGCCGGCCGGGGCGGCGCCTTCCAGCACCGTGGCGTCGCCGCCGGTGGCAGGCTCGATGACCACCTGGGCGTTGTCCGGCCCGACCAGTGTCAGCCGGCTGCGGCCATGGTCGATCCGGCTGTTGAAGCGGACGATGAGCCGGGGCGGCGGGGCGGCGAGCGCGGCGCCGGCGGCGGGCTCGGAGGTGACCACTACGGCATGCGCCTGGGCCCGGCCCGCCCCCACCGCCAGCCCGAGCAGGCCGGCGTAACCGAGATGTCGCAGGGATCGAACCAGGCCCAAGACGGATTTCCTTCACCCCGAATCGGCGGAGCGGGTTGCAAATATGTGGCAGGTCGCAGCAAAACGTTGGTTGGGCAACATGCTGCGCTGCACGGCCGGGCGCGGTATGGCATGACCACGGGGGCGACAGCCAGGGGGGCGGCTCGATGCGGATCATACTGGCGCAGCCGAGGGGCTTCTGCGCCGGGGTGGTGCGGGCGGTGGAGATCGTGGAGCGCGCGCTCGAGCAGCACGGCGCGCCGGTCTTCGTGCGGCACGAGATCGTCCATAACCGCCGGGTGGTCGAGGATCTTCGCGCCAAGGGCGCCGTCTTCGTCGAGGAACTCGAGGAGGTCCCGGACGGGGCGCTGGCCATTTTCTCCGCCCATGGCGTGCCGCGGGCGGTCGAGGCCGAGGCGGCGCTCCGGCGCCTCCCGGTGATCGACGCCACCTGCCCGCTGGTCTCGAAGGTCCACCAGGAAGGCCGCCGCTATGCCCAGCTGGGCCGGGCGGTGGTGCTGATCGGCCATGCCGGGCACCCGGAGGTGGTCGGCACGCTGGGGCAGATCCCGGGCGAGGTGCACCTGGTGGCGAGCGTCGCCGAGGTGGCGGGGCTGCCGCTCGCCGCGGACCGGCCGGCGGCCTATGTCACCCAGACGACACTTTCCGTGGATGACACGCGCGAGGTGATCGAGGCGCTGCATCGCCGCTTTTCCGACATCATCGGCCCCGATACCCGCGACATCTGCTATGCCACCCAGAACCGCCAGACGGCGGTGCGGGAGTTGGCCAAGCGGGTCGACGTGTTGCTGGTTGTAGGCGCGGCCAACAGTTCCAATTCAAACCGGCTGCGGGAGATCGGGACGGAACAGGGGGTGCCCTGCTATCTGATCCCCGACGCCGCGGCGGTGCAGCCCGACTGGCTGCGCGGGGCGGAAACGATCGGCATCACGGCCGGGGCTTCGGCGCCGGAAAGCTTGGTGCAGGAGGTGATCGCGCGGCTCCGCGACTGGGGCCCGGTCGAGGTCACGGCCCTGCCCGGCATCGTCGAGGATGTGCAGTTCAAGCTGCCGCCTGCGCTGCTCGAGAGCGAGACGCGCGCGGCATCGTAGCAAGGATAGTCTGCCTTATGGGTATTCCGCTGCGCCAGCAGATCAAGGTCGGCGCCTATGTGCTGAAGCAGCACCTGATCGGCCGCAAGCGCTACCCGCTCGTGCTGATGCTGGAGCCGCTGTTCCGCTGCAACCTGGCCTGCGCCGGCTGCGGCAAGATCGACTATCCCGATCCGATCCTGAACAAGCGGCTCTCCGTGCAGGAGTGCCTGGACGCGGTCGACGAGTGCGGCGCGCCGGTGGTGGCGATCGCCGGCGGCGAGCCACTCCTGCACAAGGAGATGCCGGAGATCGTCGAGAAGATCCTGGCGCGCGGCAAGATCATCATCCTCTGCACCAACGCGCTGCTGCTCGAGAAGCGGATCGAGGCCTACAAGCCGCATCCGCGCTTCACCTGGGACATCCACCTGGATGGCGACAAGGCGCAGCATGACTGGGCGGTGAGCCAGGACGGCGTTTACGACCGCGCCGTCGCCGCGCTGCGCGACGCCAAGCGCCGCGGCTTCCGGGTCGCGATCAACGCGACGCTGTTCAACAACGCCGAGCCCGAGCGGATGGCGAAGTTCTTCGACGCAGTGACCGAGATGAAGGTCGACGCCATCATGGTCTCGCCTGGCTATGCCTATGAGCGCGCGCCGGACCAGCAGCACTTCCTGAACCGCCGCAAGACCAAGGAACTGTTCCGCGGCATCTTCGCGCGCGGCAAGGGCAAGGGCTGGAAGATGGGCAACTCGCCCCTGTTCCTGGATTTCCTCGCCGGCAACCAGACCTACCACTGCACGCCCTGGGGCAACCCGACGCGCAACATCTTCGGCTGGCAGCGGCCCTGCTACCTGCTCGGCGAGGGCTACGCCAAGAGCTTCACCGAACTGATGGAAACCACCGACTGGGACAAGTACGGCACCGGCAACTACGAGAAGTGCGCGGACTGCATGGTCCATAGCGGCTTCGAGGCGACGGCGGTGGTGGAGGCCATCAAGAAGCCCTGGAAGGCGCTCGCCGTGCAGATGCGCGGACCGAAGACCGACGGCGAGATGGCGCC
>Ga0114976_10000998_pt1 | contig 17688 bp, 15 predicted proteins | sample S_130805_EF_Meta_FD_87319 | JGI IMG/M metagenome (GOLD analysis project Ga0114976, IMG submission 87319) | Freshwater microbial communities from Lake Simoncouche, Canada to study carbon cycling - S_130805_EF_MetaG | ecosystem: Environmental > Aquatic > Freshwater > Lake | place: Lake...
CGGCCCACGACCTCGGGGTTGACGTCACGCCCGATGACCTTGGAGATCTGATTCATCACCTCGCGAACGGAGGAGCCGACACCGCGTCCGACGTTGTACACATCGGCGGCCATGCGAGTTTCGCTGCGCTCGACAGCGGCCACGTGCGCCGCCGCGAGGTCGACGACGTGGATGTAGTCGCGGATGCACGTGCCGTCCGGGGTGGGGTAGTCATCACCAAAGATCTGGGGGCGACGTCCATCAGCAAGGGCGCGGAAAACCATCGGGATGAGGTTGTTGACACTCGGATCGCCCAGGTCGGGCGCACCGGCGCCGGCGACATTGAAGTAACGCAACGCCACCCAAGACAAATCGACCGCGCGTCCTTGATCTCGCACCATCCACTCGCCCACGACCTTGGTCTCGCCATAGGGAGACTCGGGTGCCAGCGGTGAATGCTCATCGATCGGATTCTGCGGGGGTGTGCCGTACACCGCAGCCGACGAGGAGAACACCATGCGGGAGACTTCAGCCTTCTGCATCGCGTGCAGCAACGTGGCCAAGCCCGACACGTTCTCGTAGTAGTAGTGCAACGGGATGTCGACCGATTCACCCGCCGCCTTCTTGGCTGCAAGGTGCACCACACCATCGACACGGTGCTCACGCAGCGCAGCCGCGACAGCGGGCTTATCACCGACGCTGCACCGCACCAGCGGCACGCCGTCCGGCACCTTCTTGGCCACGCCACTGGAGAGGTCGTCGAGGACCACTACCTCCCGACCGGATGCCAGAAGTGCGCGCACGACATGGGCACCGATGTAACCGGCACCTCCCGTGACTAGCCAGCGCGTCATGAGAATGCCTTTCCCGTGAGCACCTCATAGGCCTCGATGTACTTCGCACGCGTGCGTTCGACCACCTCGTCGGGGAGCGGGGGTGGGGCATCACCTGAAGCGCGATCCCAACCCGACTCGGGCGATATCAACCAGTCGCGCACGTACTGCTTGTCGAACGACGGCTGCGGACCACCGGGCTGCCACTGCGCCCGCGGCCAGTAGCGCGAGGAATCTGGGGTGAGGACCTCGTCGGCAATTACTACTCGGCCGGCATTCTTGCCGTGCCGGCTGTAGCCGAACTCGAACTTGGTGTCGGCGAGGATCAACCCGCGGGTGAGTGAAATGTCGCGCGCGCGCTCGTACACCGCAAGGGTCAAGCGCTTGAGCTCCTGCGCTTCTTCCTGTCCCAACATGGCGATGACTTCGTCGTAGGTGATGTTCTCGTCGTGTTCGCCAAGAGCGGCCTTGGTAGCCGGAGTGAAAATCGGTTTGGGGAGTTCGGATCCATCCTGCAATCCGGGCGGAAGACCCACACCGCAGATCGACCGATGCTCGCGATATTCCGCGAGTGCGGATCCGGCGAGATATCCGCGCGCTACACATTCGACGGGAAGCATCTCCAGCGGCTCGCACACCATGGCACGCCCGCGCACGACAGCCGGCACGCTCTTATTCGTCACATGGCTTGGCACGATGTCGGAAATACGTTCGAACCACCACAGAGACAGCGCCGTCAGGATGCGTCCCTTGTCTGGAATCAGCGTGGGGAGCACCCAGTCAAATGCCGAGATGCGATCGCTGGCAACGAAGAGCAGCCGACCATCTGGCATCCGGAAGAGATCACGCACCTTGCCGGAGTACACGTGCTCGTACTGCTCGGGTAGTCCGTAGTCGTGTGTCACAGGATGTCGCCCGGCTGATAGGCGGCCGCCTGCGGATACGTCGCGACGAGGTCCTCGACAGCCACCGCAACCCGCTGCACCTGATGGCGCGCAGCGCCGGTGAACGTCAGCGGATCTGCGACGAGTGACCGGAGATCTGCCTGCGTGAGCCCGAGGCGCGGATCCGCGGCCAATCGGGATATGAGGTCAGGCTCTTGGCCCTCGCGTCGCGCCAGTGCGACCGCCACCGCATGCTCCTTGATGGCCTCGTGTGCCGTCTCGCGACCGACCCCTCGACGCACTGCCGCCACCAGAACCTTGGTGGTAGCCAAGAAGGGCAGGTTGCGATCGAGTTCGCGATCGATGACGGCGGGGAAGGCACCGAAACCATCGAGCACGGTGAGGAACGTCTCCATGAGTCCGTCGATGGTGAAGAAGGCGTCGGGCAGCATCACGCGTCGCACCACCGAGCACGACACATCGCCCTCGTTCCACTGTGTGCCGGCGAGCTCGCCAGCCATGGTGAGGTAGCCGCGCAACAGCACGGTAAACCCGTTGACGCGCTCGCAGGAACGGGCATTCATCTTGTGCGGCATTGCCGATGACCCCACCTGACCGGCACGGAATCCCTCGGTGACCAAATCGTGGCCGGCCATGAGTCGGATGGTCGTGCACATGCTTGAGGGACCGGACGCAATCTGCACCAGTGCTGAGACGACATCGAGGTCTAGCGACCGCGGATACACCTGACCGACACTCGTGAGCACTTCGGTGAATCCGAGGTGCCGAGCCACCGCCGTCTCGAGTGCCGCCAACCGCGACTCGTCGCCATCAAAGAGGTCGAGCATGTCCTGTGAGGTACCCACCGGGCCCTTGATGCCGCGCAGCGGGTAGCGCGCGATGAGTTCTTCCAGCCGAGAGAACGCGACCAGCAATTCATCCGCTGCCGAAGCGAACCTTTTGCCCAGTGTCGTGGCCTGCGCCGGAACATTGTGAGAGCGCCCAGTGATAGCCGTGTCCGAGTACTGCACGGCAAGCGCGGCGAGCCGCTCGAGGACTGCCACACATCGGTCGCGCAACAGCAGTAGTGACTCTCTGACCTGCAGTTGCTCAACATTTTCGGTGAGGTCCCGCGAGGTCATGCCCAGGTGTACGGCCTCATGTCCGGCGAGCGCGTTGAATTCCTCGATCCGAGCCTTGACGTCGTGTTTGGTGACGTGCTCACGCGCGGAGATGGACTCGAGGTCCACCTGATCAATAACGCGCTCATAGTCCGCAATCGCACTGTGCGGCACAGCAATTCCGGCGTCCTGTTGCGCGCGCGCCACCGCGAGCCACAGGCGACGCTCCATCGCGATCTTGGCGGTCGGCGACCAGATGCCCGCCATGGCTGGCGTGGCATACCGGGCGGCAAGAACGTTGGGGATGGTCATGTCGTGACCTCACTGGCGATATCGCGTCGGTAATGGGCGCCATCAAGTCGAATCAGATCAACCGCGGCATAGGCGCGTTCGCGTGCCTGGGCGACGGATTCGCCGTGGGCCGTGATTGAGAGGACCCGACCACCGGTGGCCGTCACCACCCCGTCGTCACGGATCGTGGTGCCGGCGTGGAACACGTCTACCCCCGCCACCTCGGCGGCATGTTCAAGCCCGTGAATGACATCTCCGGAGCGCGCACTGTCGGGGTAGCCGTGCGCCGCAATCACCACGGTGACCGCGAACCCCGGATTCCAGACCAGTGGCGGGTGCACCGACAACGTATGAGTGGCCGCCGCCATGAGTAGATGCCCCAACGGGGAGCGCAGGTTGGCCAACACGACCTGCGTTTCCGGATCACCAAAGCGCGCGTTGAACTCCACCACGCGGATGCCGCGACTGGTGAGCGCGAGCCCGGCGTACAGAAGTCCGGCAAAGGGAGTGCCGCGCTTGGCCATAGCGGCGACCATGGGCCTGAGGACACGGACGGTGATCTCCTCAACGACATGTTCTGGCACCCACGGAAGTGGCGAATAGGCGCCCATGCCACCGGTGTTTGGTCCGGTGTCACCATCACCAAGGCGCTTGAAGTCCTGCGCCGGTTGTAACGGCAGGACGGCCGTGCCATCGGTGATTGCGAAGAGTGAGACCTCGGGTCCGTCGAGGAACTCCTCGATGACCACGACAGATCCCGCGTCGATACAGCTTTGCGCGTGTGCCAGTGCGGCATCGCGGTCGCTGGTGACGACCACGCCTTTGCCCGCCGCAAGTCCATCGTCCTTCACCACATACGGAGGACCGAACTGATCAAGGGCCGCTGCTGCCTGGTCGACATGTGCACAGACGAGTGCCATGGCCGTGGGTACTTCCGCTTCGGCCATGACCTTCTTGGCGAATGCCTTGCTGCCTTCAAGTTGGGCTGCGGCGGCGGACGGTCCAAAGCACGGGATCCCGCGTTCGCGCACCGCGTCTGCCGCACCTGCGACGAGCGGCACCTCCGGACCGATCACCACCAGGTCGGCGTCCTGGGACGTCGCAAGATCGGCAATGGCCTGCGGGTTCGCCACATCAACAGGGACGGTGTCCACCAGGGTTGCGATGCCGGCATTGCCCGGTGCCACGACCACGTGTCGAACTGCGGTGTCGCCGAGGAGAGCAGCCGCCAAAGCGTGCTCACGTGCCCCGCTACCGATGACGAGGACCTTCACGCCGCCAGCCTAGTCACGGCTGGCGGCCCAAGCAGACGCCTGTCAGCCGACGTAGTGCTTGTCGAGGACCGTGTACACCTCGTCGAGGATTGCCAGACCTTCTTTGGCCTCTGCCTCGGTAACAGTGCACGGCGGAACGACATGCATGCGGTTGAAGTTGGTGAACGGCATCAGGCCGCGCTTCTTGCTCTCGGCGACGAGTTCGCCCATGGCCGCCGACGTACCGCCATACGGCGCGAGCGGCTCGCGCGTCGCACGATTGGTGACGAGGTCGAGTGCCCAGAAAACGCCGAGGCCGCGGACGTCACCGATGATCGGGTGGCGCTCGGCCAATGCGCGTAGGCCCGGGCCGAGCACGTTCTCGCCGATGGACTTCGCATTCTCAACGATGCCCTCTTCCTTCATGGCATCGATCGAGCCGACGATGGATGCGGCCGCAAGCGGGTGGCCCGAGTACGTCAAGCCGCCGGGGAACACGCGCTCATCGAAGGTGGCCGCGATGTCTCCTGAGATGACGACGCCACCCACCGGGACATAACCGGAGTTCGAACCCTTGGCGAACACGATGAGGTCGGGCTGGGCGGTCCAATTCTGGAAGGCGAACCACTCACCCGTGCGGCCGAAGCCGGCCATGACTTCGTCGGCGATCCAGACGATGCCGTACTTGTCGCAGAGCGCGCGCAGACCCTCGAGGTAACCGGCGGGGGGCACGATGACACCGGCCGTACCGACAACAGACTCCAGAACGATCGCCCCGACGGTATTCGGGCCCTCGAACTGGATCACGTGCTCAAGGTGCTGGAGCGCGCGAGCACATTCCTCTTCCTGTGATGTCGCCCAGAACTCGGTGCGGTAGAGGTACGGCCCGAAGAAGTGCACGTGCTGAGCGGCGTACTCGTTGGGCCAGCGACGCGGATCCCCAGTAGCGACAATGGCCGCTCCGGTGTTGCCGTGGTACGAGCGATAGGCCGACAGCACCTTGTGCTTGTTGGTGTGCAGGCGCGCCATGCGGATGGCGTTCTCAATGGCGTCGGCGCCGCCGTTGGTGAAAAAGACCTTCGACATGTTCGGACCGGCGAGGTCCACGATGCGCTTGGCAGCTTCGCCACGCATGTCGTTGGCATGCTGCGGTGCGATGGTCGCAAGCCGCCCGGCCTGATCCTGGATGGCCTTGACGACCTTGGGATGCTGATGGCCGATGTTGACGTTGACCAACTGTGACGAGAAATCCAAGAAGCGATTGCCGTCGTAGTCCCAGATATAGCTGCCCTCGCCACCGGCGATCACCATGGGCTTCAGGGCCTTCTGCGCACTCCACGAGTGAAAGACGTACTCGCGGTCCAGATCGTAAACGCGCTGGCCCTCGGCGGGATTGGCATCCATGGTGGCTCCTATCGTGATGGTCGCATCAGCCTAGAGCCGCGGATTGTTCACAACAAAGAGGGCGCCCGGCCGCAAAGCCGAACGCCCTCCTCGTGAGGAACTACTACCCCATGCGACAGGTGGTCGCGGTGCCCCCCATGGTTGCGGTGCAGGAGGCAGGGGCGCGGTACTGGCCTCCCTCGGTGAAGCCGAAGCTCACCGTGGAACCTGCGGCGAGTGTCCCGTTATAGGAGGCATTGCTCGCAGTGAGCACACCGCCCGTCACGTCACCCACGGCATCCCACATGGACACTGACGTGCCTGCCCACGGCATGGCGATGGACCAGCCGTTGACCGATCGACCCGTGGCATTGCGCACCACGACGTTGACCTGACGACCCGAACCCCAGTCCGACGTGACCGTGACGGACACCGTGACCCCCGCGGCAGCGGTCGCCGTTGGTGTGGCGGTCGGTGTCGGCGTGACCGTCGGTGTCGGTGTAGCGGTCGGCGTAGCCGTCGGCGTGGCAGTCGCCGTCGGCGTCGGCGTGGCAGTCGGTGCGACGTCCGCGACCCGATCCGCGCAGTACCCGAACGATGTCGGTGATGACGCAGACACCGTCGTGTTCCAGGTGGCTCCAGTGAAGGTCGTCTTACCAGCGACGATTCCCGTCGTGCTGTTCCACGCACTGGAGATCTTGCCGGCGATCGGTTGTGCCACCGACCACGTGATGGGTGCAGTCGACGTGGTGGACACATCGACATTGGCGCAGAACCCGGTGCCCCAATCCGTGGTGACCTTCGACGTGGCAAGAACGCCCGACGATGTCGGAGTGCTCGTGGACGGCGACGGCTTGACCGTGGGCGAAGCGGTGGGAGTCACTGTTGGCAGCGGCACCACACTTCCACCCAAGCCTGCAACGAACGCACGGGAATACGCCCACTGGGCATCCGACGTTCCGGTGCACAGGTACAGCGCGGTCGAACCACCAGTGCATGGCTTGTCGCGGGTCGCTTCCCACCATCCAACAAAGCCCACTCCGTTGGCGCGGGCGTACTGCGCCACCTTGGCGGTATCGCTGATGGTGAAGACCTCGGGAGCGACGTCGTTTTTACCGATCATCGGTGTGACGCCCACGAGGGCCGTTCGTTGCGCGTCCGACCACGACGAATACGCCGAAATGGTCTTGAGCTGCGCGGCCGTGCTCTGGATTGCGGTGATGGCATGCGTGCCCATTTCCGTATAGGACGGGCCGTAGTCCATCGCCATGATGTTGATGGTCGAGACCGTCACGCCGGCTGAAACGAACTCGCGCACGGTACGAAGTCCGTCTGCCGTAAGACCATCGGGCATCACCGGCAGCGTCAAGGACACGGCCAGGGACTTGCCCTTGGTCGCCATGTTCTTTTGCACCTGGGCAACCGCTGCAGCGCGACGTTGATTGCCGGCAGGGGTCGCCACGGCCGCGCCTTCGATGTCGAAGTCGACTCGATCGATGCCGTAACGATCGATCACCTTCTGATAGGCCGCGGCGACGGATGTGGTGGACGTGCATCCGTCTGCGAGCTCCGTGCCCGAAGCACCGCCGAACGACACGATCGGCTGTCCACCCGCGGCCTTGAACGCTGCGATGGCACCCGAGAAGTCGCCTGCACCGCCGACTGAATACGCGTTGTAGCCACCCCACGCAGGAGAGCACGGAGCGGAAGCATCCTGCACAACAAAGGCAAGGCTCAACGCCTTGACCCCCATGGCGGACGACACGGCTACGAGATCAGCGGGCGGGTAAAGACCCATGTCCACATAGGGAGCCACGATCTGGCCACCACTACCTGATGTTGCAGCGTTGGCGAAGGGCACGGTAAGTGCGGCAGTGCCTGCCACGATGGACCCGACGACGACCGTGGTCAGCAAAGTTCTACGAATGGTCATAGCGAGCGCCTCTTTAATGAGGGTGGAACTGACATGTGCTTCCTCCTAGGGCATTGCTCACCCATGTGAGCAACGTGGGATTCACCCTCAGACGGCTTATTGGATGCACGGGTTCCGGAAAATTCAGGAAACAGGGCGATCAGGGAGAAGTTCGAACTCTCGCTTTACCTATCTCTTACGATCGGGGTCTAAGCAAGCAGGTCGCGCACCGAGATCGTGGCGTCTCGGTCTTGGCCCACGCCAATGGCGCTGATAGGCGCTCCCGAGATGTCCTGCAGGAACTGCACATAGGACTTGGCATTGGCAGGAAGGTCGTCTAGCGACTTTGCACCAGAGATGTCGGTCATCCACCCGGGCAGATACTCGTAGATCGGCTTTGCGTGATGGAAGCCGGTCTGCGTCATCGGCAGCTCCTCCATGCGTTCACCGTCGACGTCGTAGGCCACGCACACCGGGATGCGCTCGAAGGTGTCGAGCACGTCGAGCTTGGTGAGGAAGAAGTCGGTGAGACCGTTCACTCGCGTAGCAAAGCGTGCGATTGGCGCATCAAACCATCCGCAGCGACGTGGCCGACCCGTGGTGACTCCACGTTCACCACCAATGGTGCGCAGCTTCTCGCCATCGGCATCGAGTAGCTCGGTCGGGAACGGACCCGAGCCCACGCGAGTCGTGTACGCCTTAAGGATGCCGATGACGCGCGTGATGCGCGTGGGTCCGATACCGCTGCCGGTGCACGCGCCACCCGCAGTCGGATTGCTCGAGGTGACGAACGGGTATGTGCCGTGGTCGACGTCGAGCAGCGTGCCCTGCCCGCCCTCGAGCAACACCACTTTGCCTGCATCGAGTGCGTTGTTGAGGAGCAGGCTCGTGTCGGCCACGTAAGGGCGCAGGACTTCGGCGTACTCGAGCAACTGGTCGGCAATCGCATCGACCTGAAGTTCGCGCCGGTTGTAGACCTTGACGAGCACCTGATTCTTGTTGACCAGCGCACCCTCAACCTTTTGGCGCAGGATCGACTCGTCGAACAGATCCTGCACTCGAATGCCGATGCGCGCGATCTTGTCGCTGTAGGTCGGTCCGATGCCGCGGCCCGTCGTGCCGAGCTTGGACTTGCCGAGGAATCGCTCAGTGACCTTGTCGAGCGTGACGTGATACGGGGTGATCAGGTGGGCGTTCGCACTGATGACGAGCTTGGACGTGTCGACGTCGCGGGCCGCGAGATTGGCCATTTCCTGAAGCAGCACCTCGGGGTCGATGACCACGCCGTTGCCGATGACCGGCACAACACTCGGGGTGAGGATGCCGCTGGGTAATAGGTGCAGCGCAAACTTCTGATCGCCGATGACGACGGTGTGGCCGGCGTTGTTGCCGCCCTGATAGCGCACGACGTAATCGACGCGACCCCCGAGCAGGTCGGTGGCCTTTCCTTTGCCCTCATCGCCCCACTGGGCACCGAGGAGAACGATCGCTGGCACCGGACAAGGCTAGTGGCCCAGCCGGTCGGCCATTGCCACGCCGAGGGCGGTGCCCGAGAGCCACGCTGATTCGACGCGCGGACCATCGGCCCACGCGTCCCCCGCCACCCCGATCGGGGCGTCGGGGTGGAGCCAGAACGGCTCGGGGTGGGCGCTGGCGGGCTTGGCAAACGTCCAGCGGTGGGCATCGACGAAGGCCGGCAACTCGGTGAACCACAGCACCCGCTGTGTGGCTGCGACCACCGCAGGGATCGCCGTCATCGGATCGTCCAGGTGCATCGCCGAGGCCACCGGAGCCATGTGCGCGACAAGCACCGGGGCGTCATCACCACGACGCGAGCCGTCATCGGCGATCCACGTGATGGTGGGGTGATCGTTGACGAAGACACCGTCGAGCTCATGCCACCAGTGCTCCTCGAACACCATGGTCACAGCGATCACGGGCTCCCACAGCAGTGACGACGGCGGAACGTCGGTGCAGATTCGATGAGCCTGCGGTCCCGGCATGCACAACGCCACGGCATCGGTTGACACGCCGTCGACTTCCAGGCCGCCCTGCACAGAAACCTCTGCTACATCCACCTGCGAATTCACGGTGAGACCTGCGTCATCGCGCATGGCCTCCACAACTGAGCGCAGTCCACGCGGCGCGCTAAAGCGCATCGGACCTTTACGCACGCCAATGACCCCTTCGGGTCCTGCCACATGGAACGCATCGGTCCAGGGCCGCACGATGTCACGTGCGATGAGTCGATCAACCAACGTGACGAATTCACCATCACGGGCAGTGAAGTAGGACGCGCCTATATCGACCACGCGACCGTCCCACGGCGTGCCCGTGTCCTTCAACGTGCGAGAGGCCATGCGTCCGCCGATTCCTCGCCCGCGATCGAGAATGCGCACGGGTACTCCCCGTGCCACGGCGGCCGCGGCACATGCGATGCCGCAGATGCCCGCACCAATGACGGTCAGCATGGTCAGCGTGTCGGATCAGCGCGTGACTGCAGGATCGCAGTCGACAAGGAACGCGTCGATGCGGGTGACCTCGTCGGTTTCACCGATGGCCTCGGCGGCACGCGCGAGCGCAATGAGGCAACGCAGGAAGCCCTGATTGGGCTCATGACTCCACGGCACCGGGCCGTGACCCTTCCAACCGTTGCGACGCAGCGAATCCAGAGCGCGGTGATAGCCAACTCGGGCGAAGGCGTAGGACTCCACGACTCGTCCGTCGGCCCACGCCTGGTCAGCCAGAACCGCCCAGGTGAGGGAACTCGTCGGGAATTCCCGCACCACCAGGTCGGCATCGACCCCTGCCGCCAACTGCACGGCAGCCGGATCGACCGGCAGCAGGGTCGGCGGCGGGCCGCCGAGCAGGTTCTCGTGAAGTGACATCAGGTGATCGATGCTGAGTAGATCTCGTCGATCGTGGCACCGAGGGTTGCGGTGAACTCAGCATCGGATTGCTGAGCAGAAAGACCTTCCGACAGCGCACGCGAGAAGCTCGCGATCATGCCGTGATTGGCGCGCAGGATGTCGCACGCCTCGTCACGCGCGTAGCCACCCGACAGCGCAACAACGCGAAGCACCTTGGGGTGACCGATGAATGAGGAGTAGAAGTTGTTGACACTGGGCAGCGACAACTTGAACATCACCTGCTGGCCATCGGGGACCGAGTCGAGGCCAGCCATGAGTGCATCGCGGAGCAACTCCTCAATGCGCGCCTTGTCGGGGCTGGTGATGTCGACCTCGGGCTCGATGATGGGCACGAGTCCGTGGCTAAGAATTTGGTGACCAAGCTCAAACTGCTGATCGACGACCGCAGCGACACCCGCGGCGTTGGCTTCCTTGATGACACTTCGCATCTTGGTGCCGAACACGCCCTTGGCGGCGGCGCGTGCAAGGAGATCGTCGAGGCCGGGAATCGCCTTCATGACCTGCGCACCGTCGGTGAGATCGGCAAGACCCTTGTCGACCTTGACGATGGGTACGACGTGCTTGACGTCCCACAGGTACGACGGAGTCGGCTTGCCCTCGATATCGCGATCCATGGTCTGTTCGAACAAGATCGCGGCGATGACCTTGGAACCGACAAAGGTCGGGTCGGTGATGATGCGCGTACGCATCGCATGAACGAGGTCGTACATCTGCTCTTCGCCGGAGTAAGCAGACTCGGGGATGCCATACAGGCCAAGTGCCTTAGGGGTGCTGCCGCCGCTTTGGTCCAAAGCTGCGATGAAGCCTTGACCGGAACCCATCTGTGTGCGCATATCCATGTTCATAACCATCAGCCTAATGGAGCAGCGGGGCTCTCTGGTTCCAAGGACAGACGCCGGACTGAACGTGACACGAGCGTTGCAGCAATTCCAAGAAACGCTAGTGCAGCAGCGATGAAAAGGGCTTCGCGCAGCCCCACCCACGCCACTAGTGGGCCGGCGAGGGCCAGCCCGATCGGACCGAACATGAGGGATCCCGCCTGGTCATACGAGGACACACGCGACAGCGACTCGCGCGGAATGTTCGCCTGCATGGCCGTCATCCACACCACATTGACCTGTTCGAACGCCCAGCCCCAGGCGAATGCGAGGGGGACAATCACCAGCAGCGGCCACGCCATCGCAAGCGAGGCGAACCACAGGGGCAAGGTCAGGCTCGCCACCGACACCGCAAACAGTGGACGTCGCCACCGCAGACGAGTGGCCACCAGTGCGCCGAAGAGCAGACCCACCGCCTGCGCGGCCATCACGATGGACCAGCCACGTGGTCCGTCGTACGCCTGCAGTGCAAGCGCGGGACCCATCACCTCCTCGCCACCGCGCCAGGCCATCACAATGACCGACCACGCAGCGACCACGATGACGACCCAGCGGTAGGACAAAAAGAGCTTCCAGCCGTGCACAAGGTCACCGACGATGGATTCGCCTGAATCGCGACGCAGCGAGGACGTGCGAATGGTGAAGACCAGAACTCCCGCGACAAGGAACGTGAGGGCATCGATCGCGATGGCCTGACCCGGACCCCACGCCGCTACAAGAATTCCGGCGATGGCCGTGCCGATGATGTACCCGGCATTGGTACCCACACCGATCAGCGCATTAGCGGGTTGGAGCTTCTCGTCTCCCTTCACCGTGTCGGGAACCAGACCTGCATACGCCGGGTACCACAGTGCGTTGAGGACGCCACTGATCACACCCAGCACCGCAAGGATCGGAACAGTTGCGGTCCCCGTGATGAGCAGAATGGCGGTCGTCATGACGAACGCGCTCAGAATCACATCCGTGGACCAAATAATTCGAGCACTTCCCACTCGGTCGGCGATGACCCCACCAAACGGCAACAGCACCACCACCGGAATTGCCTGGGCCGCAAGAACAATGCTGAGAGAGGTGGGGGTTGCACCCGGAAGCGCGAGAACCCCGAATGCCAGAGCAATGGGCGCCATGCCATTGCCGATGCTGCTGATCGTGCGTGCCACAAGTAACCGCTGAAAGGCGGGCAGGGAGACCACGCTGCGAGTACCTGACACACCACCAGCCTAAGTGGCTGGCTGTTTAACCGACTTTGCCCAGCAGGTAATCGCGTCGCGCGACAAGCACCTCAACTGACGCCGCGGCACTCGGCGGCCCGGGTGCAACCGCGCGCAGTTCGACATGGATCTCTGAGTGCTTACGGGAACTCCGAGCTGCCCACGTGCGCACGAGGCCGGCCACCTCCTTGCGCAGTGCGTCGACATCTCGCCAATGGTTCGCATCGGCCACTGCATCGAGCTCATCGAAGAGCGTGGAGCTACGGCGTATGTCTGCGTCGCGCACCGCGAGCAAAGTGGCTGTCTGCTCAGGCGTGAGCAGCCCCGGCAAACCCAGGAAGTCCTCATCCTCCGCAGCAAGCTCCGCCGTATGTGCCCGTCCACCATGCAATACGTGAGCGAACTCGGCTTCGGAATCCAGTGCGGTGAACTCAGGTGCGCCGGGCTCCCCAGCGATTCGTTCGATGAGTGCATCGTCCAAAGAGCCACCCGAAGCCACACGCACGACATGGTTGCGCTGCTCCTCGAGATCAGCGGCGAGGGCCAGGAGTGGGCGAACCGCCGGTAGAAATACCGTCGCGGTCTCCTGCACATTACGGGCGCGCACAACACGGCCCACGGCCTGGGCGAAGAACAGTGGTGTGCGATAACTCGTGGTCCACACGCATACGTTGAGTCGCACGATGTCGACACCCTCGGACACCTGCCGGACAGCCACCATCCAGCGATCGTCGCTGTGATTGAAGGCTTCGATGCGCTTGCTGGACTTCGGATCGTCCGAGAGCACCAGAACGGGCGTGTGACCGGTCACCTTCTTGACGAGTGCGGCGTAGGCACGCGCGGTTTCTTGATCGGTGGCCAGCATGAGCGCCGCAGCATCAGGCATGCTCGATTCGCGCACATCCGTCAGTCGCCGATCCGCCGCCGCAATGACGTGCGGAATCCACTTACCGTCGGGATTGAGTGCAGTACGCCACGCCGTATCTTCGCGACGCTTCGTACCGGCGTCGGACAGCGAGGCACTGAGCACCTCTCCCGCAGAGTTCATCCACCTACTGGTGCCGGAATAGGCAGCGAACACCACGGGTCGCACCACACCATCGGCGAGCGCCTCGCGGTACCCGTAGGAGTAGTCGGCGACAGACATGATTTCGTCCGGTGACGGTGACTCGTACTGCACGAAGGGAATGCGCTCGTCGGGCTTAGTGCGAAATGGCGTTCCCGTCATGCACAGTCGACGCCGTGCCTCGCTGAACGCGGTCTGCACCGCCTCACCCCACGACAGGCTGTCTCCCGCATGGTGAATCTCGTCGAGGATGACCAGCGTGCCTTTGGCGGTTGCACGAGCGCGATGCAGCATCGGATGGGAGGCGACCTGCGCATAAGTGGTGATGTAGCCGTGCATGTCGGGTCGTACGGGTCCCACACTGTTAGCCAACTTGGGATCAAGAATGAGGCCGCGGGCATTAGCCGAATCGGCCCACTGGGTGCGTAAGTGGTCCGTGGGCACCACGACGATCACGCGGTCGATGAGCCGCTTGGCCTTCATGCGTGCTGCGAGCGTGAGCGCGAAAGTCGTCTTGCCGGAACCTGGCGTGGCAGTGACAAGAAAATCGCGCGGCATCGCCTCCTCGTATGCGGTCAGCGCTTCTCGCTGCCATTGGCGCAGCCGGGGTTCCGAATGGGAAGTCATCGCCGCGTGAGTCTATTGACGGAACCTCACGCACCCGGCTGTTGATTGAACGCGTGTCGGCGGATCCACGCGTGCATGGCGATGGCCGCCGCTGCGCCCGCATTGATGGAGCGTGTGGATCCGAATTGAGCGATCGAAAGGACAGACGTGCACTGCTCCTGCGCGAGCGCTGAAAGGCCGTCGCCCTCCTGCCCGAAGAGCAGGAGGCTTCGGAGAGGTAGGTCAGCGGTTTCTAACGAGACAGAGCCGGGAACGTTGTCGATGCCGATCACGGTGAGTTCATGTGCACGACACCACTGAGCAAGCTCGGCGGCGTCGTCATGGTGTCGAATGTGTTGGTACCGATCCGTCACCATGGCTCCCCGACGGTTCCATCGTTTGCGCCCAACGATGTGAACCTCAGAGGCAAGGAATGCGTTGGCGGTGCGCACCACTGACCCGATATTGAAGTCATGGCTGAAGTTCTCAATGGCTACATGAAACGGATGTCTCCTCGTATCGAGGTCGGCAACAATCGCATCCAGCAACCAGTAGCGGTACTGATCGACCACATTCCGGTGATCACCCTGCTCCAAGAGAAGGGGATCCCACCACGAGCCTTCGGGCCATGGACCTTGCCAGGGACCTACACCTGGTGTCGCATCCGGTTCCACGCCCGCGACGATAGCCTTCACCGGTGCTCACCTCCGCGCTCGCGCCAACCTTGGTTCATGCACTCGGACCGGGGTGGCTCAACCCCGAGACGCTGCTCACCACTTTGGGCGCGATCGCGTTCTGGGTGGTGCTCGCCATCATCTTCGCTGAGTGCGGTCTGCTGATCGGCTTCTTCCTGCCGGGCGACTCGCTGCTGTTCATCGTGGGGTTGTTCATCGCCTCCGGCGCCATCAACGTCAACATCGCCCTCGCCTGCGTGCTTTTGTTTATCGCGGCTCTGGTCGGCAACATCGTCGGGTACTGGATCGGTGCCAAGGCAGGGCCCACCATCTTCCGCCGGCCCGACTCCAAGCTCTTCAAACAGGAATACGTCGATCACGCGCATCGATTCTTCGACCACTACGGGCCTAGGGCCATCGTGTTGGCGCGCTTCGTGCCCATCGTGCGGACGTTCATCACAGTCGTCGCGGGAGTGGGCCGCATGGACTTCCGGCGTTATCTGATCTTCAGTGCCGTCGGCGCTGTGCTGTGGGCCGTGGGTGTGACGCTGCTGGGCTACTTCCTAGGCAACATTGAGTTCGTCAAAGCACACATCGAGTTGATCTTGATTCTCGTGGTTGTGATCAGCGTGATCCCGCTGATCATCGAATTCATCAGGCACCGGCTCAAGCGCGCTGCCTGACCTACAAGCCGAGATCCTCGAGCGAGTACGCGGCCAGGTACCGCAGCCCACGTGCCTCAACGGCGGCGCGAGCACCGCGATCGACGATGACTGCGACCCCGACCACTTCGGCCCCCTGCGCCTGCAACGCATCGACCGCGGTCAAGACGGAACTTCCTGTGGTGGAGGTGTCCTCCACGGCAAGCACGCGTCTACCTGCGACGTCGGGGCCTTCGACACGACGCTGGAGTCCGTGATCCTTTTCTGTCTTGCGCACCACGAACGCATCGAGTCGCTCGCCATCACGCGCCGCTGAGTGCAGCATCGCGGTAGCAACGGGGTCGGCACCGAGAGTGAGGCCGCCGACAGCCGCGTACTCCCATTCCGCCGTGAGCTGACGCATGACGGTGCCGACCAGCGGTGCGGCGGTCGAGTCGAGTGACACCCGGCGCAGGTCGACGTAATAGTCGGCTTCCTTGCCGCTGGAAAGAACGACCCTGCCGCGCACGACGGCCTTGGTGAGGATCTCTTCGCGAAGCTGCTTCCACTCGTTGCTTGTCACGCCGTCAGCCTAGGGTGTGCTGGTGCTGGTCACGCGCGGGAGCCTGCTCCTTCTGCCCACCATCGATGACGACATGACAGCGCAGGTGTTGGAGCACTCCGACCGTGTCGTGATGGTCAACCCTGTGCCGGGTCCGGTCACTGCACTTGCCACAAGGACCTGCGCTGCCTTGCTCGCGCTCCCGTTGATCGAGCCCATCCGCATCATTGCGATAGCGGACGGTGCGCAACTGCTGCCTGCGGTCGCGCGTTCACTTCATGCGCAAAGCAGACAGGTGGCCGACTACGTACTGATCGAGCCTGTGATCCCCGAGGTCAATGACACCTGGCCCGATGCACCGGTGACCGTGTACTGCCGCCTCGAATCCGACACCGCGCGTATGGCGGGATTTCGAGGGTGGACGGTGTGCGCCCTCGAGCAGTTGCCGGCGTTTGACCGGTAACGGTCGCGCTGGCTTCTCGACGACTCGCCGCGTACCGTGATGGCATGGGCAGGGGGCGTAACACCGCAGTGGGCTGTGCCCTCGCCATTCTTTCGCTCACCGCTATCGCACCTTCGGCCAGCGCCGGCACCCTGCAGCCACGGGTCATCAATGGCGTCCCCGCTGATGGCTCGGACTCCTTTGTCGTCGCCCTTCTCGACGCACCGGTCTTCAGGACCGAGGGCGGATTCCAATCACAATTCTGCGGCGGCACGCTGACCACACCCACCGTTGTCGTCACCGCCGCCCACTGCGTTCGCGAGGACAACGGGACAACGCTGCTTGCCCAGGACATCCTGATCGGAGTGGGAGGCGACCTCGACAGTCCCACACTGCGGACTTATCCGGTGACCTCGGTGGCCGTGCATCCCGGATATGTCGCGAGCAGCGCCATCAACGACATCGCCGTACTCACGCTGGGCTCACCCGTGACCGGTGTCGCCACGTTGCTGCCCCTTCGGCCCGAGGAAGCACCCGCGGTGATGGTGACAGGCTCACCCGTACGAGTTCTTGGCTGGGGAAACATGTCTCGCAACGACGAGGAGTACCCGGTGAAACCGGTCATGGGCGCCCTCACCCTTTTTCCCGACTCGACGTGCGGGGGTGGCGGCACCTACCTACTGAACGGTGTTCGCTTCACTGGATTCGGTTCCGAGGATGCCGACCCGCAGTTCGAGGTCTGCGCATCCGGGGTTCGCGGCACCCGCACCATCATCGACTCCTGCGAAGGTGACTCCGGCGGGCCGCTCGTTAGCGGATACGGCGCGGCGGCGCGGTTGGTCGGTGTTGTGAGCTGGGGAGAGAAGTGCTCGGGTCGACGCCCCGGCGTGTACACCCGAGTCTCCGCCATGTTCCCGTTCCTGGTCCAGACCGGCGCTTTCCCCGCCACGCCGTCCGCGACCACCGCAGTGCCGGCGAGCACACCGATCGTTGCGCCTCAGCCACCATCTATCGTCGTCCAG
>Ga0114976_10000999_pt1 | contig 17687 bp, 20 predicted proteins | sample S_130805_EF_Meta_FD_87319 | JGI IMG/M metagenome (GOLD analysis project Ga0114976, IMG submission 87319) | Freshwater microbial communities from Lake Simoncouche, Canada to study carbon cycling - S_130805_EF_MetaG | ecosystem: Environmental > Aquatic > Freshwater > Lake | place: Lake...
ATGATTATGATTTTTGGAATTATGGTACAACTTGGATTTACAAAACAACAAATTGTTGAAATGACAGAATCACAAATAAACAAATGGCTAACATATATTAAATAAGAAAAATTATGAAAAATTTCGGATTAAGTAAAGAAGAAATCAACAAGTATGTTGATTCAATTCAAAATGGTTTAACACCTTACATTTTAGAAGAACGTGAAATGCGTGTTACTCAAATGGATGTTTTTAGTAGGTTACTTAGAGATAGGATAATATGGGTATCAGGTCCAGTTGACCAACATATGTCCGATATTGTACAAGCTCAACTTCTATTCTTAGATTCAGTTGAGAAAAAAGATATTACACTTTATATTAACTCACCAGGTGGTTCCGTTTTATGTGGATTAGGAATTGTAGATTTAATGAATTATATCAAATCTGATGTTGCAACAGTGAATATTGGAATGTGTGCGAGCATGGCGAGTATTTTATTAAGTTCAGGCACCAAAGGAAAACGTTCATCACTTATTTTTTCCAAAGTTATGATCCATCAAGTTTCGAGTGGATCATCTGGGCATATTGAAGATAATCGAATAAGTCAAATGGAGGCTGAAAAGTATAATTACATCTTATTTAAAATTCTGGCAAAAAATACTGGTAAAAACTTCGATGAAGTTCTAGAAGGAGCCAGAAGAGATCACTGGTTGAATTCTGATGAGGCTCTTAACTTCGGACTCATCGATGAAATAATTGGTTTAGATAAAACATCAAGTATATCAAATCATCTTGACGGATTTGAAGATTACTACAATAAAGAAATTTTGAAAAAAAATCTAATTAAATAAGCAATCCCATCCCTTCCATTCATAATAAAATGTCTCTGGATGACTTGGTATTTTAAGTTCTCTGGTCCTGCCTTTACAAAACTTCTTATACTCTTTAGTGTTTTTAATATTATTGAGTATAAGAAGTTTTTTTACATTCTTCTAATGTGAGATATTCAAGTTTTTTATTTCTGGTTTTTCTACCAAAAAATTCCTGCCAGGACTTCCATTCATTTTTATATGTGTTTGGTGGAAATGATGGTATATTTTCAGGTTTTTTAGTAATAGACCATTTATACTGTGTGTCAATTTTATTAACTCTAGCAAATTCTTTACAATCTTCATATGTCACAAACACTTTAGATTGATTCGCAATTCGACCAGTTGATAAGAAGTGACCCCACGAAATCCAACCTCTTTTTTTATAGAATCTTTGTGGTTTTTTTGGGAATAATTCACTCGGTATTACCCCACAATTGTATTTTTTTAACCAATCAGCACCTGATTTTATTTCTAATTTTTTAATATATTCAATAGCATCATCTATCGATAGATAATTTCTCGTTTTTTCTATATTATGCTGTTTATTTGTTCCTAAAAAATCTCCCCAAGTTTTGAATTCTGGAAAAACACGAGGTGGATAACTGGGTATAAAATCAGGTTTATTTATTTTTTTCCACTTTTCAATAGTATCTACTCCTCTGCAGTTATCCGATACCCACTTTTTACAATCTTCAAAAGATATTGTATAACATTTCCCATATTGACCACCAGATCTTATATTAAAAAGCAAACCATTTTCGTTATACCTTGTTATCCAATATTTTTCTCTTATTGGCCAATTTTCTTCACACTCTTCAAGAATTTTCATTCCTATTTCACCACCATTTTTTAATACTTCAGATATCCATGTGACCTTTTCTTTATTTACATCTTTTCTTGTTAGATGTAAATATCTTCTTAATTTTGGATTATTTGTCTTCCCCACATATCTAATTTCATCTTCTTTACCTTCTTCATATAATCCATAAATGTAGGTTATTTTACAACTATTCATAAACATAATTTTACTTTTAACTATAATTATATATAAAATATCCACTTCCCTATATGAATAATGTTCAACAAAATATTAAAAAATCGAAAAGAAATTATGGAGATAAGTATAACAAAGAAAATGTTAATGTTCAATTAAACAGAGAATTAGTTGAAAAAATTAAATTAAAAATAAAGAATAAACAGAGTATAAAATCTTATATAGAATCTCTTATAAAAGAGAATTTAATTTAATACACTACGTCACAAATACATTCCAAGTAATTACTTTTCAATTTCTTTAAGAGCGTAGAGTCGGCAATAATTTCTAACTAACTTTGTTCCCGACTCTTCAAATCTTTTTTGAAAAAATTTGAAAAATGAATCAACAGACATTCCTTTTAACTTTTGTGGACTAAGAGATGGATCTTCTTTCCAATCAGTTGCTAGTTTAATATACTCATCACAAAATACATTTTTCATTTTTTCCAATGTTTCTTGTGGTTCCAATCCATTATCTAAGGTTTTCTTACTAAAATTAGTTTTGAATTCATCATATGACCATCTTTGCATATCCTTTGCAAATTTCCAAAGACCGTGTCTTCTAAATCTTTCAAAAGAATATAAATCAACAAAAGTTTTAGCTTCTTGGACTTGAGCATTTATCTCATGTTTTTCCGAATTATAAATATAATCTGTAAACTGTGACTGCCAAAAATTAAAAATTGATTCAGGTACATCATAAATATTCTCTTCTCCAATTGATGTCCAAGTTAATGATGTACTAATTGATTTTGATCCATAAAGTTTTCTTTTATAATACTCATATAAATGATTTAATTCATGAGTAATAACACTTTTTACTTTTTTGAAAAGATGTGTTCTTTCAAATTGTTCAAAGTCTGGACTTATTTTTTTGAAATTTGAATCATATATCATTTGAATTCCAAGATGTATTGATAAGCTATGGTCAACATTCTGACGAATAGCATCCTTAAACCTTGTTGCTTGCTTTTCTCTTCCTCTAGCAAAAGGCGAAGCATATCCACCAATTAAATATCCACTTCCACCAATTTTATTTTCTCCTCTTTTGGTAAAATCAAGAGTTAATAAAATTTCAGAAAGTGGAAATTCATCATACTCTTCTTTTTTGAAATTGGGAACCAATCTTGATATCTCTCTATAAGATAGTCTAATATTAACTGAATCATTATCATCAGCATCCGGACCAAGAGGTCTAGTTCTATCAATATACTTATAAAACTCTTGAATGCAAATGTATGTCAATTTATCAACATAAAACATGGTTGACCTAGCAATACCTAATGCTTCATTAAAAGATTGAAATTTATTTAATCGTTTCATTAATGTATATATAAAAAAGCAGAATTTATTTTTAATATATATTCGTATGAAAAGATTTTCCAAATTAGTAGAAAGCATAGAATCAGAAAAATACTTTAAAGTATCTGCTCAGATTGAGTTGATTTTCAAATCTGAAAATGAAGGGGAAGCTGGTTATTTAGCTGATTCAGAATTAGGATCTTTAGAATCACAAATAGATTTTAGAATTTCTGATATTTCCGAAGTATCACAAGATGAGTATAAAAAGTTAACACTAACCGAATCTTATGGTGTTTTTGTTGGAGACTTACCAAAAGAAATGACTCCTGAACAAAAAATACTTGCTACTTGGGAATCTGAATTTGGTAATAGGGCACCAACCACAACTGAAAAAATGGAATTCTATCATCAGATGAGAGAATCTGGATTTGATGGAATGGTTATATTAGATACACTAAAAGATAAAATATCATCTGAATGGATGAGTAAAAAAGCATAAAAATAATTATGAAGAAATTTACAGATTTTAATAGTTTCAGAAAGTTATATGAGCAAGAAATTACACTTGGTCAAACTACAAATGCGGAAGAAACAACAACTGTTACACCACAAGAAAATCAACAACCCGTTGAACAAACTGAACAACCACAAACTGGAGAAGTAACAAAATCAGAACCAGCTAAATTCTTTTCTAAATTATTGGAAAGTAGAGAAATGGCTCAAGTTTATCACTGGCAAGTAAAAGGTGATGAAGGTTCACACTCAGCTCATGTCGCTCTTAATGAGTATTATGATGCAATAATTGAACACATAGATGAGTTAGTAGAAGTTTATCAAGGTCAATATGATTTGATTGAAGAGTATGATGTAATTGATACTAAAGAAACAAAAACTAAAGATAAAATTGAATACTTTCAAGAAGTAGTTCAATTTATCAAAGATACTAGATATAAAGCAATATTAGAAGAAGATAGTCACTTACAAAACACAATTGATGAAGTGATATCAACTATTTATAAATTGTTATACAAATTAAGATTCAACAGATAATATGGAAATCAGAAAATTCAGACCCGAAATACCAACTCCAACTAAAATTGACAATCCAACAGAAGGAGTTATCACACCATCAACATTAGATAGTGAAACTGTTTCCATTTTAACAGATAGAATCAAAGATGAATATACAGCTCATTACTACTATCGTTCAGCTGCTAACTGGTGTAGAAATAAAAACTACAAAAAAGTTGCTTCTTTTTTTGAGGTAGAAGCTAGTTCTGAGTTAGACCATGCAAAAGGTCTTCAAGAATATATGGATGATTTCAATGTTATGCCACAGATTCCTGTAACAGAAACAGAACATGACTTTGAAAATTTAGTTGAGATTATTAATGGAGCTTATCAAATGGAACAAGGTTTGATGAAAGCTTATAATCAATCATCTTCACAATTATTCACATCTGATTTAACTACATTTGATTTCCTAAAAGAATATAGAGAAATCCAAAAACAAGCAGTAATTGAGTATAGTGACTTATTAAATGCTTTAGTATTGGTTGATTATAATGATAAGTTTCAAGTTCTTTACTTTGAACAAACTTATTTCTAAACAAGACAAAATTTATTTTAGAAGAGTGTCTATTTTTACATCACGTAAATATGACACTCTTTCTCTTTTGTATGTATCTATAGCATTTCCCCAATTTGGATTTATAGAAGGATTTGCGCTATTTAGAGTTAATTGGTCATAATATAATCTTAGTAAATTACTACCTTCTATAAGTAAATCTTCACCGTGTAAATCCATTTGCTGTAAAAATTGACCAGCAGCATTATAAACTATAACAACAACTGAAAACATATCTCTTTTACAACCCTCCAAATTATAATCAAAGAAAACATCATCATATTGAATCTCAATGTATTTTCTTTGTGGAGTAGGACTATACATTCTTTTTGACTCTTTATAAGAATTAGGATTTACTTCTTCTTTAAGATTCATATCAATAATAGAATCATCTTCTATTACCATAAAATATGGTTCACTAAAAAGATAAACTTCATAATAATATTCTGATCTTGGTTTACTTTGCATTTTCTAAAACCTTTTTAATTTTCTTAGATCTTTTTTGTTGTTTGGTTTCTAAGACCCCATATCTACTTTTAAGACTCATTTTTGGAGAAAAATTGGAATCCATAACGACCGTTTTTGATTCTAAAATAATATATGGAACCCAAACATATCCAGGTTCTATATCTTTTCCTTTTCTCCCAATTAAAATTTTATCCATATTTGTTTATATGAAAAAAATTAATAAAGATACTTTCTACCCGAATCGTTGTAATCCTTTAGATTATTAACCGTAGTATCTAACGATGATAAGATGTCAGAAAATTTAGAATTAATTGTTTCTAAATTAGAAACAGAATCATCAACTTGGTCATTTGATTTTTTAGATTTACTTCTAAAATTTGACAACTCATTTGTTAAAGATTGTATTTCTTCTTTTTTAGCGTCAATAGTTGAAGCAATATTTGATAATTGATCCATAATTTCTTTAACTCTATCATTTGAAATATCAACCGTCTCATCGGCTTCAAAGAATTTTCTAATCTTCATAATTAAGGTTTAATTTTTAATATATAGTATATATAAAATATGAAACGCAACAAACTAATATTAGAATTTACCGAGTTCAACTCACAAAGGTTAAATCCAGATTCAGCACAAATGGCTGTACAAGTTGATAATCCACAACTATCAGTCAATGCCTTTGATAGACACGAGGACGCAATCAGATCTGGTATTTCTAGAATTAATAATATCTTACATTCTTTATCAAATAGTGCTTCATTTAGAACACTAAAATCTAAATTTGCTTTAGAAGAACAAAAAATCACATCATTAAAAGTACTTAGAATTGTGAGTGCTGATGATGTTAATTATGACATTTATGTTAGTTTTGTAATTGATGAAGAAGAATATTTTGGTGTTATTGAAAATATTTTAACAAATGATACCATATTCAAATCCGAAGTATTTAAAGACTTTGACTTAGTTCAAAGTAAAGAATGGATTATCAGAACAAAGGGATTAATTATTAAAACACTTAAAAAGTGGTTACAACCCGAAGAAGGAAAATATACCTTAATTAATGATTATATCATTTGTTACTCAGTTGATACCGGTAGAATGGTTCGTTTAGAAAAGGGACTTAAAGTAGAATTAGTAAGAGCATATGATAATAAGATTGTTATAAAATATAACAATGATTATTATAATTTAGTTAATAATAATTTTATCTATTTTAATTATTGGTTTGAGAAGGTAGTAAATTAAGTACCTGCTCCTCCTCCTCCCCCTCCACTACTTACAGTAGTATCTCCAGCAACATAAGTTATTGATCCAGAGAATGTAATGTTATCTCTAGAAGCAGCTCTATATCCTGATCCATTACTACCTCCAGCATCAATATATGGTATAAATTGAACATAAAAATCACCGGTATGTGAAGCTAATACAGTTGTATTTACAAATACAGACATTGCTGCAGGTCCATAAACTCCACTTCCAGAAAAACCACCAGAACCAACACCGTATGTTGTGTTTACTGGTCTGAATCTTTGTCCACTCAATCTCATTGTCCAACCATAGAAAGGTCCGGCACCACCATCATATTGAATAGGGTTTCCTCTTACTATAAGAACGGATAAATGAACTAATGCTCCAACTCTATATGCTTTTACTGTGTAAGTTATACCACCACTACTAAAACTATCAGTTGATGTTCCCCAAGAACCATCTACTGAATAATAAAGATAAGTAAGAGGTGAACTTAAATTAGTAGCAGACTCATAATTTGTAATACTTCCATTAGTTGATACTATATTACTAGTAGTGCTAATTGTACCACTTACCAAAACATTGGTATAAAATGAGGTATCAGTACTACTCATAGTCATCTTATTAACTCCAATTTGCAAAAAGTAAGAACTAGCTGACGCATATATAGAACCACCCGATCCAATAAATTGCGCTCCACCAGTAAATATAAACTTATCACTTATTGTATTTACTGAAGTAACATTAGAAGTAGATCTAATTGCACCATTCACATCCAACTTATAGGATGGCGAAGTAGTATTAATACCAACATTTCCAGTATTTGATAAATATAAAGAATCTATCCAAGTTGTAGCCGGATCATTTGGCTTTCTATTTAAGAATCTTATCTCACCATCAGATTGTCCGATTCTGGAGGAACCTTTAGTTGAATCAAAAACAAAGTCACCACTATCATAATACCAGTTATATGCGATAATTGCATTTCCACCTTTATGGATTGTTAATGGCAAAGATTGGCCAGCATATGAAACCGGGTAAGAACCAATCTGAATAGATTCTTTTGGATTATTTGTTCCAAAACCAATCGTACCAGATGGTGTTATTCTCATTCTTTCTGCAACCGAAACGGCAGAATTATCACCAGTACCAAATGCTAAACCACCTTCATTTCCATTTGTATCCGATGGATTATATGATATATAAGGACCATCTGTCCAAGATCCACCAGATGTTTTCCATCTAAATTGATTTTTAACTTCAACTGTTGTCCAATCAGGAGAACCGGTAGTAGTGTGTCTATTAAATTGTGAAGATAATGATATATTACTACTTCCACTAGTGGATGATAAAAATAAAATATTTGACTTATTATTAAGTGTAGCACCAACAACACCAGTATCAACATATGTATCACCAACTAAGCTACCACTACCACCATAAATACCACCAGCCTCTTGTGTCCAAGTTGCACCATCCCAAAGATATGTTTTCTTGTTATCAGTTTGATAAACTTTCATACCCTCATATTTCCAAGTAATATTAGATCTTGACTCAGAACTAGTTGCTACTAATCTTGAATCCAGTGGAATAATTTGATTTACGTCAAAATTGGAATTTATTACTATACCAGCCATTTTTAATATTTATTTTTATGCAAATTTGAATGTCCAAGCTCCATAAGGTGTTGGTAAATTTGTAGTAGCAGGAGCAATTCCCAAACTACCATTATATATGTAAAATTTATAACTCTTTCCTGTCCATACACCCGAAGAACCAGCGGGAGCATTGACACCGGTAATAACCCACTTAGTGAACGCATTAAAAATATTATTATTGGTGTGGTCTCTAATTTCAACCAAATCTGGAAAATCAGATGGATATCCAAAATAAATATATTTATTAATTCCAGAGAAGTTAACAGTTTTATTAAAAGATGAATTAACCGAAGTAGCTGGTTCTGTAATAAGTGGTGTTAATTTATCAGTCACAATTGTTGTTGTAGATGGATTTAATATATTAATAATAGTAGATGTTGTGTGTGATACAGTTGCTGTTCCATAGTACCAAGGAATAACTGTTTTAATAGTTGTTGGTGATGTTCTTGTTGTTACTGCATCTGTTATTGTGGTTACCCAATTAGTAGAATTATATGACGCAGTACCACTCAAGGATGCCGGAACAGTTACATTAACAAATCCAGTTGTTGTTCCAGTTGTAATTGATCCGACAACTGGTAAACTACCGACATATGCACCACCAGTTATACTAATTGATGTTATTGAGTATGTCGCTGCACTTCTATTTATTGTATAGTTAAGCTTCGCATTACTGATTAAAGCTGAATTACCAGCTTCAAATATAATTGTAGAAGCAGGTGAGATACCAGTTGTCTGTACAGTAGTAGCTAATGTTGGTGCAACATATGGATACAAAATTCTTCTAATCATTTCTACTACCGGAACATTACTAAATGTTGCACCTACTGGAATTGAACCAACTGCAGATGGTATTGGAGTAGCATCTGTGAAGTTAATATTTTGACCATTGAGTAAAACCGGACTACCACTTATTGATACTGTTCCAGCTGAAATAAGAGAAGCTGATGTGGATTGAGTGGCAACTGCTTCCCAAACCACCAATGGTGTTCCACCTGGATTTCTATAAGTTAAAACATAACCATCTGTAACTGATTGATTTTCAGTATATGTAGGAAAAACAACTCCATTTAAAGAGATGTTTCCATTATCACTTTTAATGTTAATATCACCACCTGATTTAGTTAATCCAACTTGGACATAAGAAGAGTTTCCTATTTCAAAGTTTAAGTAACTACCATTAACTGTAGTAACAACTTTAGATTGCAAAAATGGAGAACTAACATCACCACCTTGGAAATTAGAACCAGTGCCAGCCAAAATTGCAATTTTAGTATCATAGTTACTAGTTGGTTCAGTTCTTGTATTATAAAAGAAAATATCAACATCAGTGCTATTTGCCAATAAATTACTGTTCATGATGTATTGACCATTTGCAGTCTTTTTACCTAAAAATATTTTACTTTGAATGTCATTTTGATCAATACCAATATAACTAGTTCCAAAACTAGGAATAGTGGTTGGTTTAAATATAGAATTTTCCCAAACAGTATAAACCGAATCTCTTATATCCTTTGGTAAAATTGCTTTAGATGTATTATCAGGCAATACACTTAAAACTTCAGTTATGTCTGTTAATTTAGTTGCATCTGTTGGTGGATTTCCAATACTATAAGTAGCCATTAATATATTCTGCTTTTTCTTATATATTAAAATCCCAATCGCCAATTTAATATATAATCTACATGAAAAATATCAAATCATATCAACTATTCTTAGAAGATAAAAAAGTAGAGGCAAGTAAATCTACAAGAGAAGTTATTATTCAATTTTTAATCACACAAGAAAGAATATCTGGATTATACTTTCGTGATTTTGACTTAATTGAAGATGACAACGGTAGAGAAAAGTTTATTATTGCTTACACACAAGATGGCCCAAATGGTGAAAAACCACTAATGGATAAACTAGTTTTTGATATTATAGATTATTATACCTGGGGATTAGAAAGTAAGTATGATAAAGGTGACTATGAATTTGATAATACTTGGAGAAATCCTAAAACTAAACCTTTAGAAACAGCCATTAAAGACATGAAGTCAAACATACTTCGTCAAATAATTTTTAATGATCCATCAAAAAAATTAGTAGAGCCAAATAATGATGATAAAAAACTAATTGATAAGATTTTTGATAAAAATAATGTTTGGGAAATTTGTAAAAGTAAGGTCACTTCAATTATGAATTCAATCAATAAATATGATATTGAAGAAATTGAAGATAGGTTGGTAGAATATCACGATGAGTTAATTGGATGGGAATTGATGATAATGTTTGCTTGGAATTACAAACAAAGTTGGCATGGACTTAAATCAGACTATGACATTGATGACCAAACTTGTAGATTAATATGGGATGCCTTCTATGAAATGAATAAACCATATGAGAAAGCCACATTTGGAGAATTCATAAAAAATGTAAAGCCTTGTATTTATATAAACTTTGAAGATGAAAGCCACAGAAGTCCAAAAAGATTATCACAGGTTGAACCAATAGGATTCAAAATTGGCAAAAGATTTGAACAATTATATGATGTTGAAGAAGTTAAATATCCATATTATCCAAATACAAGAAGATTTGATGATGAATCAGATATATCTGATTACCAAATGACTATTATTATAAAATAAAAAATCCTCAAATTTCTTTGAGGATTCTTTCTATCTTACACTTTCTACTTTTAATTTTCCACTTAGTGAACTCTTTACTATAAATTTGTTCATCATAGATTCGACCACCGTGTGTTTTTTGATTAAACTGAACAATCACACCTTCAAGGATATATCTACCCATTAACTAAATAAGAATTCAATTTTAATTAAATCTTTGATTTTAGCAGTTGTTAAATTTAATTCATCAAAGTTTACCTTTTCATATTCAACGGTATTTTCAATACTCATTAAATCAAACATTTCCTTATTAAAGGAATCAACATCTGAAATTCTAACAGCTCCAGGAATTGAATTTCCATTTTCATCTTGAGCCTGAATTGGATTTCCTTGCTCATCTTTTTCTAAATACTTATCAAAAATCTTCTTTTCTAATTTCAATTTGTCCTCAACTAAAGAAGAAACCTCTTTGATAATTCTCATAAGTCTGAAAGCCAACTTTGCATTGATGTCCATATCAATCAACTCATTCAAAGCTGCAACTGTTTCATTATTCAATTGTGAATTTTTAATTACAATCATTTTATTTAAATTATTTTTTATACTTTATTATATATCATTTTATCCTCAATTTGTTTAACTCTATCCAATGAAATATTATAATACTTTTCATCTCTTTCTATTAAAATATAACCTCTATTTACTTTTAAAGAAGCAACCGCTGTTGTACCACTACCACCAAATGAATCTAATACAACATCATTTTCATTTGTATGTTTTTCTATAATTGACTTAAATAGTTCTAATGGTTTTTGAGTTGGATGTTCAGTTCTTTCTTTTCCATGACAAAGTGGGAAATTATAAATACCCTTATCATATTGAGAATTAAATGTCGGGTTCTTGCCTTTTGTGAAAGTGAAAAAGAATTCAATTGCATTTGATAAGTAATTTATCTTAGAGTTAATAGGAGTTGGATTGTTTTTAACCCACTGACAGACTCTTGGTTGTCTAAATCCCCACTTCTCAGCTAATTCTTTTAATATATCACATTTCCAAACATCATAAAAGATAATAAGAGTTCCACCTGGTTTTAATATTCTTTTATATTCACTAAATAACAAATCAAAGTTAATTTCTTCTTTATCCCATTCACCAAAGTCAATACTAATCTTATTGAACTTAGTGTTGTCCGAATTTTTAGTGAAATTAGAATTTTTAGAAATTTGATAAGGTGGATCAGTTAGTATTAGGTCAATAGAGTTCTTTGGTATTGTTTTTAAAACTTCAAAGCAGTCTCCTAATATAATTTGATTCGTCATAATTTATATATAATACAAACATGACCTTCCCTATTAATTATTTCCTAATCTTTCCAGATTGCCTCTAAATCAAGTTTAGACTTAACATCAACTACTCTACCATTTATTTGTAGTGAGTAACTAACAACTCCCATAAATTCCTTAACTATCTTTCTAATTTTATCTTGTTCAGATGGCTCTAAATCAAAATTAAAAATAGTTACTAAGTTTTCAATTTCCGAAAAAGTTAAATTATTCTTATTACCAACAAAGAAAAGAAAATCATAATTATAAGAATTCCATTTTTTAGCATCTACATCATCTGATTTTAATACTAAAAAATTTGTTAAACAATTTTCAATTCCAATAGAAGGCATTGAGAATCTATAATTATCAATAACAATCTCACCATTCTTTTTATCTACTTCATACTTATCAAAATTGAAATAATTGAAAGTTTTATTACTAAATTCAATCAAATCTGGCTTACCCATCTCATCATTAAAGAATGGAATCCTAATAGTTTTATTCATAGTTAATTTAACTATTTCTAAAAATATAAAAATAATATCAACACTTTTGATGTCTTCAAACTTATAGTTTTTACTAAATTGAGTATTTGATGATACAATCTTTTTAACAGACTCAATTACCATATAAAGATTATCTTTATCATAGTTATACTCATAATCTATAATATCTTCTACATCAGCCTTTTTTATTCTTAGTTCGAAATCTGGCTTATAGAATAATCCTTGTGATGGCAAACTAGAAGTTTCAATCTTTTTGGTCTGTGATAGAAGACCTCTCATTATTTCAACAATACCCATATATGTGATTATTATTTTTAAGTATATATTATCAAGTACTATTTCTATCTCAATAAAAAACATCAGATAAGATAAAGGAACTATCATGACTATTATGATGGTGAATTAATAAAAGATAATTTTAATCTAAATTACAATAATGAAAATTATCCAACAATAGATCATAAGATCTCTATTCAACAAGGATTCTTAAATGAAATTGACCCTTCTATTATAGGAAGTTTGGAAAACTTATGTATAACAAAAAGGTCAATTAACATATACAAGAATAAATTAACAGAGGAACAATTTATAAGGAAATTGAATTAATCTGATTAATAAGTGCATTACGATCCTCCTTCAAAGCGGACATCACGTCAAATACTCTATCAGAAAATCCAGCTAAACAGTAAATTTGATTTTGCGGCATTTGTAGTGTACCAAGTCCAGCCAAATCAAAGCTGAATATGTGTGGGTTACAATTAAACCTTGACTTGTAAGAATTCAATTGAATTAAAGGAGTATCATGTCCAATAAAAGATTGCATATCGGAAAGAATTATCATATTATCATAAGCTTTATTTGCCTTAACAAAAACATCTCCTAGGTTTGTTCCACCACCACTGAATCGGAAACTGTTTCTAATTGTAAGAATAGAATCCATTGGATTGTATTGCTTATAGTTGGCTGATGTTGCGAATGTCATAACATCACAGTTGTTAGCTTTTGCTAACATAGCTCCGAAAAGTGATGCAATCTCGGATGGACGACCACTCATAGATCCAGACACATCAAGAACAACAAGAGTTTCACCATCAAACTTTGGTACATTGATACCTGAAATATCAAGAGCTTGATTGATAGCAGTCAATACCTTTCTAACATCAGAAGATGCTCCCAACTTAGAAATTTCTTCATAAGCTGTTACAAAACGGAAAGGAAGAACTTTACTTCTTGAAATCATATGCTCATCAGTCAACAACTCACAAGCTGTTGGGATAGCCTGTGGTGCTTGATTGATTATATTTCTCAAGTTTCTCAAAAGAGCAAAGTAACCAATCTTCTTAGATGAAATTAATTCAATCCAAGCATCAGACTTCAATTTAGCCAAATCTTCTTCATCAGAAGCTTGTTGACCAGCCTGTGATAACATTGACTCCCAAGTTTGAGTATTCTTCAACTTATCATTAACAAGCGCGTTAAGAGCTGACTTGTTTCTTTCGGTTGGTACTGGGTGAACTAAGTTAACGATATCAATCAATTTAACTTCTTTGTTTTCACCTTTATACTTAGCCAATTGATAAGCGTCGAACTTATCGAAAGCTTTAGCAAATCCTTTCTTCAAGGAATTTGGAAACTTAGGATGGTTCTTATCAGTTTTGTTTTCTAAGTAATATGACATAATCTCAGTCATATCATCAACACGACTAACAACTTTATCATAGAAGTTTTTACCCCATTCTTTACCAGAAAGATCAGAAGCTAATTCACCAGCAAGTGCGTGTGTAATACTTCTCATACCGAATTCATCACGAGCAAAGATTGCGGCTTTAGCAGCAAATTCTTTGTTACTCATAGATTTAATTTGTTTCTTCAAATCTTCTAATGTTTGGTTAGAATCACGATAGAATTGGTTATTAACAAATGAAGTCAATAACAGAGAAACAAGAGCTAATTCATTAGACTCTTTATAAGCCTCACCACCAGCGTGGTTTGTAGTTTTTGTCTTTGGCTTTACTACTGTTGCATTAAATTTTGACATAGTTTTATATTTTTATTTTATCTATTTAAAAGTAAAAGACCAGATTCACTTTTGGTAAATCTGGTCTTTAATAAATTTGAGAGACAGGAAAAGCTAGTTGAGCTGTCACAAGAGCCTTCTATTAGAGCGTATCTAACTTTGAAAGTTTGTCGAAATTTTTATTAGGATGTTTTTCTCCACCCAACTTTTTTATGGTCTTTAGTTTCAACCCCATATAGTTTAGTTCTTTCTGGTAGAACCATTGTTGTCAATGAACCAGTCTTTTTAACCACTTTTCAGTGGGACACATCAAGCTTGACTAGCTATTCTGTTTTTTTTTCATAGTTATTGATAATTGTATTACGAAGTATCTCATCCTATGACCATGTCCTCAAACATTATATAATCGACCAGAGTAATCTATAAATGAGTGTTTTTTCATAGCCTCGAAGTAACTCACTTATTCACTACTGGAGTGTTTTCTTTTATTCTGTGTTTCTAAAAAGTTTAGATAATCTCTAAAATTATTTTCTAAATTTCTCTTCCACACCGAACTGAGAATTTTTATATACTAACAATTAAAAAAGTTTTAATTTTTTAATTATTTTTTTGTAATGATATATATGAACACTAAAATTTGTATTTTTTCAAGGGTGGATTTTTTATAGATTACTTTTATAAAAAGTGAAAAGTGAAAATAATATATACATTTATGAGACATTTATCAAACTATAAACAATTCAATGAAGAATTAATAATTCAACAAACTATTGACTATATCAATTTATCTATTAATGAGTCATCAGATAACAAATCTATTTGGGATAACATTGTAAGTAAACTAAAAGGTCTTTCTGCAGATGGTAGAAAAAAGTTGATTAAATATGCTGTCGGAACACTCTTAGTTTTCAATACCATAACGAATGTTATTCAAATAATTAATACATCTAACGCATCACCAGAAGATAAGGAAATTGCAATAGAAATGGCTGAAGAAAAAGTCAACAAAGAAGAGGTTTTCAAACCTGGATATGAATTTAGACTTTCCGAGGCAGGTTGGAATCATATCAAAAGTGAAGAAAAGTGTGTATTAAAAGCTTATACAATTGGTGATGGAAAAGTCACTGTTGGATATGGACATGCTGAAGATATCGGTAAAACTAAATTAAGAAAAGGTCAAAAAATAACACAAACTCAGGCTGATAAATACTTAAAGGAAGATTTAAAAGAAGCAGCCGATGGTGTAAGAAGAATATTCCAAGAGTGGGATGAAAGAGGAATAGACGTGAAAATATCACAAAGTATGTTTGATGCTTTAGTATCATTAGCTTTTAACTCTGGTGTTGGTAGTTTAAGACAATCAGAACTAATACAACAAATCAAAAAAGGTGAATTGAAGTTAGCCGGTGACTCAATAAGAGATTACAACTTAAATAAAAAATTCCCAGGATTAGAAACCAGAAGAGAAAAAGAAAGCGAAATGTTTTTAGCTTCTTTATAAAATAAAAAAACCTCTCAATTTTTGAGAGGTTTTTTATTAAGATCCACATACAATACAATCATCACCATCTAAGGAACAACTTATTTCAGCCATTTGTTCTTCAACTGTTTTTTGAACAATTGCTTCTGGAGCTTTTGATTCTTGAACAGTGAACTTAACAGCGTCAGCCGCTGACTTAGTTCTCAAGTAATACATACCAGTCTTCAAATTACTCTTTGTCTCACGGTAAAATTTAGGATTACCATCTTTATCATAAACCACTTGACAATTAGGATCATTTACCGGAATAATTGGTTGACCATTAGAATCATTTAAGAAAGAACGTCTTCCCCAACCATAGAAGTGCATTGCTGTTAACTTACCAAAGTTTACATTTTCCATAAACACATTCATAGATTGTGTTTGGTCGATAAATGCTCCCCTATCAGCCGCCATATCAATAACATCTTTTTGTTTGATTTCCCAAACTGTTTTGAAAATCTCTTTTAAGTTAGTTGGTACTTCTGGTACATTTTGAACAGAACCATTTTGTTGAATAATCTTATTCTTAACAGAATCATTCCAAATACCAAGTTTTACTAATTCTTTTACTAAGTATTTATTTACCATAATAAATTCACCGGAGATAACTCTTCTTAAATAAAGATTTGAAGTTTGTGCTTCACAAGATGCCTCATTTCCTAAGATAGATGCGGTAGAAGCCGTTGGCATAATACAAGTTGTTAAAGAATTTCTAACACCACATTTAAGAATATCTTCTCTTAATTTCTTCCAATCCCATCTATCAGTTGTGGTTGATCCCCACAAGTCAAATTGGAATTTACCTTCTGAAATAGGTGAACCTTTGTATGTTGCATAATGTCCTGATTCTTTAGCTAGATCACAAGATGCTCTCATTGCTGCATAATAGATAGTTTCAAAAATTTGTTTATTTACACCTCTAGCCTCTTGAGAATCATAAGCTGTTCCCATTAAGAAGAACACATCAGCTAATCCTTGAACACCCAAACCAATTGGTCTATGTAACAAGTTAGAGAATTTTGCTGCTTTTGATGGATAGTAATTAACATCAATAACATTATTCAAATTGATAGTTGCTTGATAAGCTACATCATACAATTTGTTATAGTTGTATGTTTTGTTCTTATTAACAAACTTAGTTAATGAGATTGAAGCCAAGTTACAAACAGCTGTTTCATTTACTGACTCTTCACCCCAGAATTCACCTAATCCAACCGATTCGAGTAATTCTTTATTTTGAAGAATTTCTTTCTGTACTTTAGTAATTCCTGTACATTCAACGATTTCCGAGCATAAATTAGAACTTTTAATCACACCAATGTTAGCTTGATTGGATTTCTCATTAATTGAATCTTTGTAAAGAATATATGGTGTGCCGGTTTCAACTTGTGATTCGAGAACTTTATTCCATAAATCTCTAGCCTTAACTACTTTCTTACCATAACCTTTAGATTCATAATCCAAGTAAATTTTTCTGAAATCTTCACCATAAGTCTCAGTTAAACCGGGACATTCGTGA
>Ga0114976_10001001_pt1 | contig 17681 bp, 16 predicted proteins | sample S_130805_EF_Meta_FD_87319 | JGI IMG/M metagenome (GOLD analysis project Ga0114976, IMG submission 87319) | Freshwater microbial communities from Lake Simoncouche, Canada to study carbon cycling - S_130805_EF_MetaG | ecosystem: Environmental > Aquatic > Freshwater > Lake | place: Lake...
ATACATACACGTATCAGCCGCCGGAAGTTTCTTGAACTTGGCGGTGCGGGCGCGACCATGCTGGGGACCGGAGCCCTCGGTGTCGGCCTGAACTCCACGATCATGGCGACCCGCGTGTCGGCCCAATCGTCCGACGAAGCCAAGTGGAAACAATTCTCCGGTTCGAAACTGGTGTTTCTGTCAGAAAACACCCCACCTTCCTTTGCAATTCGCGAAAAACTGACCGCCTTTTACGATCTGACCGGTATCACGGTCGAGATCCTGACGGACGACCTTCCGGTCGTGCAGCAAAAGGCCGGCATCGACCTGCGTTCGGGTACAGCCGACTATGTGCTGCAGTATTCTCAGGACAAACCGATTGGTGCACCCTTCGCCGATTTCTACGCCGACCTTACGCCGATGTTCGGCGACGAGACGCTGCCGCAAGACCCCGAAGGATACGGCGATGACGTCTGGTTCGAAAACTTCCTGACCGCCTGCGGCCGGTTCTACGATGGCAACCGCATCGTGGCATTGCCCTACGACGCCGCAATCGCCTGCACGTTCTACCGTAAGGACCTGTTCGAAGCGAATTCCAAGGATTTCGAAGCCGAATACGGCTACCCCCTTGAATTCACCAGTGACACGACGTGGCAGAACGTGCTCGACTTCGCGACCTTCTTCAAGAAGGCAAAGGAAGCGGGCAAGGATGTGCCTTACGGCTATGCCCAGCACCAAGGCTCGTTCGCCTGGACGACCCAGCTCGACATCCAGCGCATGTGCTTTGCCAACGGCCGCTGGATCGACTACGCGATCGACGACAAGCTTGGCTCGAAAACCCCAGGTGCTACAAACTGGGGTGACGAACAGTCGGTGCTGATCCTTGAAAAGTTCAAGGCCCTTGCGGATGTGTCGCACCCCGACAACCTCGCAAACGGGACTCTCGAACTGAATACGGTCTATCAGTCCGGCAACATCGCCATGCAGGTGCAATACCACGAATTCGCGGCATCGGTCGAAGACGCAGCCACCTCGATGGCAGCGGGTGGCAAAACCGGCTACGCGCCTTGCCCCAAAGGTGCGCCCGAGTGGATCAAGAACGGCGGCGAAGCGGTCAACGGTACCAACTGCGGTATCGGCGGCATCGCGATCAACGCCAATGCCGACGAGGCGCTGCAGCGGGCTGCCTATATCTTTGCGCAGTGGTCCACCTCGGCTGACAACCAGTATGAAGTGCTCAAGGGTCTTGGCGGCACCCCGACCCGCAAGTCGGTTCTGGCGCGGCCCGACGTGGTTGCAGCGGGCCAGCGCCCCAGCAGCATGCCAAACGCACTGACCTTCGAGCCGGTCTACAACTTCGGCATCAAGGACCCGAACTTCGTCCTCGGGCCGAAGATCCCGAAAGCAAACGAGTATCACTCGATCATCGCATCGACTACCCAGCGTATGCTTTCTGGAGAAATCGACCCGGCGGCAACCGGAGCCGAACTGAAGTCGCAACTCGACGAATTGAACGCCGGCTAGGGCCGAAGAGCCAAGGGTATCGCCGCCGCATCTACAATTTGCGGCGGCGGTCCTTTCTCCTCATTTCCACCCACCAGAACCAGATGCGCCTGCCATTGCGGCAATTCGCATGAACGAGGCCGCCAATGACTGAAACCTTGTCACACGCGGGCGACGCAGGCCAGGCACAGGATCGCTATCGGGCGCGGAGAGTATCGTCCGAAGTTGAAGCGCGCCCCCTGTCGGCAGTGCTTCCCGTCCCTAAAACCTTCAACCCAGCAGCGCGAAAAGCCTATTACTTCTATCTCATGGCCCCCGCGATAGCGCTGCTTGCCTTCATCTCACTCTATCCGTTCTTTTGGCTGATTATCATGGCTTTCCAAAAGGGTGATATGGGCGCGGTCGAATGGGTGGGGTTCAAGAATTTTACCGACCTCGCCAGCGACGGGCGGTTTCTGTCAGGCTGGGTGTTGCTGCTGAAATATAGTGCGATGTGTCTGGTCTTGCAGGTGGGGATCGGCGTGTTGCTGGCCTTGATCGTCGACGGGTCCCGCTTCGAAAAATTCCTGGTCACCGCGCTCCTGATGCCGATGATGATGGCGCCAGCCGTAGCGGGGCTGTTGTGGATGTTCCTCTATAATGGGACGTTCGGCTGGTACCACTGGATTTTCCAAAGCCTCGGCATCCTGGGCTCCGGGTCGATCCTGTCAAGCGCACAAACCGCGATGTATGCACTGGTGCTTGTCGATGTGTGGCAATGGACGCCGCTGATCACGCTGATAGCCCTTGCCGGTCTGAAACGTGTGCCGCGCGACCAGATGGAAGCGAACATGGTAGATGGTGCCTCGCCGGCACGTAATTTCTTCTCGATCATCCTGCCAAACCTTTACCCGGTCCTTCTGATCGCAGTCCTGTTGCGGTTCATGGATAACTTCCGTTTCATCGACCATATCCTCGTGCTGACAGGCGGTGGCCCTGCAAACTCAACGAAGATCCTGCCGGTCTACCTGTTCGAAGTTGCCTTCAAGTTTTTCGACCTTGGTCGCGGTGCAGCAATCGCGCTGGTGCTGCTTGTTGTCACCATAATCCTTGGAAAAATCCTGGTCGGCGTGTTCGACCGGCCCACTTCGGGAGGGCGCTGAACATGGCTTCGCGCGACGTCGTTCACTATGATACCCCGCTTCAGCGCGTGCTGCGGGTTTTGGCCGTCATCTTCGTGGTGTTTTACCTGGTCTGGACCCTGCTGCCCTTCGTTGTCATGTTCGTGTCATCCTTCAAGGACCTGCTTGAAGCCTTCAAGCTGCCCGCTGTGGGCGACTGGATGGGAATCGGCGTATTCTTCGACTTCACCCCGACGACAAAGCACTATGCGACGCTGTTCCATGAAAACAACTTCGGCCGCTACATCTTCAACAGCTTGATCGCTGCTGGCGGATCTGCGGTGATTTCCGTCATCTTCGGTTCGCTGGCAGCCTATTCGCTGAGCCGTGTCGAATTCCGTGGCAAGAAGGACCTGTTCTTCTGGATCATCTCGACCCGGATGGCCCCCGTGGTAGCGGTCATGGTTCCCTTGTTCGCGATCTTCCGGTCGCTTGATCTTGTCGGCACCCTGCCGGGTTTGATCCTCGCCTACACAACCTTCAACCTGCCCTTTGCGATCTGGATCCTGAAGGGCTTTTTCGACAACGTGCCTTACGGAATCGAAGAGGCGCAGATGGTTGATGGCGCGACACGGTTTCAGGCGTTCCGCTCCATCCTGCCATTGGTGGCACCGGGCATCGGTGCCTTCATCGTGCTGTGCGTGCTGTTCGCCTGGAATGACTTCCTGTTCGCGGCGATCATCGGATCGGGCGGCGCAAAGACATTGCCCGTGGCGACCCGCGAATTGGTCCAACCCCAGAACATCCAGTGGGGTGCCATCATGGCCGCAGGCGTCGTGACGACCGCGCCGATGATGCTGCTCGGCCTTGTGATCCGCAAATACCTCGTGACAGGCCTGACCATGGGCGCCGTAAAAGAATGAACGATGCTGGGCGCAGCCCGCAGCTTACAAGATAAGGGAGACGATCATGGCCACCGTCACGATCAAGAATGTCTGGAAGTATTATGGCCAAACTCCGGCGGTCAAGGAATTGAACCTGACCTGCCCGGACGGAAGCTTCGTCTCTATCTTGGGTCCTTCGGGTTGCGGTAAGTCGTCGACCATGCGGATGCTGGCAGGCCTCGAGCACATCAGCGCCGGAGACATCCTGTTTGACGACACGCGTATCAACGATCTGGCACCGAAAGACCGCGATGTCGCGATGGTGTTCGAAAACTACGCTCTTTACCCGCACAAGACGGTATATGAAAACATCGCAAACCCGCTCCGGCTGCGCAAGGCTTCTGAGGACACGATCAAGGAACGGGTCAACGGTGCGGCCAAGCTTCTGGAAATTGGTCATCTGCTCGAGCGCCGCCCGCACGAACTGTCGGGCGGCCAGAAGCAGCGCGTGGCGATAGGGCGGGCCATAGTGCGCGAACCCAAGCTGTTCCTGTTCGACGAACCTATCGCACACCTCGACGCCAAGCTGCGCGCGCATATGCGCGGCGAGATCAAGCACCTGCAAAAGACGCTTGGCACGACAATGATCTACGTCACCCACGACCAGCTCGAAGCTTTGTCCATGGCCGATTACATCGCCGTCATGCATGAAGGCGAATTGCAGCAATGGGGCACACCGAGCGAGATCTTCAACCACCCTGTCAACGCATGGGTGGCAGGATTTGTCGGCGAACCCGCGATGAACTTCGTGACAACGGGTGTGCAGGGCTCCGGCGACAACGTTGTGTTGACACACCCGAACTTCGAAATCCCCTTGTTGCCGTCCCAAGTGGTCAAGCTGAATGGGGCATCGAAGCACGGTACCGCCCGGATGGGCGTGCGCCCGGATGCCCTGTCGATCAGCCTGACCAAACCTGAAGGCCCGTCGATTGACGGCGTTATCTTCGTGAACGAATTGCTCGGCGGCGACATGCTTGTCGAGGTGCAGCTGCAGGATGGACGGATGCGGGTGAAAACCACTCCCGAATTTGCGGGCAGACCGGGTGACGCCTGCTGGCTGACCGTCAACCGCGACAAATGGCACGTCTTCGATGCAGGCGATGGACATGCCTATTTCTGACGCCCAGGCCACGTCAGAGTACTCGGGGGTGCTGACAGCGTTCATTGCAGCGCAGGTTCCTGCACGCGGCGCTGGCGGGGTCTTGCAGGCCTATAACGCTGTCCGGCAGATGCCCTATTTTTCGGGGGCCGACAGAACACCCTTGGCCGCCCTGCGCAATGGCCGGGGGGCCTGCACGGCAAAGCACATCATCCTGCGCGATGTGCTCCGCGCCACCGGACGACGTGCCGATGTTGAAATCGTGCGGGGCGATTTCGCAGCAGCCATACCGCTGCATCAGTCGCAAGGCACTGATCTGGCCGACATGATCCGTCGGGGAGGCGTGATCGATTACCACTGCCGCGTGGTGTTGCGCGACGTCGACGGCGACCGCAGGCTCGATGCGACATGGCCGGACGGACTGGCATCTTACGGATTTACCGTGAACCGCGGCTGGACGGGACAGGGCGATACACTTCAGGCGATGCCCGACGCAGTCCGCTGCGCCACGCCTGAAGATGTGCTGGCCACCAAAGTCGAAATGCTCGCCAAGCTCGATCCCGCCATGATCAAGATGCGACTTGAGTTCTTGCGCCTGCTGTCAGGCTGGATGGCGGAACTGCAAATGACAGAAACGTCGGGGAGGGCGTGATGGCGACAGTGAACCGGGTATTCGTAGGGATCGACGCAGGCACCACAGGCTGTACCGTCATCATCTTCGACGAGCGTGGCAACAACCTTGGCCAGGGTTATCAGGAATATGATTGTTCCTCGCCGCAACCGGGCTGGATCGAGCAAGACCTTGACGCCGTCTGGCGGGGCATCTGTTCCGCAACCAAGCAGGCCGTTGCCAAGGCGAACGTGCCGGCGTCGGCCTATCATTCGGTTGGATTGTCGAGCCAGCGCGGCACTTTCGGGATGCTCGATGCAGACCGCCGTCCGCTGATGAACAGCCTTGTGTGGAATTGTGGCCGCGCGCTGAAAAGCGTGGCTGCTATATCGGCGGAATTCGGAACCGAAGAACATCAGAAACATACCGGGATGCAGATCAGCCCGCTCTGGTCGGCGGCCAAGATTATCTGGCTGCGCGAGAACCGGCCCGACCTTTTCGATGCGACCCGCTGGTTCGTCAACGGACAGGAATTCTTCCTTTGGCGGATGGGCGCAGATGACTGGGCGACCGACCCCGCCTCGCTGACGCTGAATGGCATGATGGACATCGCGAAACTCGATTGGTCCGACCGCGTCCTGAACATATGTGGTGTGGGCCGTGACAGACTTCCGCCCGTTGGCAGCCCTGCAGCCCGGGTCGGTCGCCTTTCAAAGGCTGCAGCCCACGAGACTGGCTTGCCGGAAGGCATGACCTTATGCCGTGGCGCGGGCGACCAGCAATGCGCAGCAATCGGCGCGGGCGTTATCCGGCAGGGCATGGCGGAGTTCACTGTCGGCACATCCGGCGTGATGGTTGCCCATCTCGACAGCGTGGACCGCATCAAGGGCAACAAGCTTTGGTGGGGCGGGCACGGCGTGCCAGGCGCATGGGACATCGAAGGCGGAGCCTTCGCTCTTGGTGCATCGTTGCGCTGGTGGCGCGACAACCTTGGCCTGAACGAACTGGAAGAGGGCAAGCGCCAGGGCCGCAGCGTTTATTCCGTAATGGTCGACAAGGCCAGCGACTCGCGCCCAGGTGCCAACGGAGCGATGTTCCACAGCTTCATGGCCAGTCAGGTAACGCCCTATTATGACGCGGTGGCGCGCGGAAGTTTCCTCGGCCTGGGCCTTTACCATGAACGCCACGACCTGATCCGTGCCCTGCTGGAAGGCTGCGCGCATGAGATGCGAATGGTAGTCGATAGCTTCCAGTCCGATATCGAGGGCGGAATCACCGACTTCCGCCTGACCGGCGGCGGCACGAAGTCTGACGGTTTCGCGCAGATCATAACCGACGTGATCGGGATGCCGTCGACCGTCACCTGCGAACGCGAATGCACTGCTCTTGGCGCAGCCATTCTCGGAGCTTTCGGCGCTGGCGCGTTCTCCAGCATAGACGAGGCCGTGGGCGCAATGGTGCAGGTGGAATCGACCTTCGAACCAAATGCGAAGCTGCAAGAGCTTTATGGCGAACAGCACGCCATCTATCGAAACATCTACGAGGCCATCGCCAATTCGGGCCAATACGCCGCCCTTTCCGACTTCTCGCAAAAATATCAGTAAATAAGGACCTAGACCATGCCGATACCGGGTATTCGCGGAATGGAACACATCGGGATTACCGTGCCCGACATCAACGAGGCATGCGATTTCTTCGCCACGATCCTGGGGGCCGAGGTGCTGTTTACCGCCGCCACCGACTTCAAGGGTGAAGGCGACTGGATGCATGAACATCTGAACGTGCATCCCCGTTCGGAAATCAAGGAATTCCGCTACGTCCGTCTGGGCAACGGCACCAATCTCGAGGTGTTCCAGTATACCGCGCCCGACCAGCACAAGGGCTGGCCGCTGAAGAACAGCGACGAGGGCGGGCATCACATCGCCTTCTACGTCGACGACATGGATGCGGCGATCAAATACCTCAAAGACAACAACGTGAGGGTTCTTGGCGATCCGACCTCCTACACTGACGGTCCGAACCTTGGCCTGACCTGGTGCTATTTCCTCGCTCCTTGGGGATTGCAGCTCGAGGTCGTGTCGGCCCCGAAAGGCACGGTCTTCGACAACGAGGCCAAAGCTGCCGGTCGCCGTCGCCTGTTCGACCCATCGCGCCCTGCCGAAACCCTTATCTGACACTTACCCGCCTGCCGGACTGCCGGCAGGCGCCTCACAGGAAAGCCGTCATGCCGCTTGTTCCCATGGGCCCAATGCTGGGCCACGCCCGCGCGAACCGTTACGGAATCGCCGCCTACAACATGATCGACTTCAATTCGGCCCGCGCCATCATCGACGGTGCGACGGTGCTGGAGGCACCGATGATCGTTCAGGTCTCGGTCAAGACGGTGAAGCACTGGGGGGCGGAGCATGTCGCCACGTGGGTGCGTATGCTGGCAAGTGATTCACCGGTGCCCGTGGCGCTGCATCTCGACCATTGCACCGACATCGGGGTGATCCGCCGCTGCATCGACGCGGGATGGACATCCGTGATGTTCGACGGCTCGGCTCTGCCATTTGCCGAAAATCTTGCGAAATCCCTTGAGGTCTATGCACTGACCGAAGCTGCAGGGATCGGACTCGAGGCGGAAATTGGCGCAATTGGCGGTGTCGAGGATGACAAGGTTGTCAACGACGATCAGTCTCGGCTGGCGAATTTTGACGAATGCGTGGAATTCGTGCGCGACATGCCCAACCTTGCGGTCTTCGCCCCGGCCATCGGAACCGCACACGGCTTTTACAAGGGAGAGGCAAAGATCGCCTACGACCTTCTGGACCGGATCACCAAGGCCGTGCCTATCCCCATCGCCCTGCACGGCGGCACCGGCCTGACCGAAGACCAGTTCCATCGTTGCATCGCTCTGGGTTGCGGTAAGGTGAACATCTCGACCATGCACAAGAGCCTCTTCATCGACGGTTTCATAAACCTGCGCAGCGAGAAGCCGAAACTGGCCGAACCGCTGCCCTTCATCGAAGCCCAGCACGCGGCCATGAAGGCCGATGTCATGCAATCGATCCAGATTTTCGGATCCAGCGGGCGGGCACAGGCCGCGCTGGCCGCATGATGCAGGCGCTGATCTTCGATTGCGATGGCGTTCTGGTAGATACCGAACGCGATGGGCACCGCGTCGCTTTTAACACAGCCTTTCGTTCGGCCGGACTGTCAGAGGATTGGTCCGTCGACCGCTACGGCGAGCTTCTGACCACCGGCGGCGGCAAGGAGCGGATGCGGCGGCATTTCGACGAAGCCGGCTGGCCCGCAGAGGCAGATCGCGACGCGCTTATCCTTGGCCTGCACCACGCCAAGACCAACCTCTTCATGCAGATCATCGAAGGGGGGGCCTTACCCTTACGTCCAGGGGTGGCGCGTATGGTCGATGCGGCTCTGACGGCAGGTCTGCAGGTCGCAGTCTGCTCGACATCGAACGAGCGTGCAGTTGCTGCCGTCGTTCGCGAGTTGCTGGGTGCCGAGCGCGCCGCCCGCATCACCATCTTTGCCGGTGATGCCGTCGCCCGCAAGAAGCCCGATCCCGCAATCTATACACTTGCGGCGACCACCCTCGGTCTTGATCCCGCCTCCTGCGTGGTGATCGAGGACAGTCACATCGGCCTGACAGCTGCCAAGGCCGCTGGAATGCGCTGCATCATCACCAAATCGGCCTATACGCAAGACGAAGATTTTACCGGTGCCGATTGCGTGGTGTCCGATCTCGACGCGGGCATCGACCTGCCCTTTTGCCAATCCCTCACGTAGCGGAGACTGAAATGCCTTTGACTGTGATTGCATCGCTGCGCGCCAAACCTGGGCAGGAGGCGGCGTTGTTCTCTGCCCTCTCAGAGTTGATCGCCCCCACCCGCGCCGAGACGGGCTGCATCCTTTACGAGATGCACCGCAGCCATGATACCCCCGGCTGGTTCATCTTCAACGAACTGTGGGAATCGCGCGCGCTGTGGGACGCGCATATGAACGCGCCGCACCTTGCTGCCTTCAGCGCCAGACAGGATGATCTTCTGGAGTCCTGGGAATTGTTTTCCGGAGAAAAGGCAGCATGAAAATCACCTTCTACGCCCACGCCAGCTTTCGCTTGCAGGATGAAGTCCTTACGGTCGTGACTGACCCCTTTACGCCGTCGATATCGAAGTTCGACCCGATCAACGAACCAGCCGACATCGTGCTGACCAGTTCGGCCACCGATGATTTCCACTGCGACGCGAGCCATGTCACCGGCAACCCCGAAGTGGTGAACACTCTCGTGCTGCCACCCGACGGGATCACGGTGAAGGGTCTGAAAATCAAATCCTTTCCAGCAACCGAAAGCCTGATCTTCGATTACCAGTCGGAATATGGCCGGGATCCTGATGCAAACGCGCTGTATCATTTCACGCTGGGCGGTTTGCGCTTCCTGCACATGGGCGACATCGGAACAGCTGTGCCGCAGGGTCATCTCGATGTCCTCAAAGGGCAGGTCGACGTGCTTCTGGCCCTGACCGGAGAGCACGCGACAATCGCGCTCGACGACCTCGACGACGCCATCGCGCAGATCGGCCCACGCGCCGTGATCCCCATGCACTACTTCAGTCCCAAGGGTGTATTGAAGATCGAACCGGTGGAAACCTTCCTTGACCGCTTACCCGCCGACAGGGTCACGCGGGTTGGTTCCAGCAGTCTGGAACTGACTCCCGACATGTTGCCCCCGGCTGGCCACCCGCCGCATGTCTGGGTTCTGGAACAATCGCGCTAACCCTGGCAATGACCCTTCCGCCCCCCGTCCATCAGCGCAACATGCGCCTCGTCGGTCATTCCGACCAGGGCGGGCGGCCTGACGCTGTGCAGCTTATGCTGCATCGCGGGCACGCATTTGTTGGGCACATATTTTCAAATGGATTCAGTGTTGTAGACGTACGTGATCCAAGAAAACCACAGCCGGTGGCCTATGTTCCCGCTCCGCCGAACACCTGGTGCCTGCACCTGCAGACACATGACGACCTTTTGCTCGTGATCCACAACAAGAACATGTTCGCACAGGCCGACATGCGTGACGAAAAGGCCTATTACAAAGGCAAGATCGCCCAGCACGCGACGGGCAGCCAGACCTGGTCGGCGGGCATGGCGGTCTATGACATTTCCCAACCCGCCCATCCGCGCCAGATCGGTTTCATGCCGGTTCAGGGCAGCGGGCTGCACCGGATCTGGTATACCGGCGGACGCTGGGCCTATGCTTCGGCGCTGCTTGACGGCTTCACCGATTACATCCTTGTCACCATTGACATGGCCGATCCGCAAAAACCCGTTCTGGCTGGCAAATTCTGGCTTCCAGGCATGAACGCCGCAGCGGGCGAGGTTCCAAACTGGCCCCTGCCTTGTGGGAGGTTCGGGCTGCATCACCCGATCGTCCACGGCGACACGGCCTATTGCTCATGGCGCGATGCCTGCCTCGCCATCGTGGACGTATCGGACAGATCCACGCCAAGGCTGATCTCGCACAAGGTCTGGTCGCCACCCTTCGGCGGCGGCACGCACAACGCCCTGCCTCTGCCGAAACGCGGCCTGCTGGTCGTCGCCGACGAAACCGTGCTCGATCATGGCGAAGACGGGATCAAACCGATCTGGATCATGAACAACGAGGTTCCCGGAAACCCGATTCCGATCGCAACCTGTCCGCCCCCGCGCGACCGCGACTATCATGCTGTCGGCGGTCACTTCGGGCCGCACAACATCCACGAAAACCGTCCCGGCAGTTTCATCAGCGAGGATCTGATCTTCGCGACCTACCAGAACGCAGGCGTGCGCGTTTACGATATCCGCGATCCATTCCGCCCCGAAGAAGTGGGGGCCTGCGTTCCGGCGAACCCTGCCCGAATGGTCGATCCACGCCCGAAACGCGCTGCGGTACTGCATTCGGCGGACGTTCATGTGGATGCTGCAGGTCTTGTCTATGCGACCGACTTCAACGCCGGCCTGTCGATCATGGAGTATCTCGGTTGATCTGCTGTCGCGTGACGCGCTGCTCGCTCCGCTTGAAATAGCGTTCGAGCGCGTCGGCGGTCGTGTTCAGATGTCGGCCGCTCTCACTGCCTTCAGGCATCACGATGCCCAGATACAGGATGTCGATCAGGAACAGCTGGCTGATCCGCCCTTCCAGGAAGTCGCCGAACAGCGGAACGGACGGCGTAGACGATTGGCCCGTTATCAAGACGGTTTCTGCCGCCTGCCCGACCGCGGTCAATGGCTCGCTTGTGATGGCCAGAGTCATTGCGCCGTTTTCTCGCGCAAGCTTCAGGGCATTGGCGACGTTCTGAGTTGTGCCGGTGTGGGAAATTCCGATCATCAGGCAGTCGTTTCGCATGTTCGCCGCGACAACGATTTGGGTGTAGCCGTCACTGTAGGACGCTGCGTCGAGTCCCGCCTTCATGAAAAGGTGCGCCGCTTCGTCACAGATAGCCGCAGCTCCGCCACAACCGACCAGCACGATCTTTTGCGCCGACTTTATCATCGCAAGGCAACGGTCCAGGCGTTCTGAATCAAGGTTCGCCTGCGTCGAAAGGATCGCCGCCGCCAGCAGGTCCGCAAGTTTCGCGCTCATCGCGATCAGCGTGTCATTGGGGTCGAGCTCCGTGGGGATGTTGTCGATGCCCGATCGCTGGGTCGCGCCTTCGGCCATCGACAGCTTCAAGTCCGAAAATCCAGAATAGCCCAGCGCGCGGCTGACGCGGCTGATCGTCGCCTCGCTTACCCCCAGTATCTTGGCGAGACTGGTGATTGAATGGCTCATCCGCGTGTTGGCGTTTTTGCGCAGATACACTGCCACGATCTGCTCGGACGGCCGAAGCTTGTCATACCGGTCCTGAATCCGCCGGAGCAGGCCATCCTGGGCAAGTGCAACATTTTCCATGTATCAGCCTTCAGTTCTTGTGCATCACCCTAGCCCGTCGCGCCGGTGGCGTGAAGTTTTTTTCACAGCAGAAGTTTTCCTGCAAATCCTTGCCCGAAAAGGTATCTGACGGCAGCACGCAGCCCTTCTTCTGACCAGAGAAACCCCAACATCTATAGTTCTTGCAAATTATTTTCTCGACACCTCCGAACCAAGCAAATACAAGAAATCATCAAAATAACCTGTAGTTGCTCGGAATCACAAAGGGAACCAAAGGCCATGGGTGATGCAAAACCAGCCGCGAATGCGCCATCGCGAGCCATTTTGGAGAAAATTTTCCGCACGGCTTACAAAATCCGCGTCTTCGAGACCGAGGGGATCAAACTTTACCGCCAGGGGCTGATTCGCGGCTACTTCCACCCGTACCTTGGGCAAGAGGGCATCGCGACTGGCGTATGTGCGGCCCTCAAGGAAGGGGACTACATCGCGTCCACCCATCGCGGCCACGGGCACTGCATTGCCTGGGGTGCTGACGTCAATAAGATGGTGGCCGAACTGCTGCAAAAAGAAACCGGCTATTGCAAGGGCTATGGCGGCTCAATGCACATCGCCGACATCAAGACCGGCAATCTTGGCGCGAACGGCATCGTCGGCGCAGGAATTCCGCTGGGCGTCGGCGCCGCGCTTGCCAACCAGGTGCGGGGCTCCGATGCGGTCACGGTCACCTTCACATCTGACGGGGCCTCGAACAACGGTACCTTCATGGAGAGCCTGAACCTCGCCGCGATCTGGGACCTGAAATTCATCCTTGTTGTCGAAAACAACCAATACGCCGTCTCGACCAAGATCGAGGAATCCACGCGCGAGACTGATCTTTACAAACGCGGTCTGGCCATTGGGGTCGAAAGCCATCAGGTCGATGGCAACGACCCCCTTGCTGTCTATCGAATGACTCAGGACGCGGTCGAAACATGTCGCAACGGAAAGGGGCCGGTTCTGATCGAAGCCGTCACTTTCCGACATATGGGGCATCATGTGAACGACCCTGGCAAATACATGCCCGAGGACAAGCTGGCCTTCTACAAAGAGCGCGATCCGGTCGACAGGGCGCGCAGCGCGCTCAAAGAGATGACGACCATCGCCGATGCCGAAATCACGGCCATTGAAGCCGAGATTGCCGCCGAGTTTGCTTCGGCGGTCGAGTTTGCCGTGGCCAGCCCGGAAGTCTCGGCAGAATCCTTCGCGGCCTTTGCCGCCAATTACTGACACCGGTCGGAAAGGGGAGAACCCATGCGCGAATTGATGTACCGCGAGGCGCTGCGCGAGGCGCTTGACGAAGAGATGGCGCGTGAGCCGTCCGTATTCATTATCGGCGAAGGCATTGCCGAACGGGGCGGATCCTACAAGGTGACCGAAGGGCTTCTTGCCAAATACGGCCCGGGCCGTGTGCGCGACACGCCGATAGCCGAAGCTGGGATGATCGGTGTGGGGGTCGGCGCTGCGATCGCCGGCGCGCGGCCTGTGGTCGAAATCCTGTACGTCGATTTTGCCATGCTGGGAATGGACATGATCGTGAACCAGGCCGCAAAGTTCCGGCTCATGACGGGTGGAGAGGGGCGTGTGCCCTTCATCATGCGCACGCAAGGCGGGGCCGGCGGCGGGGTTGCAGCACAGCATTCCCAATCGCTCGAAGCGCTGTTCTACCACATCCCCGGCCTTCGCGTCGTCATGCCCTCGTCCCCGGCCGATGCCAAGGGGCTGCTGAAGTACGCACTGCGGCAGGATGATCCCGTCATGTTCCTCGAACACAAGCACCTGTACATGACGAAGGGCATGGTCCCCGATGGCGAGCATATCGTCGAGTTCGGTAGGGGCGACATCAAACGGGCTGGAAGTGACGTGACCGTCATTGCATGGTCCAACATGATCCCACGGACACTGGAAGCCGCCGAAGAACTTGCAGCCGAAGGCATCTCGGTGGAGGTCATCGACCCGCGCACGCTGGTCCCGCTGGACAGGGAAATGATCCTCAGGTCGGTCGCCAAGACACGCCGATGCGTGATCGTTCAGGAGGCAAACCGGCGTGGCGGCGTGGCTTCGGACATCTCCTCGATCATAATGGAAGAAGCGTTCTGGCATCTGGATGCACCGGTCGGAATAGTCGCCGGTCTGGATGTTCCGATCCCGTTCAACCTGGCGTTGGAACAGGCAAGCGTGCCGCAGAAACCTGGCATCAAGGCTGCGATCCGCCACGCCCTGCATCTGAAACCCGTTGCATTGGCGGCCGAGTGAGGCGGCGACCATGGTAGTGCATGTCCTCGAGAAACTCGTCGCCACCAACCCCGCCGCAGAGGTGTGGTGGGACAGCTCTCCGCTTGTATTTGAAACGTGGAAGCAATCGATGCTTGCTCGGGCCCCCGATGGCAAACGGGCCGATTGGCAGGCGCAACTGGCCCGGCTGTTTGATCCAGCACTCGCCCTGGCGGGTGAGATGGGCTTTGGTGGTGCAACGACCAACCCGCCGCTGTCGCTGCAGGCGATCCAGAACGATCCCGCCTTCTGGACCGAGGAAATCCACCGGATCGCCTCCCGCAACCCGCAAGCCGATGTCGAGCGTGTCTACTGGCTTACCTATCTTGAAACCGCCCGCTGCGGTGCCGAGATGATCCTGCCTGTCTACCATGCATCGAAGGGGCGGCGCGGGCATGTATCGGGTCAGGTCGATCCGCGCTTCGTCAGCGACTACGACCGCATGCTGGCGCAGGGGCTTGAACTTGCGGCGCTGTCACCCAACCTGATGGTCAAAATTCCGGGTTCCGCCGAAGGCTACCGCGTCATCGAAGAACTGACCGCACGCGGCATTTCCACGAACAACACCACCTCCTTTACGGTGCCGCAATACATGGCGTGCATGGCGGCCGTGTCCCGCGGGCTTGATCGGGCGTGGGCTGCGGGGCTTGACATGTCGCGCTGGCGCTCGGTCATCACCCATATGTCTGCACGCCTGGGCAATGTCGGAGATCTGAAGGCGCAGGCCGAAGCGCGCGGGATCGTCCTTTCGCCCGACGAGATCATCGATGCCGAAATGGCGGTGATGAAGAGGGCCTACCATCATGGTCGCGCAAGCGGGCATCCGTCCAAGATGCTGCAATGCTCGATGCGCGTCGTAGATGACGGAACCACCGCGCGCTGCCGCCACCTCGCCGATCTGGCGGGCGGGGATTTCGTCTATACATGTCCACCGGGCTTCATCGCGCAACTGATGCAGGCAGAGGACCGCCTGCCAGCCTTCGATGCTTCGGCAATCGACCGCGAACCTGACGCGGCCCTGATCGCCAAGCTGCGCCAGTTGCCCTATTTCCGCCAAGCCTACGACTTTGACGGCATGGCACCAGAAGAATTCAGCCAGTTCGGAGCCTTTGCCACCACCGCCACCGAATTTGCTGCCGCCACCCGCAAGACTGTCGATTTCGTCGCCCGGGCGATGGAAAGCGCACAGACCCGCGCTGCCTGAAGGAAAGAGAGTATCATGGCACAGCCCATTCTGGTCCCGCAGGTCGGCCAAGACCTGACCGAGGCCAAGATCGTCGAGCTCTACGTAAAACTGGGCGACCACGTCAAGAAGGGTGATCTGGTCGCCCTGGTGGAAAGCGAAAAGGCCAGTTTCGAGGTCGAAGCTTTCGTGGAAGGTACTGTCATCAGCCTTCCCTACAAGGTCTTTGACTGGGCTACCGTGTTGGAACCGCTGATGATCCTCGGCGACGAGGACGAGGTCGTTGCTGTCGTAACGCCCACTGCCGCCGTTCCGGCTGCCCCTTCCCCTGCACCCGTTGCTTCTCCCGCACCCGTTGCTGCTCCTCCTGCACCGGTTGCTCCTTCCGCGCCCGCCGCCCCGCCCCCAACTGCTGCAGCTTCTGCTGGCGGGTTGCGCGCCTCTCCGGCCGCAAGGGTCGCTGCGGCGGAAAAGGGTTTCGACGTTGCCCGCATGGCAGGCTCCGGTCCGGAGGGCGCGGTGGTGCTCCGTGATGTCGATGCAGCCGCTGCTGCGCCCCGGTCTTCGGGTATCGCCCTGCGCACCTTGCAATCGGGCCAGGGAACGCCAGTCGTGCTCATCCATGGCTTCGGCGGAGACCTTTCCGCTTGGCGTCCGCTCGTCGGCCGCATGTCCACGAACCTTCCTGTCATGGCGCTCGACCTGCCTGGGCATGGCGCGTCGAAGGCGCATCCGGTCGGCAGGTTCGAAGACATCGTCGCCGCTGTCGGAGAGACGCTGCGCCTGCACGGCACTCCGGTGCATCTGGTTGGCCATTCGGTCGGGGCCGCCGTGGCGATGGCACTGACGGCGCGGGGTGATCTGGACGTTCGCTCGCTGTCGCTGCTGTCGCCGGCGGGGCTCGGCCCAACCATCGACGGCGCTTTTGTTGACGGCTTCCTGGCCGCGCAATCCGAAGCGGCCCTTGCGGCATGGATGCGTCGCCTCGTGCACGATCCGGCGAAACTCGCCCCAGTTCTGGTGCGGGCAACGCTGTCCGCACGGGACGATCAAGGGCTTGTGCCCGCCCAGCGCGCGGTGGCCAATGCCCTGTTCGAAGGCAGCACGCAACTCTTCTCGACCGCAGCAGCGCTTGCGGCCTATCACGGCCCCTGCACTGTGATCGTCGGTCGCGACGATGCGATCCTGTCCGCGCTCGATGTGGCCACCAGCACACCCCCACAGGTCGCTCTCCACCGCTTGCCTGGCGTCGGCCACCTGCCGCAGATCGAGGCGACGGACCTGGTGGTCAGGCTGATCGACCGCACCCTGCGCGCGGCGGGCTGATCCTTGCCCGCCCCCTATGACCTTCTGATCGTCGGCGCCGGGCCCGGTGGCTATGTCGCGGCCATTCGCGCAAGGCAACTCGGGTTGAGCGTTGGGTTAGTCGAAAGCACCCATCTGGGCGGCATCTGCCTTAACTGGGGCTGTATTCCAACCAAAGTGATGCTGAAGGGCACCGATATCCTGGACGGCGCCAGCCACGCCGAACGCTTCGGTCTGGTCGCCCTGTCGCCCGCGATCGACCCAGACCGCTTGATTGCCCGCGCGACCGAAGTCAGCGGACAACTGGCACAGGGCGTGGCCTTTCTGCTCAAGAAAAATGGTGTCGACCTGATTTGGGGTCATGCAAAGTTGACTGCCCCAGGCGAGGTCGACGTCTCAGCATCCGCGACCCCTGCGCCCCGTGGCGCCTTGACAGAAGGCCTGTATCAAGCCCCTCACGTGATCCTTGCAACCGGAGCACGCCCGCGCATCCTGCCGGGGCTCGAACCTGACGGCCATTTGGTCTGGACCTATTATCATGCTTTGCGCCCCCCTGCCGTTCCGGCCCGGTTAGTGATCGTCGGGGCGGGTGCGATTGGCGTCGAGTTCGCCTCGATCTATGCCGCGATGGGCACCACGGTGACGCTTGTCGAACAGGCCCCGCGCATCCTGCCCGCCGAAGATGCCGAGATTGCAGGACTGATGGCCAAGGCACTGCAGAAGCGCGGCATTATCATCTAT
>Ga0114976_10001002_pt1 | contig 17679 bp, 14 predicted proteins | sample S_130805_EF_Meta_FD_87319 | JGI IMG/M metagenome (GOLD analysis project Ga0114976, IMG submission 87319) | Freshwater microbial communities from Lake Simoncouche, Canada to study carbon cycling - S_130805_EF_MetaG | ecosystem: Environmental > Aquatic > Freshwater > Lake | place: Lake...
GACGCTCCTCGACGACGGACTGGTCGTTGCCCACGGCGACGGCGATGCAATTTCTCTGCCCCTCGATTGAGCGTGCGATTAGGCTGACGTTATGAACGACGACGAATTGCGTGAGTTTGCGGTCAAGCGACTCAAGAAGCAGGCTGCGTTTCGAAACTACCTCTGGACGTGGCTCGGTGTCTCGCTGCTATGCAGTGGCATCTGGTTTTTCACGAGCCCGACAACGTACTTCTGGCCCGTGTGGGTGATATTCGGGATGGGAGTTGGTGCGCTCTTCAGTGGCATCGATGCCTACCGAACGACGAACCCCAATGCCATCTCCGACGACGCGATCGACCGTGAGGTCAACCGACTCAAAGGGACGCCAAAAAGCTAGTTCGCGGACTCGTCTCGGGGCGGGACGACGGGCGCGCGGTCATCATTTTCTGGCAGCGCGACTGGCTCTCCATCATCGACTTCCCGTGGCTTGACATACGGATCAGCGTCACCCGCGTAGTTTGCCCCCGCCGCGAGTCTCTCGACCTCGGCGTCGCGAGCGGCCGCTTCGGCGAGCAGGGCCTCGAGCGATTTTGCGGTGTCGGGGAGCGCATCCAGGACGAATTCGATGCTCGGAGTCAGTCGAGTGGTCAGATTGCGACCAACTTCGCCGCGGATGCGCCCGGTGTTGGCCTTCAGTGCCGCTTCAGTTTCGGTGCGCTCGTCATCGGAGCCATAAACCGTATAGAAGATTGTGGCGTGCTGGAGGTCACCGGTGCAGCGCACGTCAGTGATGGTGACGAAGCCCAAGCGAGCGTCTTTAATGACGCCCCGCTCGAGGGCTTCCGCCACAATAACCTTGATGCGTTCGCCGAGCTTTCGAGCCCGCGGGTGATCCGTTGCCATCGTGATTGCCTATGCAAACCGCACTATACGCGCGGCTTCTCTTTCATCTCGATTGTTTCAATCTCGTCGCCGATCTGAATGTCGTTGTACTTACCCAGACCGATACCGCACTCAAAGTCCGTGCGAACTTCGGTGGCGTCGTCTTTGAAGCGCCGGAGTGACTCGATGGCCAGGCCATCCGCGATGACAATGCCTTCGCGGATAACGCGTGCCTTCGAGTTGCGCGTGATGGTTCCGCTGCGCACGATACATCCGGCGATGTTGCCGAACTTGCTCGAACGGAAGATCTCGCGAATCTCGGCGACACCCGACTGCACCTCTTCGAACTCGGGCTTGAGCATTCCCTTGAGGGAGTTCTCTATGTCCTCGAGGGCGTTGTAGATGACGTTGTAGAAGCGGATGTCCACACCTTCACGAGCGGCACGCTCACGCGCCTTCGTGTCTGGGCGAACGTTGAATCCGATGATGATGGCGTTGTCGACAGTGGCCAGGTTGACGTCGGACTCGGTAACCGCACCCACACCGCGGTGGATGATGCGCAGCTGCACCGAATCGTCAACCTCAATCTTGAGCAACGATTCCTCGAGGGCCTCGACGGCACCCGACACATCACCCTTAATGATGAGGTTGAGCGACTCGACCTTGCCCTCTTCGAGAGCACGCGTGAAGTCCTCGAGCGAGATGCGCTTGCGGGCCTTGGCAAGTTGAGCATTACGCTCCACGGCTTCACGCTTCTCGGCGATCTGACGGGCCGTGCGGTCCTCGTCGGTGACGAGGAAAGTATCGCCGGCGCGAGGCACACTGGACAGGCCCTGCACCTGAACCGGGCGAGATGGAGTTGCCTCGGCAACGGCTGCCCCGTTCTCATCGGTCATCGCGCGAACGCGGCCGTACGCGGTGCCCGCAACGATGGCGTCTCCCACTCGTAGCGTTCCCGACTGGATGAGCACGGTGGCAACCGCACCACGTCCTTTGTCGAGACGCGCTTCGATGGCGATACCTCGAGCGTCCTTGTTCGGATTTGCACGCAGGTCAAGACCAGCGTCGGCGGTGAGAAGAACCGCGTCGAGAAGCTCGTTGATGCCGATTCCGTCTCGCGCGGACACATCGATGAACATCACGTCGCCGCCGTATTCTTCAGCTACGAGACCGTACTCGGTGAGCTGCTGACGAACCTTGGCGGGATTCGCATCCGGCTTATCAATCTTGTTGACGGCCACCACAATCGGCACGTTCGCGGATTGAGCATGGTTCAGTGCCTCGACTGTCTGGGGCATGATGCCGTCGTCGGCCGCGACCACGAGAATCGCGATGTCGGTGACCTGCGCACCACGCGCACGCATGGCAGTGAACGCCTCGTGACCCGGAGTGTCAAGGAAGGTGATGTAGCGATCGACGCCCTCATGCATGGTGTGCACCTGGTAAGCGCCAATGTGCTGAGTGATGCCTCCGGCTTCTCCGTCGACAACGCTGGTCTGGCGAATAGCGTCGAGCAGGCGCGTCTTTCCGTGGTCAACGTGACCCATGACCGTGACGACCGGCGGTCGTTCCATGAGGTCTTCGTCGGACTCGTCTTCGAGCTCCTGTTCAAGATCAATGTCGAAGGCCTCGAGGAGTTCTTTGTCTTCGTCTTCCGGACTCACGATCTGAATCTTGAAGCCAAGCTCCTCGCCCAGAATCTGGAACGTGGTGTCGTCAAGCGACTCGGTAGCGGTTGCCATTTCTCCGAGGTGGAACAAAACGGTCACCAGGTTGGCCGGGCTTGCACCAATCTTTTCCGCGAAGTCGGCGAGCGATGCGCCCCGACGCATCGTGACGATGGTCGATCCGTCGCCGCGAGGAACGCTAACGCCACCAAGCGACGGGGCTTCGCGGAGCTCGAACTCGGCACGTTTCGTCCGCTTTGACTTGCGAGCCTTGGACTTGCCACCGCCCTTACCGAAAGCACCAGCAGTGCCGCCGCCGGGGCCGCGACCGCGACCACCCGCACCGGGGCGTCCGCCACCTGGAGCACCTCCAGGCCCTCCGCCAAAACCGGGACGTGCACCTGCGCCAGCACCTGCTCCGCCGAATCCGGGACGCGCGCCCGGTCCACCCGGACGGGCACCGGCTCCGGCCGGACGTGGTCCGCCGGGGCGGCCAAATGAGCCGGGTGCTCCGGGGGCACCTGCCGATCCCGGGCGAGGCGACATGGGGCGAGGAATGCTGCTCGGACTGGGACTCGGGCGCGTACCCATGCCCTGCGAAGACGAAAACGGGTTGTTACCCGGTCGAGGTGCACCCGCGGGACGAGTCCCCATGCCCTGTGCCGAGGAGAAAGGATTGTTTCCCGGACGAGCTGCAGGCTTGGTCGCCGTATCGTCAGCATTAGAAGCACTCGTCGGTGACGACGGACCCTCAGGCGAGGTAGCGGCGGCTGGTGAATCCGTCGACGAAACTGGCTCGCTGACGCGAGAAGTCGGCGCGGCCTCTTGTGACTCCGACTCAACGGGGGCCGGAGTTGCTTTGGGGGCTGCTTTCGCCGCCGGGGCCGTATCGGCGGGTACCGGCTTGAGTCCATCAGCTTCGAGTGCGGCACGCAGCTTGCGCGCCACCGGCGGCTCAATCGTTGACGAAACGCCCCGAACGTACTCGCCTAAATCTTTTAGTTTCGCGAGTGCGACCTTCGAGTCGATTCCGTACTCGTGTGCAATCTCGTGAACGCGTGGTTTCCCAGCCACAATTCTCCTGTCTTAGAGGGCTCCAGCCCAGAAAGACGGGAAGCCATCAGTTACGTGTACAACTCATTTCGAGCCGCTCATTAGTTGTCCATTAGCCGTTCAGCCTTTGTCTGATGTGAGGAAACTGGAGCGATGTGCGCCAGTACTTGCTCGAGCTGCGCTCGGGCTTCGTGGGTGACCGTGACGGGAGCGCGAAACGCACGACCAAAGGCCTTACGCGACAACGCCGTGTCAAGACACTGCACTGTGGGGTGAATCCATGCACCTCGACCAGATTCAACGCCAGAAGCGTCAAAGGCGATCGTTCCGTTTCGGGCGACAAATCTCACAAGTGAGGACTTAGTCGAACGATTTCGGCAACCGATGCAGGTTCGTTCCGGTTCCATGCTACCCCACTCTCCGTGCGAGGCTAGGCGTTTGGCGTCTCGTCAGTCACCGGATCGCTTGGCTCTGACAAACGGGAGTCAGGCTGGATATCAATTTTCGCGCCGGTGAGTCGCGCAGCAAGACGCACATTTTGGGCATCCTTACCAATTGCCAACGAGAGTTGGTACTCGGGAACGAAAGCGCGAACGGCCTTGACGTCCGCGTCAACGACCAGCGCCTGGGTGACCTTTGCGGGCGAGAGAGCATTGGCCACAAATGTGGCGAGGTCAGGACTGTACTCGACGATGTCAATCTTTTCTTCGTTGAGCTCTTCCTGAACGGCACGAACGCGACGACCAAGTTCCCCGATACACGCGCCTTTTGCATTAATCGACGGGTCTTTTGCTGCCACGGCGACTTTCGATCGATGACCAGCTTCGCGAGCGACCGCCACAATTTCAACGAGTCCGGCGGAGATTTCAGGAACCTCTAACGCGAACAATCGACGAACAAGCTGCGGGTGTGTGCGCGAAACGGTGACCTGTGGCCCTCGAGTGCCCCGCTCAACTTTCGTGACGAACACGCGCATGCGACGTCCGTGCGGATACTCTTCGCCGGCCACCCATTCCTCTTTGGGCATCTGAGCCTCAACGGTACCGAGGTCAACCGAGACGAAGTTGGGGTTAGATCCCTGCTGAACAACTCCGGCAAGAATGTCGCCCTCGCGCCCCTTGAAGTCGCCCAGTATTTTTTCATCCGCAATCTCACGCATGCGCTGAGTCATCGCTTGTTTCGCGGCAAAGGCAGCAATGCGTCCAAAATCTTCGGGGTCGACAATCGATTCACCGACGATGGCGCCCTCGTCATCGACCTCGGCAACAAAGATCGTAATGATGCCGGTGCGTCGATCCAGTTCAACTCGGGCATCGGCGACGGGCGCGGCCGGCCCATCGGAGGTTTGCGCGACGTGCTTTTGGTACGCAGCCAGGATGGCCTGCTCAATCATGGACACAAGTTCGTCAAAGGGAATTCCCTTTTCTGACTCCATGAGCTTGAGATCACGAAGATTGATGTCCACAATTGCCTCCCTATTCACATGTGCAGTGCCCGCAGCATTGACCGCTCCGTGCAGAGAATCAGCCTACGCCTTCATCGTTATGCGAGCGACCGCGTCCGAAATGGCCACGTCGCTTCGCTCACCCGTGCGGCGATTCCAGAGTTCGACATTGCCCTCGGCTGCACCCTTGCCCACGATCAAGATCACAGGAACACCAATGATTTCTGCGTCCCCGAACTTGACTCCCGGTGACACTTTGGGGCGGTCGTCGTAGAGCACATCCAAACCGGCGGATTCCAGGCCTTCGACAAGTTGTTCCGCAATCTCAAAAACGGAATCATCCTTACCCGTAGCCACGACGTGTACGTCAAACGGGGCCACCTCGCTCGGCCAGATCAGACCCTTGTCGTCGTGATTGGCCTCGGCAATCACCGCGACAATACGCGTCACACCGATTCCGTATGAGCCCATTGTCACGGTGACGAGTTTTCCGTTCTCATCAAGCACCTTGAGTCCCAGGGCCTCGGCATACTTGCGACCCAGTTGGAAGACGTGGCCAATTTCAATCCCGCGAGCGATGTCGACCGGTCCCGACCCATCTGGTGCCAGATCACCGGCTCGCACTTCGGCACACTCGATGGTTCCGTCTGCAACAAAATCACGCCCGGCGGTAACGAACAATGCGTGTTTCTCGTGCACGTTTGCGCCGGTAATCCATGCAGATCCGTCGACAACCCGCGGGTCGACGAAGTAGCGGATGCGCGCCGCACCCTTCTCCCCGAGCACGGTACCCGAGGCAGCCCAGGGTCCGATGTACCCCTTGACCAGTGACGTGTTCTTGGCGAAGTCGGCCTCGGTGGCTGCCTCAACATCCGCTGGAGCGAACGCGACCTCGATTCGAGCAAGATCGACTTCCCGGTCTCCGGGCAAACCAACCGCAATGAGTTCACGCGTACCGTCGACGTGCGACAGTGCGAGTACAACGTTCTTGAGCGTGTCCGCAGCAGTCCACGCGCGTCCATCCGCGCGGGGATGATCTGCGTTGACAAACGAAACGAGGGAATCGATGGTTGGGGTGTTGGGCGAGTCGAACACCTCGGCGCTGGGTAAACCATCGAGCTCAATCGCCGGCGGAGCGATTGTCGTGAAGGCCTCAATGTTGGCCGCGTATCCACCCGCAGATCGCACGAAACTGTCCTCACCCACGGGACTGGGGTGCAAAAACTCTTCCGAACGGGACCCACCCATCGCGCCGGCATCCGCCTTGACTATGACATAGTCGAGGCCAAGTCGCGCGAAGATTCGCTCGTAGGCGTCACGCTGCGCCTGATAGCTTGCCACCAGCCCCTCATCGGTCGCATCAAATGAGTAGGCATCCTTCATAGTGAACTCACGACCGCGCAGCAGACCCGCGCGAGGACGAGCCTCGTCTCGGTATTTGTCTTGGATCTGGTAGATGGTGAGTGGTAAGTCTTTGTACGAGGAGTACAGGTCCTTCACCATGAGCGTGAAGACCTCTTCGTGAGTGGGGGCCAGCAAGTAGTCGGCATCTTTGCGGTCCTGCAACCTGAAAATGCCGTCGCCGTACTCTTCCCAGCGTCCCGTCACCTCGTAAGGTTCCTTCGGAAGCAACGCGGGAAAATGAACCTCTTGCGCGCCGGCCGCCGCCATCTCTTCGCGCACGACCCGTTCGACTTTGGCTTTGACGCGCAGCCCGAGCGGTAACCACGCAAAGAGACCCGGTCCTTGGCGGCGGATATAACCAGCCCGCACAAGCAATTTGTGACTGGCAATTTCGGCGTCAGCGGGATCGTCGCGAAGCGTACGGAGGAACAGGTGTGAAAGTCGAGTGGGCACGACCTTGATTTTAGGCGGTGACGGAACGTCGCACGGTCAGCACCGCTGCCACACTCGCCGCAACGACCAACAGGATGACGACGATGCTCAACATCCCGTACCCGACGAGCGCAAGAACAACGCCCGCTGCCAAGCCCCCGCCGGCTCCTGCGAAGCTCATGAGCGAATCGGAGAGGCCTTGTACCGACGTTCGATCGGCAATCGTAACGGACTCCGAGACCACGGTGGATGCCGCCACGGTGCTGGCCGACCAACCGAGTCCCAACAGGATCATTGACACCGTCAGGGCGGGAACCGAATCGGGTGATATCCCGTTGATGATGAGACTGGCAAGCAACATAGTTTGACCAATCAGGATGACCCCGCGCCGGCCGATGCGATCGGCAAGCCAACCGAAAACCGGTGCAAACAAATACATACCCGCGGTGTGCAAACTGATCGTGAACCCAATGACAATGACTTCGACACCGAGATGAGCAAGGTGCACGGGAGTCATAGCCATAACGCTCACCATCACCGCGTGCGTCATGGCAAGCACAAACACCGCTGCGGCGGCGGGAACATTTCGAGACAAAACTCGGAACGCGTAGCCGAAGCGACGGCGCTCCTTAGATGCCGAGGTGCCAATTCCACCGGACAGGACGAGCGGGTCGGGTCGAAGAAAAATCATGAAGATGATGCCCGAGGCCAATTGCGCCATCGCCGTTATCGCGAAGGCGCCGGTCAAGTTCGGAAGACCGATTGTCGACCCGAGCAGGTCTCCCGGACCAGCCAGATTTGGTCCGGCCACCACACCAATCGCGGTCGCCCAGACAACAAGTGAGAGGTCTCGTGCGCGACGGGCCGGATTCGCCAAATCGGTTGCGGCAAAGCGGGATTGCAAACCCGCAGCGGACCCCGTACCCACCAGTAGGAGCGAGACAATGAGGGCAACGAGGCTCTGCGCCCCCGCCGAGAAGATCACGCCCACTGCACCCACGGCGGCAATCATGGTGCCGGTCGTGAGAGCGATACGGCGTCCAAATCGCATGGCTAACCGCGCGAGCGGAATTGCCGCGAGCGCGGTGCCCAACGTAAACATCGAGGAAGAAAATCCGGCAAATGCCGTGGACTTCGCGACATCGACCACTAAGAGCGAGCCGAGTGCGATTGCCGCACCCATGCCCAGACCACCGAACACCTGGCCTGAGCCCAAGACCCAGAGGACGCGTCGCTGAATCGCGGTGTCGTGTGTTGTTTGCCCGGAAGGCGTTGGGTTCAAACTTGTCACGCAGTGATGACTTCAACGCTGCCGGATTCTCCGACAGGCATGCTCGCCGCGAGGCGATTGGCCTCTTCGATGAGCGTTGCGACAATGTCGCCCTCGGGCACCGTCTTGATAACTTCGCCCTTCACGAAGATTTGGCCTTTTCCGTTACCCGAAGCCACTCCGAGGTCGGCCTCACGAGCCTCTCCCGGGCCGTTCACCACGCAACCCATGACGGCGACGCGCAGTGGCACACTCATGCCTTCGAGTCCTTTGGTCACTTGCTCGGCAAGCGTGTAGACATCCACCTGAGCTCGGCCGCAGCTCGGACACGAGACGATTTCAAGCTTGCGTTCGCGCAGGTTGAGTGATTGCAAGATTTGCAATCCCACCTTGACCTCTTCGGCCGGTGGCGCCGAAAGAGAGACGCGGATCGTGTCGCCGATGCCTTCCGAGAGAAGCACACCGAAAGCAGTGGCCGACTTGATGGTGCCCTGAAACGCCGGGCCAGCCTCCGTGACACCAAGGTGAAGTGGCCAATCACCTCGCTCGGCTAGAAGCCGATAGGCCTTGACCATGACGACCGGGTCGTTGTGCTTGACGGAGATCTTGAAGTCGTGAAAGTCGTGTTCTTCGAAGAGACTGGCCTCCCACACGGCACTTTCGACAAGCGCCTCCGGTGTTGCCTTGCCGTACTTCTCAAGTAATCGAGGATCGAGAGAGCCGGCATTGACGCCAATTCGAATGCTCACACCGGCCTCTTTGGCGCGCTTCGCAATTTCCGCGATTTGATCGTCGAACTTTCGTATGTTGCCGGGGTTCACGCGAACGGCAGCACAACCGGCGTCGATGGCCGCAAACACGTAGTTGGGTTGAAAGTGAATGTCTGCGATGACCGGGATCTGGCTCTTTTTTGCGATGACGTGCAAAACCTCGGCGTCATCGCGACTGGGCACTGCCACGCGAACAATGTCGCAACCACTGGCCGTCAGTTCCGCGATTTGCTGCAACGTCGCGTTGATGTCTGTGGTTGGTGTGGTGGTCATCGATTGAACGCTGACCGGGAAATCGCTGCCTACCCCGACTTTGCCGACCTTGATCTGGCGCGTCTTTCTGCGCGGTGCAAGGACTTCTGGGACTTTGGGCATTCCGATGTTGACTGCAGGCACGTATGTCAGCCTAATCCGCTCAGCCGAGGAGAGTTATCGGTTTGACTAAGTCGGCATAGATCAACAGTGCACTCATGGCGAGCATCATAACGACCACGACGAACGTCAAAGGCATGAGCCGGGACACGTCAACCGGACCAGGGTCGGCACGATGGGTCAACTTCGCCCAGCTGCGTCGAATGCCTTCCCAGATTGCGCCCGCGATGTGCCCCCCATCGAGTGGCAGCAGGGGTATCAGGTTGAAGGCAAACAACGCGATGTTCAATGAAGCGAGGACGCCCAGAAGCGCGACGAATTTTTCTTGCGGACCCGCAACGTCAGTGGACGCAATTTCACCCGCGACGCGACCAACGCCCACCACGCTCAGCGGACCGTTGACATCGCGCGGCGCGGTGCCAAACGCGGCCTCGCCGACCCCGACCAGTTTCTGGGGCAAATTAATGATGAGTTGTCCCGTCTGAACAATGGCCGTGCCCATCATCGGAAACACGGCTGTGACAGGTTCGCGCACAAGACCCGTTGCGGGCGAGATTCCCGCAATCCCCACCTGGACCACCTTTTGCGAACCGTCAGCCTCAAGCACGGGTGTTCCATCGGGATTGACATCAAAGCGTGTCGTGGCAACAGGAGTAATCCGCACATCTTTCGCTACGCCATCGCGAAGCACCACGTAGTCGAGCGCTGTGCCGGCGGACGCGCGCGTGATCGTCGTGGCTTGTGACCACGACTCAATTTTTGTTCCGCCAATCGAAACGACGACGTCTCCGGGCAAGAGCCCGGCCTGCGCGGCGGGTGAGAGCGGGGCATCCGTCGGACATTCCGTTTCGGTTGACGTGGCGGGCAGGATGCACTGCGCGACGCTCGCGACTGTCGTGGTCGCTCCCGCCACGCCAAATCCGCTCACGACAATGGCGAGCAAGACGAACGCCAAAACGAGATTCATGATTGGCCCTCCGGCCATCACGATGATTCGCTTGTAGACGGGCAGTCGATAGAAGGCATGAGACTCGTCAGTGTCGCGCATGCTCTGCTCACTGGCTTCACGCGCGTCAGTGATCAACTTCTGAAAAAATCGCCCGAGCGAGGTGCGGGGAGTTCGCAATGTTTTGCCGGGAGGAAACATGCCCGACATCGAAACGAACCCGCCGAGCGGAACGGCCTTGAGCCCGTACTCCGTGTCGCCAATCTTGCGTGAAAGAATTGTCGGCCCAAAGCCGATCATGTATTGCCGCACGCGAACACCGAAGAGCTTGGCGGGAATGAGGTGCCCGAACTCGTGCAAACCCACCGAAATTGCCAGGCCGGTCAAAAACAGGACGACGCCAAGTACGTAAAGCCAGAAAGTTGTCACGCGACCACGCTAGGGGTGATTTCTGACAATTTGCGCCACGAGAAGAAGAAACCGAAAGCTTAGAGCTGAAGGTAAATCGGAACCGTGAACTTGGACACCATCGACGTCGCGTCATCGATGCACAAATACAGAGTGACCGCATTGTTGAGGTTGCCATCCTCAGAGTGCAACGCCTCGACACCACAGGTCAGGCCATCGGCCGAATAGGGCGGCCACGGACTCGTCGGATCAAAGACAACTTTGGCTGCGGGGTCTCCGACCTTCGTGCCCGCCGACGTGCGAATTTCGACTCCGTTCACCGAGCCGGTCGAAATCGAGAGTACGTAGTCCCAATAGGGGTGCTGTTTCGCCGCATCTCGCTGTTCATCGCGAAGCTCAAAGCCATTCCAGTTGTAGTTGTGACTGGGCCAGGCCTCCAGTCCGCCGGGTGTGTCGCTCTCGGTTGGCACCACGGCGAAAATCCGATCGAGTTTGTAGGCCACGTCTGCTCCCGGCGTGCCGTAACTCAACTCTTGGAGCACCGTGCCACTGGCATCCAGTACCGTCATGCTGGTCATACCAACGACGATGGCCGATGCGAGTCGCGTTGGCGTGGGCGTCGGGGTCGCCGTCTTTGACGAGGTGGATGTATCACCCTGCGCGCTCGGTGACGTCACGGGATTGTCGGCCGGCGCACAGGCGCCGAGTGCGCACGCGAGCGCCAGTGCAATTCCCACAAGCGCGGTCCGCCGCACAATCGTTGTCGTATTCATCCGCGAGAATCCCCAATTCTTCGGCGAGCTGCTCCTCTAGCCCATTCTTCCGCTTCAAAGACGGTTTCGCGAGTCATTTTGCCGGCGGACGGTTCGTGATCCTCGACTACTGCAGAGACCGTCTCTAAAATCTCGAGGTACCCAATCGCACCCGCGTGGAAGGCCGTCACCGCTTCTTCGTTTGCCGCATTGAATACAGCCGGATACGTCGAACCCGCGGTGCCCACCTGTTTGGCGAGTCGCACCGCCGGGAATGCGTCATCGTCGAGAGGCTCAAAGGTCCAGGTGTGTGACGCTGTCCAATCGAGCGGAACTCCGACGTGAGCAACACGGTGAGGCCAATCAAGTCCCAGTGAAATGGGGAGTCGCATGTCCGGTGGGGAGGCCTGCGCGATGGTTGATCCGTCAACAAACTCCACCATCGAGTGAATGATTGACTGCGGATGCACCGTCACATCGATGCGATCGAACGGGATATCAAAGAGAAGATGTGCCTCAATCACCTCGAGTCCCTTATTGACCAGCGTCGAAGAATTCGTCGTGACAACGAGTCCCATGTCCCATGTGGGGTGGGCGAGCGCCTGACGCGGAGTCACATCCTGCAATTGCGCACGAGAGCGACCCCGAAACGGACCTCCCGATGCCGTGAGGACCAGTCGGCGAACTTCTTCGTGAGTTCCGCTGACTAAACATTGTGCGAGGGCAGAATGTTCTGAGTCGACGGGTACGATTTGTCCCGGCTTGGCGATACTCGTCACGAGAGCGCCACCGACGATGAGACTCTCCTTATTGGCCAGTGCCAGAGTCTTACCAGTTTCGAGAGATGCCAAGGTGGGACCAAGTCCGACCGATCCCGTTATTCCGTTCAGCACCACATCTGCGTCGACCGAGCGCACAAGGGCTTCGGCATCGCGATGACCGACTGCGATGTCCGCTACGCGAAAGCGAGCTGCCTGCGCATCAAGCTCGTCGCGGTTCGATCCAACCGCAAGCCCGACGACCTCGAAACGCTCTGGATTGGCGGCGATCACGTCGAGCGCCTGCGTGCCAATGGACCCCGTACTCCCCAAAATGATTACTCGACGCATGAGTCAATCTTTACACCGACTTATTGCCCGAACGGCACGCGGTCATAGACTGAAGGCATGTCCACGATTTCGCTCAGCTCTCCGTCAATCGTTCAGGAACGCAAGGTGGTTACCGCGGTTCCCGGTCCCAAGTCGCAGGCCATGCACGAGCGACGTAAGCAGGTCATCCCGCCCGGGGTCGGCGCGGCACTGCCGGTCTACATCGAGTCGGCATCGGGCTCCATCGTGGTGGACATCGACGGAAACCACTTCATTGATTTCGCTACGGGTATCGGAGTGACGACAATCGGTCACACCAATGGCGCCGTTGCCGCTGCCGTGAGCGAACAGGTGAACTCCTTCACGCACACGTGTTTCACGGTGACACCGTATGAAGAGTACGTGCGAGTCGCCGAGCTTCTCGTCGAGCACACGCCAGGTAATCACGCCAAGCGAGTCATGCTGGTCAACTCGGGTGCCGAGGCCGTCGAGAACGCTGTCAAAATTGCTCGCAAGCACACCGGAAAGTCGGGCATCGGAGTTCTCGACCACGCGTATCACGGTCGCACCAACCTGACGATGACGATGAACTTCAAGAACGCTCCCTACGCCACGGGCATGGGGCCGACCGCCGGGGGTGTTTTCCGGGCGCCGGGATCGTATCCATTCCACGATGGTCTCTCGGGCGCAGAAGCCGCCGAACGAACCATCTGGTATTTCGAGAAGTTGGTCGGAGCCCAAGACCTCGCGTGCATCATCGCGGAACCGATTCAGGGCGAGGGCGGATTCGTCGTTCCCGCTGACGGATATCTGACCCACCTCCAGGAATGGTGCACCAAGAACAACGTTGTCTTCATTGCGGATGAGGTTCAGTCCGGCATGGCGCGCACGGGAACCTACTTTGCGAGTGAACACTTCGGACTGGTCCCCGATCTCATGACGGTGGCTAAGGGCATCGCTGGCGGAATGCCCCTCGCCGGAGTTGTCGGTCGGGCTGAAATCATGGACGACGTGCTTCCCGGCGGGCTGGGTGGCACGTTTGGTGGTAACCCCGTTTCGTGTGCCGCATCCATCGCAGTGTTTGACGAAGTGGCCACCCACGATCTGACATCCCACGCGAAGAGAGTTGAGGCGCGGCTCGGCGGTGGGCTAAAGACGCTCGCAAAGAAGTACCCGGTGATCGGCGAGGTTCGCGGCAAGGGGGCCATGCTGGCCATCGAACTGGTCGAACCGGGTACGAAGAAGCCGAACCCGGCAGCAGTCACCGCCCTCATTGCGTTTGGCGCTCAACACGGTCTGCTCCTACTGTCGGCCGGTTCGTCGTATAACGTGCTGCGCTTCCTGCCTGCCGTGACGATGTCAGATGACCTCATCGATGATGCACTGACTGTGTTGGATGAGGGACTCGCATCACTGTGATCCCAAGGGCGAGTGAAACCTTCACAGTCGCCGATTCGCAGGAACTTGCTGTTCTGACTCGGAGTGGTTTCGTCGAGTCACGACACGTGGGCAGCGCCGTCGTCCTCGACGGTGCGAGTGGCGACATCATCACGTCGCTTGGCGATCCGCTCGCGCCGGTGTTTCCACGGTCGGCCATGAAACCATTCCAAGCGGTCGCCATGCTCACGTCGGGTGCGCCGCTGGCGGGTGAGTTTGTCGCGCTGTCAACGGCAAGTCATACGGGTTCCGCAGAGCACGTTCGACTCGTCACCACGCTGCTGGGCGAACACGGTCTCACGCAAGATCAACTGGCATGCCCCGTCGACATGCCAAGCGATCGCGACATGGTGACCGAGATCACCCGAGGATTCGGTGAACCGGAGCGGCGCTACATGAATTGCTCGGGGAAACACGCGGCGATGCTGGTGTCCTGCGTTGTCAACGGCTGGCCGATTGAGGGATACCTCGACCCCGGTCATCCACTTCAAAAAGTCATCCTCGAAACGGTCGAGGAATTCATCGGCGAACCAGTGAGCGCCGCAGGAATTGATGGTTGTGGCGCACCCGTCTTCGCGATGAGCCTCGTGGCACTCGCACGTGGTATTCGCCGGGTCGGGACGGCACGTCACGACGCGGACGACGAACGCGATCGCGCGGCCGCCAAGTTGCGCGATGCGGTCATCGCGCATCCCTACATCACAGGTGGTGCGGGCGAACACGACACGGCCATCGTGTCACAGCTCGGTGTCTTCGCGAAGCGCGGGGCCGAGGGCGTGATGGTGGTGAGCGCACACGATGGCACGACGGTTGCACTGAAAGTGCTCGACGGCAACCTGCGCGCAGCGGGCCTCGTCGCCGTGCGACTGCTCGAAAACGCGGGGGTCGTGGATGCGCAGGATGCCGTTCGCGTTCGCGAACACTTTCACACCACAGTGCTCGGCGGCGGACTCCCCGTGGGTGAGTTACGCACGACCGTCTGATCTCCTCAGCCACTGGACGTCAGCCGTTGAGCCGAAATCAGGGGCGTTCGTGGGGATTTCATCACTGTATTGACGTTCTGAGTGCGGAATCCATGGTTTTCTTGCACATTCACTATGGAATTCGTCGCAAAGCGAGACTATAGTGAAGTGAACCCGCCGCTGCGGGCCTTTTTGCGATGGAGATTCTCATGAAAATCGCTGTGCCCACCGAAATCAAAAACAACGAATTTCGGGTTGCCATTACCCCCGCCGGAGTGCACGACCTCGTGTCGCATGGGCACGACGTTCTCGTTCAGTCGGGCGCCGGAGTGGGATCATCCATTTCGGATGAGGCATATTCGTCAGCTGGAGCACACATCGTCGCGGACGCCACGGCAGCATGGTCGAACGCCGACATGGTGCTCAAAGTGAAGGAACCCATCGAATCGGAGTATGCGCACTTTCGCCCGGGGCTCGTGCTCTTCACGTATCTTCACTTGGCCGCTGAACCCGAACTAACCCACGCTCTGCTCGAGTCGAAAGTCACCGGCATCGCCTACGAAACCGTTCAGTTACCCAGTCGTGCGCTTCCGCTTTTGGCGCCGATGAGCGAAGTGGCCGGCCGGCTGGCGCCCATTGTCGGAGCCAGTGCGATGCTCAAGCCCAACGGTGGTCCCGGGCTGCTCGTTCCAGGCGTACCGGGCACGTATCCGGCCAAAGTCGTCGTTCTCGGCGGCGGTGTTGCGGGCACGGCAGCCGTCCAGGTTGCTTCGGGAATGGGTGCCGACGTCACAGTACTCGACACGAACCTGTTCCGTTTGCGCGAGCTGGACGCTCTCTACAGTGGTCAAATCAAGACAATCGCGTCGAATTCCTTTGAAATTGAACGGGCACTTATTGACGCAGATCTCGTCGTAGGTTCCGTGCTGATTCCGGGCGCCAAGGCCCCCAAGTTGGTGAGTAATGAGCTCGTAAGTCGAATGAAACCGGGAAGCGTGCTCGTTGACATTGCTGTTGACCAGGGTGGTTGTTTTGCCGACACGCACGCCACCACGCACGCGGATCCCACCTTCACTGTTCATGAATCGCTCTTCTATTGCGTGGCCAACATGCCCGGTGCCGTCCCACACACGTCGACCTATGCCCTCACCAATGCGACGCTTCCGTACGCACGTTTGATTGCGAACCACGGCTGGAAAGACGCCCTCCTCGCCGACGGTTCGCTCAAGCTGGGCCTCAATACCCATGACGGACATCTGGTGAACGAGCCAGTGGCTGCCGCGCACGGTCTTTCATATTCGGAGCTCGACTCGGCCTTCGTTTAGAACTCGTCGCGGCCCGTGTTGGGCTCGGCACGCAACCGGTGGTACCCACCATCGGGGAGCAGCAGGATGCGCTGCGCGTCTGACATGGGCGGAACCGGAGCATGCGCGCGCAACAGCAGCCGCGCATCCGCCGGCGAGATTTTCCCATCGACAAGAATTGCCGCGTCACGCGTCATCGCCAGAAAATCGTGCAGGCGCTCGCCCCATTCCGGTGCGGTAGCACTCGCAACGAGTGAGCCCAGGTGTTTCGTTGTCACTCCAGGATGACCCTGTCGTCCGGTGACCACGACAATCGGTGAATCGAGTTGCAACAGGTTGCGCGACCAGTGGTGAACGTCTGGGTGAATGAGAGGGATTTCAGTGGTCTTGTCGTCTGTGAACGAAACCTGTACGACCTCGTTTTTCCATCGCCCTCGCCCAGGGACGTCAGAACTCACCAGGGTCAGGCGTTGCGCGCACAAGGGCGCGAGCCGCGTAACCCAAGGACCTTCCACATCACCCGAGACAATGACCCGATCGGGCCCGGCATTGCGCATTTTTGCCATGAGGCGCTCCCCCAACACGTCGCGCACTTCTGGTTCCACAAGGGACAGCATGCGTTCGAGCCCGTCGAGAAGAATGATGCTCCGGCGTTCCGGTGCCAACGCACCTTCGGCGATCTTGGCGTCGCGGCAACGGGAATCTAACCAGTCCCACATATCCATCACGTCATCAATCAGCCGCGCTTCCCACGATGACGTTCCCTTGCCGTTCCGCTCATGTGTCAAAGCCTGGTCCGCTTCGCGCACCGCGAGCGCAAACGAGCGCATCGCGGACGTTCGACCAGAACGCGCTGCTCCCGTGACCATGAGATGACCGTCCACGTGCGGCACGTACCATACGGATTCCCATCGTTGACGGGTGAGAGCATCTACCAGCCCCACGCACACACCCAATTCGCTTGGCGAAGTGGAACGCGGGCCCCCTTCGAGGGTTTGGCTGGCGAGCGGTGGATAACCTTCCGACTCTCGCCGCGAGATATTTGTTGGCAACGAAGCCGTCCAGACGTGGCGGCCGGCGGCCGAGGACCCCGCGGATGGCGGCGACAGAATCTTGCGGGAATCTTCGACGTCGCGAGGTGGGTACATGTGCACGATGGTTGGGGCCGCGCCGACTGTGGACACGACGGCGTCACCGGGCGATCTCAGCTCATGATGTGCACTCGCGTTGCCGACGAGAAACACACTTTCGTGCGGTGTCAATGCTCGAAACGCAACGCGCAACGCGACGTTGGCGAGAATGTCGTCGGAGATACTCGAGTAGGCGCGTTGCGTACTCAGGACGAGATGCATACCCAGTGCCCGGCCCCGCGCGGCAATATCAACGACCAGCGGAATCGATCGTGGATGCGCCGCCGCCGTCGCCCGAAATTCATCAAGCACCACAACGAGGCGCGAGAGGTCGCGCACGTGGTCACCGGATCGCAACGCGCGTTCGCGCCGAGAGACC
>Ga0114976_10001003_pt1 | contig 17677 bp, 36 predicted proteins | sample S_130805_EF_Meta_FD_87319 | JGI IMG/M metagenome (GOLD analysis project Ga0114976, IMG submission 87319) | Freshwater microbial communities from Lake Simoncouche, Canada to study carbon cycling - S_130805_EF_MetaG | ecosystem: Environmental > Aquatic > Freshwater > Lake | place: Lake...
CCTGTTAACACCGGGATGAACAGTCAATTTGAGGATTAATTATGGCTGAAGTAACAAATGCAGTAGCGCCACCCCAAGAAAATGTTCTTGGTGATATTACTGTTGTTGGAAAAGCAATTGCTCCCAACGCTGATGGTGAAGATCGTCTAAAAGCAACAGATATTGTTTACAAGAAAATCACTAATGATACTGAAGGGTATGCAAACACTGATTTTCAAACATTGCCTTTTTTTGGAGCTTTGCTGCGTGGCGATACGCGAGGAATGATCCGAGCCTATAACGGTGGTGAAACTCGCCGCATTACTGGTCGGCATCCCACTTATGGCGCTTATGAAGTTGAATACAACGAACGCAATGCGCCTACTGGCCGAATCTTTAAAAACGGCAAAGAAGTTTCTGCAACTGAGGCAAACAAAATTAATGACGCTGGTGGCTTGTACACCATGCAAGACAATACTGCTTTGCAAAGTGGTGGATTTACTGCGGCTCAAGAAATCCGCAAAAACATGGAGCAGACACTTGCCAAGCCAATTGTCGACCAATATTTAATTGCTCAAGGTGTTTCACAGCGCGGCACAACCTTGCGTGATGCTATTGACCAGCGTGGAATGCTTAATTCCAACAAGGCAATGCTTCCGGTGCTTACTGCCATCTCTAGCCTAAAGCCAGAGCAGCGCAAAGAATTGTTTGGTTTTGTTTCGGCTCAAGCAGGCAAAACAACTGGTCAGACAACTGAGCAAACAGCAAGCAAATCTGGCAGCGCAACTGTTGGCAAGAATGTTCAAGGCACTGTTGGCGGCAATATTACTGGTGGGGTTGGTAGTGCAATTGGTGGAGTTGCTCCTCCTATGGGTGGTGCGGAAGGTGTGGCTCCAGGCGCATCAATTGGCGTTAAAGCAGGCCGCACTGCTGGCTCAACAAATCAAGCTACCGCCACTGGTACAGAAGGCCAGCAAATCGGCACAACTGGTGGTACTTCATCAAACATTCAGACCAATGTTTCAAGTGAAGTGCAAAAGATTATTCAGATGGCCGCTGGCTCTCCTGAAGTATTTACTGGCTTGCAAAAATATCTGCAACTCAGCAATGTAATTAATAGCCAAGTTGAAGAAATGGACAAAATTTCTGGCGACAATCAAGCGCCGGGTGTTCGTAAAGTTGCTCCTCTTGAGCCACTGATGAATAGTCCCCGCGATGTGGCTTTGTACGATAATGATGTTCGCCGCAATAATGCTTTAACTGTTGCTTACGCTGCGTTTTTGGCTAAGAAAATCCATGCAACGCATAACAAGCCAGATGAAAAAGACATTGGTCAATGGCGTGAAGAATTTACCAAGAGCCGCTTTTTTAAAGCAGCCAATCGTACATTTGACCATGAAAGTCAAATGATTAATGGCAAAAAGCCTGAACTTGAAGATGACGCAATTTATGTTGATAAAAACAATAAAATGCGCCGTTGGAATGCCCGTGACAAAGATTGGGAGCCTGTAAATGTCCAAAAGTAATGTTTCAGATATTGACTACAGTGCTTTCAATGAAATACAGCCTGCTGCTACGGCTGAAGCCTCTGCTGTGGCAAAGCCAAAATCTTCAAAGATTGCTGAACGTAGTATTGCCAAACCAAAATCAGAACCAAAGCCAATTGTTGGAGCAGATGTAAGCAACCCTACGGCAGTTGCTGAAAGAGCAACAGAAACTTCAAACGCTTTCCCTGGCCTTGAAATACCTGATTCGCTTGTCAACTATGCGTTGCCTGCTTTAGGTGCTCTTGGCGCTGGTTTGGCTGGATATGGTCTTTATAAAAGCAAAGGCAATCCAGATTGGGGCAAGTCAGTTGCAGGCGCTCCTCCTGAAGGAATGGGCCCAAAGCCTGATTTGCGAAATATTGGTGCTACACCTGAAGTTGCGCCTCCTGCGGCTCCTACACCTGCCGCACAAAATCTTCCTAAACCCACATTCCCTCAAGGCGCAATTCAGCAACCCATAATTTCTGGCTATGGTCAGCAAACAATGAATGCTCCTACTGGCGTTCCCAATGTTGCTGCCCCTGCCGCACCTGTTGCCCCTCCTGCTAATGTTGCCCCTCAACCAGTTGACCCAATGCAGGCGGCTCGGATTCGTAAGGCTGAAGCAGAAGCCGCTATTGCCGAGCATAGACTTCAGCAACTGCAATCAGGTGCAAAGGTTGCCCCCGCAAACAAACCTGCTGGCTCTGTGTCTGAAGCCGACTTGCAAATGATTCAAAAGAGTGGCGAGGCATCTACAGACAAGATGTTGCGTTCTCAGGCGGCGGCAACCATTGCTGTTGACAACATTGCTCCTGTTGCCGACCCAATTCAAACAACTGCTACACCTGCTGAAAAGCAAGCCGCTGTGGATGTTGTGACTGAAGAAAACAAAAAAGCAGAAGCCAAGAAACAAGCCCCGGCAATCGAAGGCAAAGCAGGCGCTGCTGTTGAGCCATCTGAAGTTTTGCGTACTGGCACTGGTCGTGAGGTGATTGCAGGCCAAGGACCAGTACCCAAAAGATTTTCCAAAGAATACAAATCTCCTACTGATGTGCCAAAAGGATATTTTTTCCTTCCTGGCGGTCAGTACATTGACACTCTTCGCAATGACTTGGGTCAAAGCACATATACCCAACAGTTCACAAATCGAGAGTTTCCACAAACTTATCCTGAAGCTGTTGAATCTGGCAAAAACATCAATCGTGAATTGAATCGTCCTACTCGTGAGCAATTGAAGGCGCAAGGCATTGCTCCTCCTGAAGTAACGCCGGGAATTGGCAAACAAGTTGGCACTAATAAAATTGTTAAAGTTGGCGGCGTGGCTGGCGCTTTGTTCTCTATTGCTGATATTGCAAAAGCAGAAAATGCTCAACAGCGCCGTGAAGCTGTTGGCAATGCGTTGCTTGGCTTCCTGCCGCCGGGTACAGATATTTCTTCTGCTGGAGCGCCCACATTGACTCCGCAACAAGTTGAGGCAAACAAAAAAGCATATGAGGAAACCTTGAAACTTGGTAGCCCTTACGCTTTTTCAGAAGAAGGAAAACGATTCCGCCAAGGCAAAAAAGTCGGCGGTGGTCGTGGAATTGCACCCCCATCAGCATATTTGAGGTAATCATGGCAGACATCGATCCCGTTAAATTTGGCCTTTTGATCGGACAAGTACAGACCTTAGAAGGTCAAGTTACTGAACTCCAAAAGGATGTAAAAGAACTTCTGGAACTTGCTAACAAAAGCAAAGGCGGATTTTGGATGGGGATGACCATTGCCAGTGGCGTGGGCGGCCTTATTTCATGGTTTGTAAGCCATTTAAAGGTGAACTAATGGGACTTGATGTCACAGGGTTGGGCGCTGTAGCTGACCTGGCTACCACCGCCATCAACAAGATTTGGCCTGACAAGTCGGAGCAGGAAAAGCAACAGATTGCTGCGGCTGTCATGGTGGTCCAAGGCCAGCTTGACATCAACAAAGCCGAGGCAAGCAACCCCTCCGTTTTTGTTAGCGGCTGGAGACCATTCATTGGGTGGTGCTGTGGCGCTGCTTGCGTCTGGAACTGGCTTGGCTTGCCTGTTGCAAAGTTTGTGATGGCAGTCTCAGGGCATCCAATTACCATGTCCCCTGCCGATCTCAGCGAGATGCTGCCCATTCTGATGGGGATGCTCGGTCTTGGTGGTCTGCGGACAGTCGAAAAAATTAACCGGGTGGCTGCTAAATGAAGTCAAATTGGCAAAGTGCATTCACTGCGGTTTTGCATCATGAAGGCGGGTATGTCAACAATCCCAAGGACCCCGGCGGCATGACAAACTTGGGTTGCACAAAAACAACATGGGAAGAGTATTGTGGGCATCCAGTAGACGAAAAATTCATGAGAGCCTTGACCCCTGCCGATGTTGCGCCGCTATACAAGCGTAGGTTCTGGGACAAAATTAAGGGTGATGAACTGCCAGCAGGCGTGGACTATGTAGTCTTTGACTGCGCTATCAACAGTGGGCCAGGTCGAGCCGCAAAGTTCTTGCAAGCCTGCGTAGGCGTTGAGGTTGATGGTGGCATCGGTCCTAAGACATTGGCAGCGGTAAAGGCATTTGATGCAAAGCAATTGATTGAGGATTATTCCAAGCGCCGACTGTCTTTTTTAATGGATTTGCAAACATGGGAAACATTTGGCAAAGGATGGGGGCGCAGAGTTGGCGAGGTTGAAGCCACTGCGCTCAATATGCTCATGAAACCCTGATGGTTGCTGTAATTTTTTTGCAATGATTCGTTGATTTAATGCGTCCATGAACATTTATCAAGCCAAGCCTAGTAAACATCAGGACTTGGTTGATTTAATGTGGTTGCAATTGACCTGTCTGCCGCATGATGAGCCAATGGACGCAAATACTGGTCTGTGGTGGATTGCCAAGGATGGAGACAAACTCGCTGGATTTGCCGGGATGATTCCAAGCGTGAGGTGGATGGACACAATCTATCTGTGCCGCGCTGGAGTCGTCCCTGCATTCAGGGGCAAAGGATTACAAAAAAGATTGATCCGAGCCAGGATTAACAAGGCCAAGAAGTTGGGATACAAGTGGGTCATCACAGACACCACAGATAATCCAGCATCTTCTAATTCACTGATTGCACATGGGTTCAGATTGTTTGAGCCAACCAAGCCTTGGGGCTTTCCAAACAGTCTGTACTTTCGGCTAAAGATTGGATAATCATGTCGGCAAAAAAGATCACTGATTCTGAATTTATTGAATTGATTAAGAATGGCAAAACAGTAAATGAAATTGCCCGTGATTTTGACATGGATGCAAGAAATCTAAAAAGGCGCAGAGCCAAGTTAGAAATTAAACATCGAGTTGATATGACAACTCCTGTGGATTCTGTGTTGTCCAAAAGGCCGCACAATCAAACTTACAAAACAAGCAAAGCAAATATTGCATTGGGAATTGAAAATGGAATTGTTATTGTTTTTTCTGATGCTCATTTTTGGCCTGGTATTCGTACTACTGCATTCAAAGGGCTACTTTGGGCTATTGAGTCTATGGAGCCAAAAGCCGTTATATGTAATGGTGATGCTTTTGATGGTGCTTCCATTAGTCGCTTTCCACGTATCGGTTGGGATAACAAGCCATCTATTGTTGAGGAACTTAGAGCTTGCAAGGATGCTTTGGGCGAAATTGAAGAAGCGACTAAAAAAGCCCGTTACAACGCTCGATTAGTCTGGGCACTAGGTAACCATGATGCCAGGTTCGAGAACCGCCTAGCAGCCAATGCGCCTGAATTTGAGGGCGTTAAGGGCTTTACCCTCAAAGACCACTTCCCTGATTGGGAGCCTTGTTGGGCGGCATGGCCCACAGAAGATATTGTGGTCAAACATCGTTGGAAGGGGGGTATCCATGCTACTCATAACAATACTATCAGCAGCGGTAAGACGATTGTTACAGGTCATCTGCACAGTCTCAAAGTCACGCCGTTTGCTGATTACAACGGCAACCGCTATGGTGTTGACACAGGTACTCTTGCTGACTTGCATGGCCCTCAGTTTGAGGACTACCTAGAAGCCTCGCCTGTCAACTGGAGATCGGGATTTGCTGTATTGACAATTAAAGATGGAGAACTGCTTTGGCCCGAAATCGTACACAAGTGGAATGACTCATGTATCGAGTTTCGAGGCCAAATAGTTGATGTATCAAGTTATTGATTGTTCTTGCCAAACTCAAGTTCAATCAGCAAGTCAATGTAGTGCTTGGCTTTCTCAAGGTCAGCCATGCCATTTTTCTGCCGCCATCTGCTGATGTACTTCACCACATTTCCTTCGCAGTAGCCAAGGTGGTTGCGGTGAATGTACTCAACAGGCTGAATGGCTTTGTCTTGGTAGTGTTGACCACCAATTTGCTTTTCTAAAGCACTCATGCTTCTTTTTGGAACACGCCAGAGGGCAGCAACATGCCTTTGCGGTGCTTGATCTGGTCGTAAGCCACCTCAAGGCAGTCAACCAGATTAAGGTCTTGCAAAGCGCAATAGTTAATCAGGCAGACCACCACATCACCGACAGCATCAACAACATCTTCTTTGCTGTTCTTCATGGTGGCATCAAACAACTCACCCATTTCTGTCTGGGCTTTGCAAAGTTGTACCAGGGGGGTCGAGTTCGGGATAATTCTTCGAGCCTCGGACCATCGAATCACATCCGACTCAAGTGCGGCAAAAGTTGTCATTTCATTTCCTTAAAGGTGGGGCCTACTCGCTGCGTCTGTCGCGGGTAAGGCTTTCGTTAGTTACGGCCCCGATCTATACGGGTTACAGCATCCGCTTTCGGCCCCGATTCATTTCAATAGGTCAAAAGGGTACGTCCGACTCAAAGTCTTCCGCAGAGCCTCGGCGAGAACCTCGCGTTGGCTCAGAACTTTTGGTGGCAGTCTTGTCCTGATCGTAGGGTTCGCGCAGGCTGATCCATCCGTCCCATGTTCCACCACAAGGCATGGAATCCAACTTAACGGACACCTCACCTTTGTCGTTTACGAATGCCGAGCCCAACTTGCTGTAACGCTTTTTGGGGTTGCCCTGCGAATCTGTGTACTCGCCGACAACTGCAATAGCGTCCAATCGTTTCTTGCTCATTTACTGTCCTTTCAGGCTTTCGCCATGTTTTTTGATTGCTGACCGAATTTGCGAACTCAGTTGCTTCCAAAGAAGCCCCTTTTCCTCGGGTTCGGTGATGCCCGAGTATTCTTCCCATGCGCCAATGATGTCATCAGACTCCATGCGCTCTGTCACTGCTGCCGCCACATCAAAGATGATGCTTTCGCGCTCTGGTGATACCTTAAAACCTTCCGTAGGGGTAACCTTGGGCGCTTGTTCCAACGGCAGGTCTTCACCCGCGTATACGTTCAGTCCCAGCCCGTGGCAAGCAATTGCCTTGACTAGGCATCGCATCATGTTCTTGTTGACCACCACAGCGTCAGGGTTCTTGACGGCTCGGTTCATGTGGTCCATGACAGGCAGGTGCATGGTTACGGGTTTGCCAAAGGCAGTGACAGTGCAGGACACCATCATTGACTCGCCAAACAGTTGGGGATCGTGGAACACCCAATTGGCTGCTGGGTCAACCCGCATCAATTGCTCGACAGCAAAGACCCAAGACACATAAGACAATTTGCCTTTGTGTTCAATAAATGGGCGAACATCAATTGCCGCCATCTTCAAAAAGTTGTTTTCGCTCATTACCATTCTTCCTTGCTAAAGGGGTCGCCAAAACTTGACCTAACCCCGGTTTCAATGTTCACCAGATCACTGCCTTGACGCTGGATGAATTCGCCATTTTCGCCAATCCAATCATCTCCTGACTTGATGAACAGGTCACCATCAGTCGTTGTGATTGTGCTGCTTGTCTGGTTGTAGACCTTGCCGCTGAATAGGTTTGTGAAAAAGCCCATCATTTTGCTCCAAAGTTAGAGTCCCACTCTTCTTGGGCAATCTGCCGCTGAGTGTCGTCATCAAAGTCTTTGAATTGCAGGAAATGGACTTCTTCACAGCATGATTGCTTGTTGCCCCGCAGGCTCATGCAATAGGGGCAGTATTCAATCTCTGCCTGCTCCTGAATGAATTGTTCAAGCCACGATTTCATTGCCGATCCTTTTTGCCCTCAAGGGCGTTTAATGCTTTGCTGACAGCTTCCATCTTTGTGACTTCGCCACTGTCCAGTACAAATGCGTCCAACATGGCTTTGAGTGCCAAGCGCAGGTTGTAAGCCTCCGAGGAAAGCAGGCCATAGCCCACAAGCCAATCAGCGTTTTCCTGCTGCAATTCAACAATCTGCTCTTCAGTCATGGCTAACACCTTTCTCTACTTTGATTGCCAAAAGCCACTTGTCGCCAAGTGATCGAATAGAACGAACCCATGCGCGGCAGTTGTGGCGCACAAGGTCGCGGGGAATGTCTGACCTGTCAAAATTTTGACGCACCATCTTCAGCATTTTGGTGTTCATGCTGTCACCTTACTTGCCAAAAGGTTGTACTTGATGGCCCAGAAGGCTGCTGTGGCTCTGAGAGCGCCGCAAAGGTGTGCCCTCTGCATCTGAGGCTGGTCTGGGTACTTGCCCATAGCCTCTTCTTCAAGGTTGTTGAGATACGATTCAAAATCAATGAGTTGCATTACTTTCTCCTGTTACCTGACTTGCTGTCAGTGGTTGTACTGTCGCACACTTTTTTCACCTAAAACATAGGGATAAACCCTTAGTCGCCGCAAAAACATGGGATGGTTTCATCATTGCCAAAAAAGTCTGTTTGGGTCTCGGCAAACTTCATCATGTCGGCATAGTTAGCCCGATCTTGTCTAAAAACTCGACCTGATGGTTTTTCACAAAATGTTTTGGCTTCTTGTTCCATCTTGGCCCACCAAATAGCCCGTTCAGGCTTTTCCTGAATCAAGCTCATGGTTTGGCTTGTGCCCTTCAAAAAGCAAAGGTCGCAATTGCCGTGATAAGTAACACCATTGATGTTTGGCAATTCAAGGTCAAAAGATTGATTACGCCAAAATTCACCCACTATTTCTTTAGATACGCCAGCAGTCACCAAAGGAGTTCTGTCTCTTGGTATCTTTGCGGCTCGGCGTGGCTCATCTGCCCTGATCCCAACCCAACTCATGTATTCGCCTTGACTGCGGTTTTCACACATTCCTTTTGAAAACAAATAATTAGCAATTGGTCTAATCTTCATGTCAGTCGTACAAAACCTAGTAACCGGGTTGGGTAGGTAATTCTTTTTACGAATCACAGCCTCAAAAGGCTCACCATTCCTGCTGGCTGTTTCGTAAGTAACCTGTTTCCAACGATCTTTTGTTTCTTCTGCGTCTGTGTACTCAAGCCAAACAATTGGAACATTCCAATTTGTCTCGCAGTCATGCACAAACTTTAAAGTTGCCTCATCTTCTTTGCCTGTGTTGGCAAAACAGACAACGCAATCTTCTGGCAGGCTCATCTGGTGAGCCTCCAACACTCTGTACAACATGTATGCAGATGTTCTGCCACCAGAAAAACTGATGCAGGTCGGTTCAATAATTTCAAAAGGGTTGCTCATTCCAAACTTTCTTTCAAATTAAAACAACAAATTCTGTGTTTGCACTTTGCTTCCAGCGTCATATTTTTTGCTTTCTCCTTTTGGATATGGTTCTTTTTTGTATTTAATTGCTTGCTTGATGGCTTTGCTTTTGCCAGTGACAAAAATGTATCTATGCTTTCTTGCTCTTTCTTTTAAATAAAAATCATCGCCAAATTTTTGGCGCATGAAGTCAGCTCTTGATCCTTCGCATCTTCTGCTCATATCGGCAATAGTTTGACCATGTAAGTGTTCCATGCCTTTTATTTTCCAATCTGTTCTTTTGGCACTAAGGCCTGTGTAAATAAAGTTGCAGGCTTGATACACATATCCAACATGCTCTTGTTCGGTGTCGGCATAACTAACAACAATTGATGGCTTAGGAAGCATTTGCAGACTGCGGCCAACCAAAAAACTGGCGGCATTTTTTGTTTTTGTGTCGATACAAAGCCTGTTAAGTTCCAAAACATATTTGGCATTTTCTGGGCCTGCAATGCCATCGCGCAAAGGAGCCGCCGATGGAGTCCCATAAGTACAGACCCCAACAAGAATTGAATCTTCATAAAGGCCAAAAGCATAACTTATGGGAGGAATACGCCTTGCATAATGCTTGTAAAGCAACCAAGGCTCAACCTCATAAGATTGAATTGGCAATACTTTCATTCCAAGCACTCTTTCACACAAATATCAACGCCTGGCACAGTCGCGTACACCTTACTTGCGTGGATGTTCACAATCTGGCTGTCATCCTTGTAGCAAATGCCATTCAATGCGTCCATGATGGCTTTCCCTATGTTGTCAAGGTCTGGCTTCTTGGTTGGCTTTTGTGAGCCGTCTAAACAAGCCGCTGTGACCTTTTTTGAGTACGATGCAGGGATTGGTACTCGGATGTACAAATAGAGGCTTATAGGCGTTTCTAGAGGCTCTGTAGACCCCATTGCTGCTTGTCCTGCTGCTTTGACTGTAGATTCGTAGTCCACAGTCTTTTTGGGCGTGTAGGTTGATACAAAGTTGCCACGCCTAGCAAATTTTGGCCTGCCTTTGCCTACAGGGATGCCCTCAACTGTAAAGGTCGTAATAAAAGTCATTGCTTTTCCAATCTTTGCTTTACAGCCTGCCCAAGTCCTTTGAACACGCCAGTTAAGTCTTTTTCCAGCCTCATCACCTGTTGCCTAGCGTAGTCTATCCAAGCGGGATCAGAAGCCAGTTTTGCGTAATGATCTGCCAGCTTGTCAAAGTAGTCATTCATCTATGTCCCCTGTCAGCTTGAGTGCCCTCTCAATGATGTGGTGAGGATAAGGCTGGCCTTCACGCACCTTGTCCAAGATTTCCATAGCTTTCTTGTAGGTCATTACTGCCCCCTTGCTCGGATGGCTTTGGCGTATGACACCCATGTCGGCGTTGTTGTTGGCGCATGGGTTTCACACACCTTCGCACACGCCTCACGCTCTGAAGCGGCGACAAATTCGGCAAAGCGTTCAAGTTGGAACACATACCAATCGCTTCGGTAAGTGTCATCTATGAGATCAGCCTCCCGCGCCATGCGGATGATTTCGTCTCTGTTCATTTCGTTGCACTCCTTTTGATTTGTGCCATGCGTTCAAGAACTTCTAATGATGGAGCCGCTGCTTTTTGACGATCTGCGGCAATTTTCAACAACACCGGGTCAGGACCCTTGTTAACAGCAGGAACAGTTAGCCGAGCCACATCTGCCGTCTGCTGTGCAAATGATGGTCTTGGTTGCGATTGCCTACGCACCCAATTGCGCCAGGTTGCTTCCCAATCGAGTTTGACACCCTTTTGACCCGGTTGTGCGGTCCAGTAGTCCTTAAACTGCTCAAAGACTTTCTGTGCAGTCAAGTCTGGTCTTTCTTGTTCGCAGAAAGAAATCCAATTCCCTGTTAAAGCAAAGTCTGCTGGCAAGCGCGACCCGCGCTGCTGTTCTCTATTCTTTGGTTCTTGGTTATTGGTTATTGGTTTATGGTTATTGGTTGCTATTGGGGTAGCATTAGGGAGGCCAGTAGGGGGGCTAATAGGGGGGCTATGGCCTGCCCATCTCTTAGCTGCTCCTCTTCTGCCAGCCTCGCTGAATTCTCGGTACTTTGCAATCTCAGCATCAGCGCGAGGATTGATGTACCCATTTTCTGTAGATACAAAAAATTCATTCAATACTGTCAGAACATCTTGCTCATGCTCTCTCATGCCAATCTGACGGCCAATCTCTTTTTGTTTGATTGGTTGTTCATGAAGGTAATAAAAGTCAAGCAGACGGCGATAAGCCAAATCCTCTATCAAAGATAGATGACGGGTATGGCTAGCGTAGTCGCCAATATGGAACTGGTAGTAGTGCATTGAAGCAGCCCTGCAAATCCCTCAAAAGAAACTCACGGCAGGTGGAGGGTTCACTTTTCGCTAGGCTCATGACTTCCTAGCTAGCCGGGTTTCATATTAGTTTATCACGGGTTGGGTGGTGTGCCAAAGTAAATCTTGGTCACTTTATCGTCCATCAGCTTGTAGGTGATTGTCCAGCCCTTCTCGCGCAAGTCACTGAGCCTGCGTGTCGGGGTTGTTGATGGCAGAGTCTTGGCGATCTCTACTGTCGTAGTGCCACTCCTCTTGAGAAGCAGTTTTTGCAGGCGCTCTAATTGCGTCTTAGGTTGTTTGCTGAACCACATGTTATGCCTTGCTGTAGACATGGACTTTGCGCCCGGTAAAGTTCGGGTTTCTTTTGATTTTGGTCTGCATAGCAGCCAGTTCTGCTTTGCTGAACAAGCCCTGAGCAGTGTTGCGCCAATCAAAAGCATCGCCGTGTGACTTGGGCCATCCTTCAGGCCAATGTGTTTCAATCACAACTGACTTGTGTTCTGGCTCTGGGCGCTTAATTTTGGTCACTTCTTGTTGTCCAACCAGTTGCACCATATAGATATTCCGCAGGCGCTTTTTGTCGTACCCGGCCTCTTTCAGCACGATCATGCCCAAATCTAGCAACTTATTGCGGACGGCAGCGCCTGAGACTTTAAACTTGTCCCTCATGCCGTTTTGAATGTTTTTCTCATTGATGGGGCCATCTGAGAGTCGGCTCAAATAGTATTCAATTGCTGCGTCAAAATCATTGGTAGTAGTCACTGATGTACACCTCTCGGTTCAAAATGCGCTCGATGGCGCGGGTTAAAAGTGCAAGGATGGCGGCTTCCACGTCACCAGGATCGTCCACATAGTGCTTGACCAGTGTGTACGCATAGTTAGTCATGGCATCCGCTGCCTCGGCTTCTGCTTTGTCAAATTCGTTCATGCACCTATCCTACCCATGAAAAAAAGATTTGTATCTAAGGGAAATCCCTAATGTTTTTCTTGGCAACAAGGTGCAAAATCAAGTTGTCTTCAACAAAAGGAAAGTAATGTGATGCAAGAAATTCAAATAACCATTTACGCCGAATCAGACGCTACTGTCTATTTAGACGAATGGAATGATGGCGGTGTTTGGCTCAAAATCAACATCAGTGGTGGCGGCGCATACACCCCACTGACACGCAAGGAAGCGGAGCAAATGCTCCAAGGTCTGCAAGAAATTTTAAACAAAGAGGTGAAAGTATGAACTATGTATCTCAACTCGATGCCCATGCCGATTGGCAAGAATCCGAGGCTGATGCCGCTGATGTTCGCGCAGAGCGTCAAGCAGAGTACCTGTCCCAGGATTGGGACGATTGCATCAAAGAACGCAATCTGGATGCCAAGATTGGCGGCGGTTACTTTCAGGATTTGATTGAAGTACTGGGCGAGGCTTGTTCACAAGGCGACCAGACTATCAATCGTGCTTTGATGCAAGCGGTGGTTGACCTTGCCGTCAAAGGGCATCCAGAAGCTGTGCAAGCCCTTGATCTGGTCAAAGACTTTTTCATTGAGCAAACAATGGATAACAAATGAACGACCGAATCACAATTATTTCCGCGCTCATTGTGGTGGGCGCTTTTTGGGCTTTTGCAGTCTGGCTGACTTGGCAGTTTGTGCCTGACCAGCCTCGCAGGGTTGACTGCTCCCTTGTGGAGATCAGCCCTGACTACCCGCCAGAGGTACGCAAGGCGTGCCGTGAACAACGGAGGATTCGGACATGAAAGAAGTTTTAAAGCTGGCGCTGGAGGCGTTGGAGTTAAACAATTTGCAGTGGAAAAAGCTGGCGGAGTCTGGCGACTCGGGGTATTGGTTGGCAGCGGAGCAAGAACACTACAAACAAACCGAAAAAGCCATCACCGCCATCCGCACCGCCCTTGCACAAACTGTGCAGGAGCCTGTGGCGTGGTGGATTCCAAAGGCGGAGCAGTTTTGCCTTCAAAGCCCAAGCGGTAAACGCCCCTTTGCAAAGGCATGGGAGCCGCTATACGCCACCCCACCCGCAGCACCTGTGCAGGAGCCTGTCAAATCCGATTATCGGGATTGGGATTATCAGGACGACTTGGAAAAAGCCACCCCACCCGCACAGCGGCAATGGGTTGGGCTGACTGATGAGGAAGTAATAGCGATGAGCAAATACGATTTAGAGTATGCGGCCTTAATCGGAGAAGTTCAAAAAAAACTCAAGGAGAAGAACAATGGATAACAAAATTGGATGCGTTAACCATGATTGCGAACTGTGCCAAAAGACTTGCACACCACCGACTTACGGCAGTGAGGAACTCATGAAATACCGAGCAGTGATCCGCAGTCAAGCGCAAATTATTGAAAAATTGGAAGCAGCACTTGCAGAGCAATCAGTCGTTTGGGGTGTCAACAGGGAGAGCAAATGAACCGGGCAGAGCGCAGGGCAGCAAAGCACACCAAGCCCCATGTAGACCGCAACAAGCGATTTGACCCAGCATATACGCTCAATCGCACAAAGTGGATGCAGACTTACACCGAGGAAGAGGCGGCAGAACTTGCCAACAAGTCACGCATGGCTTGGTTCAAAATGACCAATGGCTTGGGCACGATTGACGATTTCGACACGCTGGCAACAATGATGAATGTCATTGGCCTTTTGTCGCAAGAAATTGACAAATCGTTGCTTGAAATCACCCAGCCTGCCTCGATGTCGTTGGCAGAGATAAAGATCAGATACATCAAGCATGGCAAATTTGGGGTTGATGCCCAAGCACTCAAAACAGTGCCTGCGGCTCTTGACTTGCATGACGAAATTCTGCGGCACATGAATCCACAGAAGATGATTGATGCCATTGAGTTGTCAATTAAACGTCTGAAGGAGGTTGAATGAGTAGCACTACCTTTTCAGACCCGTTTAAGCAGCCAAAGTTTGTTTCCCCTGAGCGCAAGGCAGAGTTGGCTAAAAAGCGCCGTGAAGCCCGTGAAAAACGCCTTGGAAGGCCAATAGGCCAGCATGGTGGCTATCGAGAGGGGGCTGGTAGAAAGCGGATAGGGGTTTACAATGTCACCATCAAGTTGACCAGGATTCAATACCTTGTCCTGATGGAAGAGGGCAAGGGCAATCTGCATTTTGCTATACAGTCCGCTTTGGACAAGCACTATTAAGGACCATCATGGAAAACATGGGATCGTTCATTTTGACTTTGTTGCACTCTGCAACGAATACGCACATTCTGCATTGGCAAACCAAGTCGTTTGCCGAGCATATGGCCCTTGGTGAGTTCTATGAAGCGCTGCCAGACCTGATTGACAACCTGGTGGAAGCCACCCAAGGAGCCACAGGCGAGATCATCGAGTTCCCAGTGGACTACTATCCTCCTGCGAAGGATGGCTTGACAGAGTTGGAAGAGTTGCGCGAGTATTTTGTGCAGGAGCGCCATGTCATGCCTGCCGATAGTGAGATTCAGAACCTGTTGGACAGCATTGCCGACCAGATCGATTCGACCCTGTACAAATTACGCTTTTTGAAATAATCGTTTTCTCCTTGTAGGGTGTTTCCTGTTGGAAACTTGGGCCTTCTTCGGAAGGTCTTTTTTTTATAAAAACCTCCCAGCAAAAATCAAAAAATGGTGGCTTAGAAAAAACAGGGGCTAAAACTTTTTGGGGGAGGGGGGTCTCTTACGTGTACGCGCACACACGCATGCACACACGCGCACATGCACACCCGTCCGCGCACCCCCGCGCACCCCCGCGCACCCGCACCCGCATGCACCCGCATGCACATGCAATCAGCAACCAGCAGCGACAATGCCCCTAGAATCGATTTAAATGGCCATTGCAGGCATTTTTATAGTTTGGTGATGCCATTGCCTACCTGAACCCCGATGGGGGCTTAAATCGCGTTTAATCAAGTTGACCATAAACCCGCGTTTTCACCCTAGTGCTGGCGCACCTAAGCCTGAGCCTGAGCCCATAAATCAAATTAACCAGGCGCACCTATCCCTGCCACCTAGTGGCACAATGGGCGCACCTATGCGCTAACAATGCGCCAGCACAGACGAAAAAACCCGGTCAAGCCGGGTTATGGTTAGCAGATTAAGGGGGCATCAGGCCAGCGAGCTTTGCGCTGCTGCTGATACTCTCGTTCGCGCTCAGGTGGCCAGGGAATCGGGCCACTAGGGGCGGGGAATGGCCATGTCATGCCGATGCCGTTTTCATCATAATCACGCGCTGCATTTTTTGGCCGTGTGCTGGATAGGCGATTAAATCAATAGATTTATCCCAGCAGGCGCGACAGCCAGAACATGTGCCACCATGCTCATAGGCGCGGCACAATGAAACACCAGGCGATTGGACAAAAGAATCAGCACATGGGCCGATAACCGAACCATGTAAACCGGGCGTGTATTCCCCATTAATGCTATCGGCACTGAACCGAACCATGACATTTTCAAGGGCTTGCATTTCACGGAATACAGCACGGAATTTGGGGAATTTGTGCATGCGAGTAGGTAGCCAGTGCTTGCACCAGGGTGTTCGCTGCATTACTTCTAAAATTTTCTCTGCAAGTCCCACGGCGTACATGTCGCCAGAGTCGAACCACCGAAAATAACGGCTTGAATCAAGAGCTTGAACCATGTCATCAACCCATTCGATGCGCTGCCAGTCTTCTTTATTGGATAGGCGCGGAGCTTTGACGTTCGGGTAATTGTAGTTACCAGTAGTTGCATAGCATCCCTTGCAAGCATCAACTAGAACGCCGGGTGATTCAATTGAACCGGGACATGTGTCTAGAGCCTGCAGGGACCATGACAAGATTCCGTCTAATTTTGATGTTTTGCTGATTTTAATCATTTCATTACTTTCATTTATTCAATTTCTACGACTTGCCATTTGAAGTCGCCCACAATTCCAAAATCGGCTTTGTCTAGGTTAGATGCAATATCAACAAAAACAAAATCGCCCAAATCTGCGGTTGCTTTATCAGTGTTGTAAAAATCGTAATAAGCATCGCAAAGCTTCCAAATGCCATTTTTAAAATACCAATCATTGCCGCCAAAACTTTGACTTGTGCTGATTTGAGTAATTTCAATGTGTTTCATGGTAGTTACTTTCGGTCTTTGTTGAGGGGATCGGGAGCTTTAACCGCCGTACATCGCGAACCACGCGATTAGGGGGCCAAATAGAACGGCTGCAAAGATAGCAGCGTGCATGAGGTCAACAAAAAATGATTTCATACTTTCCTCTGTTAAGCCCAGCACCGCGCCAGGCATGCACGAATTATCGGCATGTAGCTAACTAAAAACACTAGGGAAAACCCTAACTCAGCAGACTAAAAACCCTTAAGGGTTAACCCTACTAACTCAGCACCTGGGCAACTCAATTGATTCTGTAATGGTCAATTTACATATAGGCTTAGGCTATCAATAGGCAGGGTTTAATAGCGTTTAACTATATAGACTGGCTTGGCATGAAACCCGCGCTGACCCGCGCCAGTACTAGGCGTGAGCTTGTCTGGTGATGCCTGGGTGATTCTATTAAATGGCGATTGTCGTTGAATGTCACCGGGCCCCTATCTTGGCGACAATCTACACCCCCCTATAGCCTAGCCATAAGTGGGGGGGGTTAAGGGGGAGGGGGTAGGGCTGGAACGGGGTAGAAGATGGGGGGCCCGCTGAGTCGTTCCCGAAATTTATTTAAAAACTTTTTCCTAAAGCCCGACAAAGCCGCAGGGTTATTTGTACATTGAATTAAATGCTGGGTTGTTGTCAGATTGGACAACACTGTTGTTTTATTAGATTGGGTAGCTGTGGACGAACTATGGCATCCACTGTGTGTGGTAGTTCTTCAAAGAAGAGTAGCACCTTGTTTATCTAACCTGACTTACCTTGGTAAGCTCCACCTGTATGTTCCCGTTCATTGCTTACTAGAGAGACTGATGGATTCGGTACGTTTATCTGGGTTGGTAAGCTACCTGCCGTCCCAAGGGCTGGATGATGGCCCCGTGTTCATTCTATAGGGTTTTCCCTAATTGCAATGCAATAAGTCTACTGTTCTAGTTGGACTTTCTGTGGGCAAATTGTGTATAAGTTGTCCTGTATAAAAATTTTTTACTCAAAACTTTTTCTTGGCATAGAATGCGCCTGCTGGGATGGTGTAAATCTAACATGTGGCTATTGCCATAGATGTGAGTCAAACCTCACTCTCAGTTCCAACACGCATGGGGATTGCTCG
>Ga0114976_10001006_pt1 | contig 17653 bp, 9 predicted proteins | sample S_130805_EF_Meta_FD_87319 | JGI IMG/M metagenome (GOLD analysis project Ga0114976, IMG submission 87319) | Freshwater microbial communities from Lake Simoncouche, Canada to study carbon cycling - S_130805_EF_MetaG | ecosystem: Environmental > Aquatic > Freshwater > Lake | place: Lake...
AACGGCAGCCTACACACGCATTGTGTTAGAGGTGCGAGATGTTGGAACGATTACAGAACCGTTAGTAAGCCGTACTACCTTAATTCATATTCGAGCACCGGAAGAAACAGAAGTAATCTATGAATTAATGCGACGAACAAACTTTGAACTTCCAAAACATACAATTCAAGAGATTGCAAAAAAAACAAAACAAAATCTACGAGCCGCAATGTTGGAGGTATTAGTTGCATGGAAGTGTCCGCAACCAGATGGACAAGCAGAGCTTATTACATCTTATTTGGCAAAACGACCGTCAACCCCAGAGGAATGGATGGTATGGGCAATTGAAACAGAACAATCTGCACGAATGGAAGGAATTGATTTACGAGAGATTTTAATCATGGGATGGACTCATCATCCAGTTGTATCCCATACCTTATCGCAGTGGTCACGCTTAGGAGGAAGTTCATGTCGAGCATTGTTTTTTACAGCAATTTACAAACTTTTATGCGCGGAAGGGAGTTTAAAATGATTCCACCGGTATAAATAACATGGAATCGGTCAGTCTGTACAGTGAGGCGCGAAATGAATATTTGAAGCAGATGGCATCGTGGCTATCTTCCCCGATTGTGGAGTTTTTTCGTTCCGAATATGAAAAAATTTCACGAAAAGAGCCGGCAAAGGCGATGAGTTCGTTTCAGGTATGGTGTGCGGATGTTCCGAAATGGAATCAAGATGTGATTGATACCAATGTTAGTATTGTGTTGGATAGTTGTCGATGTGATTACGTGGAAGAGTTAATGACAGCCGTCTTTATTGCGCATACGAAGATGTTGACTGCTATACGTGTGTCTAGCAAACAAAAAAAGATGAAGATTACCTTACCCAAGCTGGATCATTTTTTGCATCGTGTCTTTATTGAATGTGCGCGAGGATTTTGGAAAGCTCCCTTTCTCTTTTTAGAGTCCGTTCCTATGATTGAAAAGCAGAAAAATGTTCTTCAAATGGAATCCATGTGTATTGAGGCATTGAGCGGAGCAGTACGATCTCTTCTTCCTGTGAAATCAATTTTGAATGAATATTTGGCAGAGGATGAAGACGAGGGAGACGCAGAAGATGAACCAGAAGATGTAAAAGAGGAGGTGAAAGAAGAAGTAAAACCTAAAAAGAAAAAGGCATCCTTACCCATTCTTTCTACAATTTCATCCTATACAACAACTGTTCTTCCCTTTCCAATGACTGATGTAGTTCCTTCTACAGTTACAACAGTTATGCCATCTACCATTACAGAAATTGCACCTTCTACCATTACAGAAATTGCACCTTCTACCATCACAGAAGTGGCTCCTGCAATTGTTGCAATTCCTCCTTCCTTACTCATTAAAGAAGATCATAGTGCAGTTCTTCCTCCCGAACGAGATGGGATTACAGCAATGAAGATTGATACAGAACCAAGTGTTCATTTTACACCCTATGATACTGTTTATGATGAAACAAAGGATTCTATTAGTGAAATACGATATAGTCCAAAAATAAGTGTGGAGGACAAGCCAGAAAGTCATTGGGGAGAGGATGAGCCATTACAACGAATTGAGATTTCAGATACGGGGTCCAGTTTATCGATGGAGGATATGGAAGATTTAGACCCTCCTGCAAATCCATCGGTTGTTTCATCTGTTGATCCATCTGAAGAGGAGATTCCTCTTACTGCGTCAGGTGAGTTTGAAGAACTGGGTTAAAATATAAATCCTAACAAATGCAAACACCCGTATTTATAGGCTCTGCGATTGGTGGAGGACTTTTGTCCACGTTTGCTGCAGCAGGGTGGTCGTCGTATAAAGATTCAAAACTTCCCGATGCTGCCGCTCTGTTTCGTTGGTTTTTGGTGGGATTAATCACAATTGGGTGTGCAGCCTATGCTTGGTTATTTGGAGCAGGGGGCGATCCATCGACTCTTCTTAATTCTGTAGGAGAGGTATTGGAGGTAAAAGAAGTAATTCAATCTATATCTAGTTCCACTGCTGCAGTACCTCCCTCTCTTTCTATAGAAGAACTAACAGTAGGTATGCCTCGATTTTAATAAGATATTAGTTTTTTCTTACATGAATTTTCATAATATAATTCATGTGAGAAGGTTATTTTTAGTTTTTAAATAGGAACAATTAAATAGGGAATGGCTACAAAGGAGGCAGCTACAGAGAAAAAACCAATAATAGTTCCAGACTTTGCAATTGGAGTTAAAATTGAAGATGGTCAAATTCATAGCCAAGCAGTATTTTCATTATCCGTTAGCTTGGATGACACATATATAAAAGAACAACATTTGAGTAAAAGTATTGTTGCATATGTGAGACCACTTAATAAAATAATTAATTTTTTCCATACTCTAAGTTACAGATTTGGTGCAATATGGTCCAGAATAACTGGTGGTGCAAACAAACATATAATAAGTAATGATATAAAAAATATGTTACAAGAGTGGGAAACTAAAGCAAAAGAAGATAACAACTTTAAAACATACTTAACAATGTTATGTTTTGGCGAGGATCCTTGTGATAAAAATATACAATTCATACGAATGATATTTTATAAGAAGATGCGATCAATTATTTATATATTTATTAAAGGAAAGGCAAAACAATTACAATCAATATTAATTGATTTATATAACTTAGATAAAAAAGATACAGAAAAACTTGATGTTAACATGTATATTGAAAATAAAGAGTATATTGAACCGTTGATAAAAAATCCAAAAAAGTCTATTGATGATATTAACAAAATTGAAGATGCGATATATGTAGCTAGACAACTTGCTATACTTGGGAATATAGAGAAACTTGGATTATTTCTAATGAATTATATGTTTAATCATTCGTCGGAATATTCAAAACTTCATTTGTATGCGTATAATGAAATGAAAGGATTACGCCTTCGAAGAGATGAACGTGATTTTTTAAAGAAAAATATAAATATATACCTAACGAAAGATAATATACATACACCACCACGTATTATGAAAATATATGAAATTATAACACTTCCTGAATTAAATATTATAGAATCTTATAAGATTGCAAATAAAGGTGTAGATAAAAAGAACCTTTCACTATTGAAAGCAAACACTATAAATCATTTATTAAATGCAAAATATGCAAAATATAGTAAAAAAACAAATATTCGAATGAATCCAGTCTCAAAATATCTAGATGATGCAATTAGTATCCTTTTGTCAATTGATAATATTATAGAATATACAGACTCTATTATGAATCGAATTCCAGCTTATTCTCATATTATATTTGAATATTCGCTGAAATCATTTGGAAGAGGAGCATTGCATCATGCTATATATATAGGAAATGAATCTATTGCAGAATTGGTGACAAATGTTATAGAGGATAAGAAAGAAGAATATATAATTGGTACAATTGTTATTGATGAATTGTATAATTTTATGACCCGTGCTGCTCATAGTATTTCACGTATATACATATATGAATATGAGAATCCATATAGCAATGATACTCTTGCAAAACGAATGATGTGGTCATTGGGTACAATGATCTATAGAATTGCAGATGATAACTGTGAAACATATATAAATTGGTTGTGTACAAATAAAATGGAAAACCAACATGTAATGTTAACAAAAGATGCAAATATAGATCTTTATTCAGGAGTGAATACCCCCCCAACAACTCCAGTTGTTATGCTTACATATAAGACTGTAACACCAGGTGGACATTCTTTTTTTATATCTCTATTTGGAACATTATGTGAACGACCCGCATTATTTCAACGAATTATATCTGATTTTAATCTTACAGAACCTTTTCATGCATTTCATTTTGAACAACAACTTCGCCAACTTATGTTAGCAGATATCACATATATACAATCTTTAAAAACAAAATATCTTTCACCAGATGAAGCTGGTATAGAGTTTTTAAGAAAATATAATATTCAGTATGAAGATGAAAATATATTTATGGAGACATATAATAATGCATTTTTAAATATGACAGATCCTATTCCTATAACAGATCTTGAAGTCAATATAATAACACATATATTACTTGAAAATAAGATAAAGATGATTATTTTTGATGATACCACAAATATCTTTCCTCAAAATAAAAAGGATAAAGAAGACCATTATCTTCCTTATCCTCAATTTCAAAAGGATAAGGAAGAGAATGATCTTATCTTTCTTCATCATATAATAAATGATTGGAATTATTTTTCAACAGATTCTACAAACACATGCTTGGATATATCATTATTTCAATCTGATTATAAAAAAGAACAACAAATTGGTACAAGTATATTTAAATCAAAACTTGCATCAAATATTGGAACTTCTTTTATGCATCTATTTTCATCGAATAAACAGGATATGTATGTAAGTAAATTAAATATGAAAATATATCTTAATTATATTAAAAATGAGCATCCATATCTTATTGATACATTACATAATGATTATAACATATATGATGATATGAAACTGTATAGAGAATTACAAAAAATACATGTTATATCTAATATAGTACAAACAATAATGACTAGTATTGAGAAAGAAAATGAGATTATACCATATATAGGAGAAAAGACATTTCTTTATTTATTATTTCTAGAAAAATTAGTAGAGGAAACAGATAAACCAGATGATATGAATGATGAAAAAAAATATTTTCTAATAAGTTTAAACTTGTATCGTTCTATGTATTCAGAATCAAAATATTCTATTTTATACAAACTTCATACAAAACAAAATTTAACACCAGAAGAAATAACACGCTTACATGAGTATGAAACCATACATTTAACGCCAAATGGAACATTAATTCAACCAACTATAACACATATATATGAAATTATATCTTTAGCAGAATTAAATCTTCGAGATAGAATTGAACATAATAATGATAAAATCGTATATAAAAAAGTTTTAAATATGATATTTACAAAGATTAATAAGCATACAGATCCAACATTTAAAAAATGGAGTGAAAATTTTCAATTGGTGGATAATAAAGAACTATTAGATATTTGTAATGATTTACAATATAAATATAATATAAAAGATCCAAATGAACAACGTGCAATTGATTATATATATGCCGTACAGAAAGAATTTAATACTGCAATACTGGATATTGATACAGATGAACTTCAAATGAAGATGTGTACTCGAATATTGGAATTATTTCAATCAGATAAATCTGATTCATTTCAATCATGGGTTACCCAATTTTTAAAATTAGATGAAGAAATATTATACAATAAATTTATTAACATAAATCCTACAAATGAATATGAAAAAATTGCATTTGATTATGTAAAAGAAGCAACCAACGATTATTATAATTATATAAATGTAAATAAACATAAATATTTAGAATTGATCCTTGCAAAAATTAAGTCATATTCTAATGTAGAATTTCAAGAATGGTTTGAAACATTTCAATTAATGAATAGTCGTCAGTTTTTAGCAAAGTGTAATGCATTACAAAGTAATATAAATAGCAATGATCCAAATGAACAACATTTAATTGATTATATAAATACTGTAAAAATGCAAATAATTGAGATTAATGAAGATATTGATCCAAATGAATTTCAACAAAAGATGTTCAATTTATTACATGAATCAAATGAATCTGAATCATTTCAAACATGGTTCACCAATTTTATGAAATTAGATAATGAAATGTTATATGATGCATTAATGCAAATACATCCAACAAATGAATATGAAACAATAGTATTTAATGATATGAATACAATATATAATGAATATACAGATTTAATAAATAAAAATTTAATGAATATAAGAAATGAAGAAAAAGAAGAAATTAAAAAAGAATTATTAAAGATAAAACAGAAATTTGGTACAAAACATAATGTACGAAATAATACTGTATCAAAATCAATTGATAATGCAATAGCTATGTTATATTCAGATGAACATATTTTAAATTTACCTAAAATTTTATTAGAACGAATTCCAGCATTTTCTCATATTGCATATGAATTCTCAACATCTGTTGGCGGCGGATTTTTGCACCATGCTATATATATTGGATATAATACAATTATTGATGTTACATATGAAAAAATAAATGATGAGTTTGTTGGTGGATGTAATATACGGACATTAACAGATTTTTTAACAGTTGCAAAAAATAGAGCATCAAATATTTATATATTTGAATATAATACACCATATACTCGTAATGAAATTCTTAAGAGAGCAATGTGGGGACTTGGTACATTAGAATATAAAATCAATAATAATAATTGTGAAACATTTGTAAATTGGGTGTTTACAAATAAATATGAAACACAACAGTCTATTATTCAATCTATAAGTCACATTCCTCATTATTCAGGACAACTCTTATTTGAACAATACAAGGTATCAAAATTTATTTCAAAATCACGTCCATTTTTAATTCCATCTTCCAGCTCTCCGTTGACAGAGGAAGAATTACATACATATACATCTCATACAAAATTTAACCAAAATGACTTATTCATAACTGAAGCAATAAAGGTATCAAATGTTGCATTTATAATTGATAAAAATAAGTATTATAGAGCAATGCAAACATATACATATTATTTATCAAAAATATTAGATGAATATATATTTCGTAATCCATCCATCCCATATATTACAATTGCTGCATTATCTGCATTATCACTTTCAATCAACAGTCAATTACGGATTAAATTAGATATATGTTATGAAATGCTTAATCAATCATATGAGGGATTTACAGATGCAAATAAATATAGTATCGTTATTGATCCAGAAACTGGATTTCAAGAATTATTTAAACTTATAAATATACTTTATTATCGTCAACAAAACTATACAAATAATATATTAGGTAGTTTTAATCCATTATATCAACTTTACAAGATCATTCGAGAAACTCCTTATACAGTGATACCAAATATATCAGAAGATATTCTTTCCGAAATAAATGATCCAAGTGATATTCAAATTCTTACCTATATTGCACCAGATCATGTTCCAAAACAAACACCTATGCCAACCATTCCAGCACAACAGAAGCAACGACACACCTATCGTCATGCATCCTCCAATGCAAGACGACGCACCTATCGTAACCGTCGCTCACTATAAAAAAATTTTATTATAATAATTAAGATATAACTTTCATTGTTTGTAATACAGAGTGAATCCATTTCAGATGTTCTGCCAAGACAAAGTGTTTCTCTTTATAACTTTCTGGATGTACTTTTCCAAGTGCTTTTTCTAGTTCCATTTCATCCAATCGTTTTTTATTCCATCGCTGGGCTTCTTTTACAAACAAATCTGGATCTACAGATTGTAGGACTTTACTGTATTTTTCCAATTCTTCACGCAATACATCCGCAGATAGGTATGGACGTCGTGTGGTTTTTGATCGTATATACCCTTTTGGAAATCCTTTTTCTAATGCCGCTACAAATCGATTTGCAACACAGCGTGGATCTTCATCTACGTGAAATGGTTTCATATTGTTGATTCGATTAAAATAGGCAATTGCATCTGATTCCGTATGTACAATCATTTCGGTATAGGTCATGGGAAAATCGGATAAACATAATCCAGAACTAAAATATCGTCGTAATACTTCGCGACGATGTTGTCCATTAATAAGATACGCTTGGTGGCTTGGCATTCCATCAAGATCTTCTTCTTGAATAATGATATGATATCCAGAATCTAAATATTGAACACGATCCCCCACTTCTTTTGCAAGAAGATCGACTCGTTCTAAATCAATGTGACGATTTCCTTTCCATACAGGAATTTCAAGAAAGGATCTCATATTCATTGTTTTTAATGTACTTCCATCAGCATATGTAAACATTTTACAATAAATTGTTTAAATGTGCTATATAATAGAATTATATTTTTCAATTTTTTAAGTCCACTTAAACCAGGATTGTTTAGGTGCCAAGTCTTTTTCTGCAACTCCCTTCACATCATTCCACTTAGGATATTCAGGAAGATACTCTTCTCCAAAACATCCACGGAGTTCATCATACTGGGTAAGAGGCTGTTTCTCAAATTCATCTCGATCATCTCTCCAACGTTGTTTGATATCTTTCATAATATTTGTATTTAATTTACGTGTTTTATCTCGACTCACAATGCAATCCTTTCGCCGTGCTCGATATGTTTTATTCAAGGCTAATGTTTTTGCGGTTCGTTCTTTGGGAGGTAAGGATTCCAATTGTGCAAGTTCTTTTTTATGCGATTCATCCCATCGATCGCAATCTTCTTCTTCCAAGAAATGATGAATACGAGTCTCTTTTTTATACTTGTTTATGATCTCTTCAGGGCTAGTCACATGAGGAATCTTTACAGGAACTTCAATACGATGCAGTTTCGGCTGGGCAAATTGGCTCGCATCATATTCACGATCTAAATAACTTACTAACCCTTTGGCACGAGCTTGATATAATTTGATTCCTTCCTGATTGATAAAGAAATTATCATGTTCATCTTTTTCAATAAAATATTTCCGAAAATCGTCCCAGGAAGGAACCCGTCGTTTTGGATCTGGTATTAAGGTATTCAGAATTTCAATCAAATCTTGTGGACTTTTGGTAATAGGAGTTCCTGACATAAATAATACTTTCACAGAATTTTCTCCTGATAATTCATAACTTTTATAAATATAGTCTTGAATGATTTTAAAATCAGCAGCTTCCGATGGTTTTAAATCTCCATCTTGTAATTTATGAATTTCATCAATGATTAAAAAGGTTTTATATAAGGGATCTGGATTTGCTGCATACATGGATCGTCCCAGTTCATTCTTTTTCTGTAGGGCATTTTGTAATATACGATAGGTCATCGGAGGATTCCATCCCTTGGAAAGCATTCGACGTTGATCCACTAAATCAGCTGGAACTTTTTCACCACGTCGTATTGCTTCTTGTACTGATACAGAACAAATTGGATTTCCACTAATTCCAAACATATTCTTCCATACATCTGCAGTCAAAGATGTTCGTGTTATATATAGGATTTGATATCCTGCTTGTTCAAAACTGGAAGATGCAGTGCCAATTGCCATACAGGTCTTTCCAGTTCCTACCGAATGCCAGGCTAACATTCCTTTCAAGGGCGAATCAGGACGTAAATAATGACGCATAAAGTTTTGTGTATTATTAAATTTTGCTAATGCATCCAATCGACTTCGTAAGACATACGGTTTTCGCTTAGTTCCTCCACATCGACTTTTCATTGGAGGTTTTTTCCATCGAACATCTTTGAAGACACGTCGAATCTGTTTTTGAAAGGCAGGAAAACTTAGATCTGTTTTATAGACGCGACTTTTTCCCTTGGTGATAATTAATTCATCCAAAAAGGGTTGGGAGGTACTTAATAGCTTACAATAGGCTTCTCGTTTTGCCCCTACACGAATGGGAAGCTTCAAAATACGTGCAACCTCTCGCATATGATCGGTTGTAAAGGGAAATCGATTCGATTTGCGAGTGGAACATCGCGCTAAATTATGATCTTTCCACTCTTCAATTGACTTAATAGCAGAAAGACCACCGCCTTTTTGTACCAAGGTAGGAGGGGGTGGTACTTTTTTATTCAAATCAAAATCAACAGAGGTTTGAATGGCAAGATTTGACATCACCGGAATTAATTTTAATAAATTCAGATCAATTCCAGAATAAAACATCATCAGATCGTGAGCATCAAGTGTCCCTTTTTCAGCAGTTTTTACAAAAGGGGGAATCTTAGGAAGCTGTGTGGCATAGACAAAGACATCGAGTGTCCAACCAACGGAAGGAACAAACGGAAGCCCTTTCTGACCGCAATGGCGGGTTCCACGCCCAATGGCTTGTTTTAAATCACTTTCTCCTAAGGAAGGTTCCATTAAATGAACATACTTCACATCGTAGAGATCAATTCCTTCTTTAAACTTAGAATCCAACACTAAAATACGCAATAATTCTCCATGAATATTGTCGGGACGTTTATCAAATACATCCAGCATTTTTCTCCGGGTAGTTACTGTCATCGGTTTTCCCCATAAGGGTAAGGATTGTAATAGAGCAAATCCATCACATCCATGTTCTACAGGTGCTGCCTCTGTCAATAACGGTCCCCCACTGGATCCCGCATGCATACGAAATTCAAAGCCGCCCTTTGATAAAAATAATCCAATCGCTTTGGCACCATAGGCAGAATCAATCAGATCTGTAAAGATATAATGCTTAAATTTGGTTCCATGCTTTTTCATGTCTTCCGCATCTAGTTTCTTAATCTGATCGACCAAGCGAAGATACTTTTCACTCACAAAGTCCACCTCGCCTGAAAGTTCTTTTTTAACCTTGGCAGTATTTGATGATTTTCGAAGGCAGATTGCCTTGCGCGTCAAGCGAGCTCCACTTTTTTTTTCTGCGGACATGATCTCCCTACCTCTCTTCTAGAATTTACTCTGCAAACATCACCTTGCAACCACCGTTCTCAATTTCTAATACATTCCAGGAGAGTCCGTAAATACGTAAATAGGCAGTACGATCACGACTTCGATAATCATACGGTACTCCCTTTAATGTGATATAAAAGACAGGACGGGTGGCACGGGTAAGATTTAAGGTTCCTGCCGCTTGCGTCTCATCCACGCCACCAAATGCCATAGTATACACTTCCTCCAGATTGGTCCGTATATGTTTCCAATAAGGTATAAGTAGTTTATAAATATCCATGGATAAGGATTGGACACGATCAATGTTGGCAATATTCAGACGTACTGAACTTAGAAAGGGCGATCCATCACTTGCTGTATACACATTTGATAAATTGCTTAGGACAGATCCTTGCGATTGCACAGCAAAAAATAATTTAGACACAGCTCCAATCATATCCAACCGTAATGGAAGGGTGACCGGTGTCTCTGTCGTTGATGCTAGATTGTATTGATTGTCTTCCAAGGTAAACACCTGCTGTTGCATTTGCATAATCGGAATTTGCCAAGTACGTGATTTTAACCATCCTCGAATATCTTTGGGTACATAGACATGCACCGCTTCCAAACTAAGTCCAGGTTCTGCAATCTGATCCCGTGCTAAAATGACTTGTGATGTATCCACCGATCCACTCTGCGTCGCTTGTACGGAAAGTCCCAGCCCCCAAGGAGCAACATATGCAGTTCCTGCACTGGATACAATTAACTGTTCTAATGGTTTTAATAATACACGCAGTCGCAACCGAGTTCCAGATAAGGCAACTAAGGGTAATTCCATTAAGGGAATGGGAACATAATAGGTGGGGGGTGTAGCAGATCGTGCAACAGCTAATGCACTTTCATATCGATATCCAAGAGTATTTCCAAGAGCAATGGTTTGGACATCGGAGCGAATCTGAGCATTTCTCCAGGCTAATTGTTCGCCCCAAAACTCTTGTAAAAGAACTTGATCATTGTATAATTGAATACGTTCCAGTGCATAATGCCCCACTCCATTCACATAGCCAAGCGTAGTACCGTTTAATAAGGTTACTAATCCAGTAGGATTGGCAGCTGCTGCACCACTCGGAAGCCATGTAGGAAGCGTTAAACGAAGCTTGAAGTCGCGTACCATGTCTCCACGATGTTCAATGGGAAATTCTATCCAATTTCCAAAAGCACCAGCATTTCTAGCCTGTGTCACATAGACTTCTTCCGTAAAAGCAGCACATTTGGGATACAATCCATGAAAGAATGAACGAGTGGCATTATGAGTAAAGTAAGTATCTTTCTTTCCTCGTGAGACTAATTCTAATAATCCTGCATTTCGGGTTGTACTCATGATCCCTAATTATAGGAAGAACAATTTACAAAGTAAATTATCCTCAAACACTTTCTGCCTTTCCTAGCAATTGAGAATTGGCTAAAATGATTGCTACTGCTCCTGCAAAGCAGGAGATCATCGATAGAAATTGAATTCTATTCACATTTGAAACTTTTTTTAGTAAGAGGGAGCAAAGCTCCCTCTTACTAAAAAAATTGAAATCACTTTTTCAAACAATAGAAGATGATGGCGACCGTGTGTTGCCATATAACAAAGTGCTACGCTTACTCCTACGGGAGTAGGAGTTGGCGGGCAAGTTATGACGACTCTGGTTGTCACTTGGTGCATCGGCAAAGGTCGGTCACTTCTCGAAAGAGACTTTGCTGTCCCGTAATGGGGCCGCCAGACTTCATCCTATGTGGTGATTTTTTGGATTTATTTGATTTTTTTTAAGTAAGAGGGAGCTTTGCTCGCTCTTACTTAAAAAATTGAAATCAGTTTTTCAAACAATACAGGATGGCATAGTGACCGATTGGTGTCATGCGAAGTCGTACACAGTTGTGTGTGCGCAACAAAAACTTAAGGATATATACTGCTTACAGATATACCAACCAAAATCTTAGTCAAGTGATAATTACACACACCGAACCGAATGATCTCAGTCTATTGCCCAACCCTGCGCATCTTAGATAGAGTAGTACGCCGTCGGATTACCTTACTTGATCAGCATCCGCCCTATGTGATGCTAAAATACACATATGCCACACAGATAGTGGACTGATCCAGATGTGTATGGGAATCCTTGTTCCTCAATTAACGTGCATGTTATGTGTGCGTGTTGAGGTTTTTTGGTTATACACTTTCTGCCTTTCCTAGCAATTGAGAATTGGCTAAAATGATTGCTGCTGCTCCTGCAAAGGCACTCCAAGTGGGAACTTCAGATTCAAAGAGCCAGCCAAAGATATAGGCAGCAACAATTCCAAAAAAGCTCAAGGCACTAAATGCAACAGTGGAGACATTGGGAATGGTAAAAAAGCGTAATCCATATCCCAAAAATCCTATGAAGAAATTGAACAAGACCATAGCCGCTACCGATGTCATTTTCAAGGAACCGGCATCTCCCTTCCAAAGCCCGCTTAATGCCAGTCCGCCCCACAACAAAAAGGATCCGCCATACAGTTCCAGCATACGTTTCCAAGGAAGTGTTTGTTTGGGAAGATCACGGAATAAGAGATAAATACAGGTTTCTGTTGCCGCTGCTAGCAATGCAGCACCCACCCCAATCAGATTCCATCCACTTTCAGACGGTTTGGCAATTAAGATAGCTCCCACTAATGCCACTGCTATCCACACCCAGGTGAGTGGTTCTATTTTTTCACCCAAGGTAAGGGAGGCTGCGATTAAGTTCATCACGGGATAGGTATAGAATAATGCCATGGCATTGCCGGCAGTAAGGTCTGTAAACGCTTTATAACTGGCTCCTACATGCAGCAAATTTAACAAGCCTCCTCCCAATAAAATCAAAGGGGATACATTTCGTAAGGATTGACCCATCCAGACGGCAGTACCCATTGCCGCCAACGCAAAGACTCCCATCCGAAATCCCACTTGTGTAAAAATGGATGCATTTGTCTGCTTGATCAAAATAGGATACGCAGATAGAATTACTTCACTTGCAAAGACTGCCCATTCATACATCTTCTATTAAGGGGATATAAGGTAAAACCACCAGGATTAAATCATACATCAAAATAACATGGCAAGCTTTCCACGGTTAGGAGATCTGAGCGGCATGCATTATCAACCCCTTGCGGTTCCCACCCCCTCCAAGTTGATTGGATCCGCTAGTCGCCCGAAGGTGATGATCACCTCCGTCAAAATACCGGATGAACACATTTTTGCAAATGGTTTATTCCAAAATGTATACATTGTATACTGTATGTTGGAGGCAATGGGATACGAACCCTACATGCTAGTGGAGAACAACAAAAATCACGTCGATGCCAAAGTGCATAAAAAGTTTCGTATGTTAGATTTTCCTGAATATGTAGCAAAACCCTTTGCCATTGTTGCCTACATTGAAATGGCAATGTCCTGTGATCCCAGCATTCGCAAGTTTTTTCGCTCAATCGGTGCTAAAACGGTCAAGGTGTATCTTGGCAATATTTTAAACATTGATATTGAAACCATTACCTTTTACCGTGGTATGAACTTTAGTCATCATATTGCTGGAGAACTGGATGAAATATGGGTCAGCCCACATTACGATTTTCACACAGATTACGCTTCTTCGGTCAATAATATCTTAGGAAATACACGAATTGCTCCCTACGTATGGGATCCTATGTTTATTGAGGAAAGTGGAAGCAAATATAGTTCCGAAGGGATGCCAATGCAACGACCCTTTATTATTATGGAACCCAATATTTCCTTTCAAAAATGTTCCCTTATACCAATCATGATTGTGGAAGCCTTTCAACGGCGTAGTCCCACCTTAGTGGGAGAGATCATTGTGATTAATGGTGCTAAACTGTTAGAAAATAATTATTTTAAGACGAATGTGTTACCGTATTTGGAGGTGGTAAAAACAGGAAAACTTAAGTTAGTACCACGCGCCAATGTCGTGAATCTTATGAAAGCGGTTCCTCATGCAATTGTAGTACAACATCAATGGAATAATGAGTATAATTATTCTCTGTTAGAGTTTATGCATATGGGATACCCGGTAATTCATAATGTAAAACGGTTTCAACAGTATGGATATTATTATGAAGGAGCTAACTTTGATCAAGGAGCGGATCGTGTGGCAACTGTAATTAAAGATCATGATGCCAATAAACATGCCTATGCCTCTCATGTAAAACAGCTTACCTGGCGATTCTCCATTCATAATCCTGAAAACCAAAAAGCATGGAACACTATGTTGGGAGCTAAATCAACCAATTTATAAAGAACAATCTAATAATACAATAAAATCAAATTTTATTTTATTAATTTTTACCAATCACCATGATGTATTTATATCGATGTACAAAGGAAATATCGGATATGCTGTATACCGAATGAATATCTACACCATTGTCTAATTTTGTAATAATACTATTTGTTAATTGATGTATATCGGCAATATCATTGTTAAATTCACTTGGGGGAGCCGTATTATAGCTCATACCAGGCCATGTTCTACTGACTCCAAACTCTGTTTCAAGTTTAAAATAGGCACATCCTAGATCTTCAATGATATAGATTCCATTTGATTTAACACGATTATTTAAAATATTATAGGATGCAATGGTAAATTTATTCACATGGCTTGCATCATCCAAAATAATATCAAACTTTGTATCTTTTAAAAATGTATTGATTGCAGATTCGTCCGTTTGAGACATGATTTCAATAAATATATTCTTGGAAGGATCATGAAATTGTTTGCAATAAGGATCAATATCAATTCCATAAATACGTGCCTTTGGAAAATACTCTCGGTAGGCTGCAATGGAGGCTCCCCCCTTTACACCCAATTCAAGTATATTGATCTCTTCATATCGTATGCTTGAAAAATATCGATCATAAATATCGGCATAGGTTTCTCCTTTTGCATTAATTCTATGATCTCCCTTATCCGCTCCATGTCGTTTACAAATATCTCGGAAGGATGCCATTATATGAGAGACTCTTATTAAAAAATATAAGTAAGAACGCAATTCTTTACGAATAGTGTTCTAAAGTCTGGGATGCTTCGCATCCCAGACTTTAGAACGCAGAATATGCAAAGCATATTTCTCATTCTTATATTTAGAATGAGCACCCCATCATCCCCGCTTCTTCACATTCGCCCGCAACCAGGGGATCAACAGATCAACTTCTGGTGGGCAGCTCCTACAACAGGACCAGTAACATCCTATCTATTAGAATGTAGTGCTGCTTCTATTTCCAATATCTATTCTGATACAACTTCCAATGTCATCATTACAGGGCTTACAAATGGAACCAAGTATACCTTTACTCTTGCAGCATCCAATGCCAATGGAGTAGGACCTGCTGCTACCTATCGAAGTGTGGCTCCTGGATTTCGACCCGATCCGCCTACCGATATTGTAGCAAGACCGATTGGACCGAGTGATGCATATGTTCAATGGGTAGCACCCTCTTACGATGGAGGTGTCTCTGTTGATTGGTATACAATTCAAGCAGTGAGTGATAGTGATCCCATGATTCAATACTCAGCACATGGCTACGACTCAAACCGAAATATTCATGGATTAAATTCCAATTCTGCCTATACCTTTAAAGTATATGCCATTAATGACCCTGGATATAGTGCACCTGCAATCACCTCTTCCATTACTATCCCTCAAGTTGTAACCAGTGATCTTCTTGTATATCTCACGGCAGAATCGTATGATAATAGCGGTACCTGGTATGATCGTACAAGTAATCATTATGATGCAGTCATTGAGAATGGTAGTGCTGCGATTAATTCAAATAAGAATGGAATTGTGTTGGATGGGTCTACCAATTGGAGATTTCCACCGATCGGTGTGGAAGGAATTGGAAGTCAATCTAATTGGACGGTTCAAGTCTGGTACAAACAACAGCAAGATACCATGCCAGAAGGGGCGTCCATTGTCACGGAACAATTTGATGGAACATACAATAATACAGTTAATATCGCTATTTTTTCAGGATATGGTGGAATCAGTACCAATACCTTTGCAGGAGGAAGTTTCAGTGGTGGATGGAGTGTTGGAGCTCAATACAAATTTCCAGCGCAACAAGAATGGCATAATTTGGCAATTACATGCGATGGAAGTCTTTATCGTACCTATGTGGATGGATTTGCCTATGGAGCAATACGCGCTGTAGGTGGGACTGGAACCAATCATAACAATTATTATCGCATTGGACGCCGTTGGGATCTTCCTGATTACGTCACAGGAGAGATCGGTCAAGTTCTTATTTATAGTCGCGCTCTTACTAGCAATGAAGTATTACAAAATGCAAGTACTTATCTAAGTGTATTTACTCCTGTGATTACATCCGTAAGCATCAAACAACCCTTAGTAACAGATACGACCTTGACCGCAACATGGGGAGAAGCTCCTGATGGAAAAGATGTGAATGTCTTTTTCTATGAAACCAGTAACTCAACTGCATCAAATGGATCCCTTCTTCCTAATAGTCCCTACCTTGTTACATCTCCCACATTATCTCTTACGGAATCACTCTCACTCACCTACGGAAAATACTATTATACTGGTGTGAGTTTTGTGGGTGGAACGATCTACTACAGTCCAGCTGCCGTACAATTCCCCAATCAGGCGGTTACCAGCGCAACTCTTTCCAATGTTGGAATTTATAGCAATCAATTAATCACTCAGTGGGTGATAAATGCTCCAGGAGATGTGACCGTCCAATTCTACTCCAATTCATCCTCCAATGTGGGAGGTCGAACACCCCTCAGTACCTTGATCGATGTGTCCCAATATTCTACCACAATCAGTCTGGCATATACCAATTTTCAGTTTAATACATGGTATAGTGCGGATATACAAGGTCCAGATACATCCATCATTACCACATCTTCTCAACATGTTAGTACTCCTACCTATACAAATCTTCGTGTAAGTACTATTTCCGTAGGAGATACCTTTCTCAACTCATACTGGACTCCTAGTTTCAAGTATCCTACCACTCTACAATACTATGTTACAAACAGCTCTACTGTTCCTGGTGGATCTGGCAGCACATTTGGAGCAGCTCAATACATTACTGATTCCAATGTATCTACGTATACTCTAAATATTACTCCTTCCACAGGAGCCTATTATTACATTGGTGTAACGTATTC
>Ga0114976_10001019_pt1 | contig 17587 bp, 14 predicted proteins | sample S_130805_EF_Meta_FD_87319 | JGI IMG/M metagenome (GOLD analysis project Ga0114976, IMG submission 87319) | Freshwater microbial communities from Lake Simoncouche, Canada to study carbon cycling - S_130805_EF_MetaG | ecosystem: Environmental > Aquatic > Freshwater > Lake | place: Lake...
AACTCAGGCGGTGCTTGGGATAACGCTAAGAAGATGGTTGAAGATGGCCATCACGGCGGAAAGAATTCTGAGGCCCACGCAGCAACAATCGTTGGTGACACTGTTGGAGATCCATTCAAGGACACAGCAGGACCTGCAATTAACCCACTGATCAAGGTTATGAACCTGGTTGGTTTGTTGATTACTCCAGCAATTGTTTCTTTGGCACTGGGCAACGGCGAAACAACAAGCACGGCGATTGCGTTGGCCGCAGTTGCAGTGATCATCGGTGCACTGATTCGCAACCGTCGCCAAGCTACTTCGATTAGCGTCTAAGTAGAAGCACTTCCCCCTTATGGCAAAAGTTAAGACCGATCTGATCAAGCTGGTGATTGTTGAATCACCAGCAAAGGCCAGAAAAATTGGTGGATACCTCGGCGACGGATATGTCGTCGAGGCATCCGTCGGTCATATTCGCGATTTGCCTCAGAGAGCCGCAGATATTCCAAAAGAGTATAAAAAGATTGCTTGGGCTAAAGAGGGCGTGGATATCGACAATGATTTCGCACCTTTATATGTCATTAACCCAGATAAAAAAGCCAAGGTCGCAGAATTAAAAGCCTTGATGAAAAACGCCGAAGAATTAATTCTGGCAACGGACGAGGACCGCGAAGGCGAAGCAATTGCTTGGCACTTAGTAGAAGTTCTAGAACCAAAGATTCCCATCAAGCGCATGGTCTTTAATGAAATTACAAAGGAAGCGATTCAAGCTGCGGTCAATGACACTCGCGATTTGGATTACCACCTGATTGATGCGCAAGAAACTCGTCGCGTACTTGACAGATTATTTGGCTACAGATTGTCACCGGTTTTGTGGAAGAAAGTTATGCCCCGCATCTCTGCCGGCCGTGTGCAATCAGTTGCAACCAGATTGATTGTTGAAAAAGAACGAGAACGCATGGCCTTTATATCAAGTGGTTGGTGGGATTTAGCGGCAGTTACCGCGCTGGGCTTTAACGCCCGCTTGCTCGAAGTTGATGGCAAGAAAGTGGCATCCACAAGTGACTTCGGCGCAGATGGCGCAGTCAAAGAAAAGTCATTAGCAAATATTTTGTTATTAGATGAAGCAGGTGCAAAAGGCTTAGTTGATTCGCTCAAGAGCAGCGATTTAACAGTTAAATCAATGGAGGAAAGCCCACGCACTGAGCGCCCTAAGCCACCATTTACAACATCGACGATGCAACAAGATGCTGGTAGCCGACTGGGGTGGGGCGCACAAATCACAATGCGTATTGCACAGCGTCTGTATGAAAACGGATACATCACCTACATGCGTACCGACAGCGTTAACTTGTCGCAACAAGCTGTCACCGCTGCGCGCAACGCTGCAAAAGCTTTATATGGCGCAGACCATGTTGCAGATGCACCGCGCACCTATCTTGGTAAAACAAAAAACGCGCAAGAAGCACACGAAGCGATTCGTCCAGCAGGAGACACCTTTAAGACACCAGGTGAATTAGCACCAGAACTATCCCGCGATGAATTCGCACTGTATGACTTAATCTGGAAGCGCACCGTTGCTTCACAAATGGCAGATGCTAAGAAGATGCAGATGCGTGTTGATTTTGATGCAACAACTAATGATGGCAAGAAGACTATTTTCCGCGCAAACGGTTCTGTCATTACTTTTCCAGGATTTTTAGCAGCATACGATGACGTTGTCAGCGATGAAAACAAAGATGAAGAGTCTGAAGATAAGCGCTTACCTGCAATGACTGTGGGTCAAGCGGTTAAGGTCAACGAATACACCTGCGAAGGCCATGAAACAAAGCCACCTGCCCGTTACACAGAGCCAACTCTTGTTAAGAAGTTGGAAGAACTTGGTATTGGTCGCCCATCTACATTTGCATCAATTATTCAAACAATTCAAGATCGCGGATATGTGTATAAGCGCGGCCGCGCATTGGTTCCAACCTTCTTGGCATTTTCAGTAACCGGCTTGCTTGAAACACATTTTACAAAGTTGGTGGATTACGAGTTCACCGCGTCGATGGAAGAAGATCTAGACAAGATCGCAAGCGGTGAGGCTGGCCGAGTTGATTGGCTACGCGATTTCTTCTACGGAGTAGATGGCCAACCAGGACTTAATGAATTATCGGCAGATTTAGGCGTTATTGATGCTCGTGCCACAAACACTATGAATCTATCCCCCGAGATTGAAATTCGTGTTGGTCGCTATGGCGCATATCTGCAAGAAAACAAAGAGGGTGAAGAGCGCAAGCTTGCAAATATTCCAGAAAACTTAGCACCGGATGAGTTAACACTTGCAAAGGCAATTGAATTATTAGCAGCACCTTCAGGTGAGCGCGAACTGGGAATCGATCCAGCAACAAACTTGCCGATCATTGCCAAGAGCGGTCGCTTTGGTCCGTACATCACTGAAGTATTGCCAGAAGAGCCAGTTGAGTTAACACCATCTGGCAAAAAGAAAAAGAAAAAGGCGGATGCACCTAAAGCAAAAACAGCCAGCCTGCTTTCAACAATGACCTTAGATACCGTTACCTACGAAGATGCGTTACAACTTCTTTCATTTCCAAAAGTACTTGGTACTAACAACGCAGGTGAAGAGATTACAGTTCAAAATGGTCGCTACGGCCCATATCTAAAGGCTGGTGCAGATTCACGTACGCTGCCAAGTGAAGATCATTTGTTCACAATGACACTTGAAGAAGCACTTGATATTTATTCACGTCCAAAAGAGCGCCGTCGCGGCGTTGCAAAGCCACCCATTAAAGAACTGGGTATTGATCCAACATCTCAAAAAGCGCTGATCATTAAAGATGGTCGCTTCGGCATGTATGTCACAGATGGTGAAACAAATGCAACGCTTCGCCGTGGTGATACAGCTGAAGGAATGACACTTGATCGCGGACTTGAGTTATTAGCAGGACGACGTGCGTGGGAAGCAGAGAACGGACCATCACCAAAGAAGACCCGTAAAAAAGCTGCTGCGCCAGTTAAAAAAGGTTCGGCTAAGAAGGGCGACACTGCACCGACGCTTACAAAAAATGTTGTTAAAAAAGCTGGCGCTAAAAAAGCAGCCAAGAAAGCAGCATCAGGCAAAGCAACAAAAAAGGCTGAATAAAGCCACTTCTGGCTACATTCACGCCTGCGGATAGACTTACAACCATGGCTAAGACGCTCCCTACCCCTGTCGCACCTGCGCAGGATGTGACCCGCGGAGTCTTGGCAATTAAACCCTTTCGCAAACTGTGGAACTCGATGGTCTTTTCCTCCCTGGGTGACTGGCTAGGTCTTCTTGCAACTACAGCACTTGCTCAACAACTTTCCGGTGGTGATTACACAACTGCAAACTTTGCAATCGCAGGCGTGTTTATCGCTCGCTTATTGCCAGCTGTTTTCTTGGGCCCCATCGCAGGAGTAATTGCAGACAAGTTAGATCGCCGCAAGTTAATGGTTAATTGCGACATCTTGCGCACCGCGCTGTATATCTCAATTCCAATTGCCAATAATTACTTCTGGCTCTATACCGCAATGATCTTGGTTGAGTGCATAACTTTGTTCTGGTCCCCCGCAAAGGATGCCTCGGTTCCTAATCTTGTTCCACGCGAAAAATTAGAAAATGCAAACCAAGTTTCATTACTAGCCGCTTATGGAACAGCACCGATTGCAGCGCTCATCTTTACCTTCCTTTCACTTTTCACATCAGCGATCAATCTAACCTTTGGTATTAACTCAACGGCAGTTGATATTTCACTATATGTAAACGCACTGTCATTTGCATTCGCAGCATTTACTATCTGGGGATTAAAAGAAATTCCTAAAGGCGCAGCAGAAAAACATTCAGCAGATACCGGAATTCTAAAATCCTTGCACGAAGGTTGGAAAGCAGTCTCTGGCAGCAAAATCATCCGTGGCCTAATCGTTGGAATGGTCGGTGCATTTGCCGCAGCAGGCGCTGTCATTGGTTTGGCCCGAACATTTGTGGGCGATCTCGGCGGCGGAGAAGCCGCATACGGTGTTTTATTCGGCGCAGTCTTTACCGGTCTAGCCGCCGGAATCGCATTTGGTCCCCGCGTCTTTGCACAATTTTCTCGACGCCGTTTGTTTGGCGCATCGCTAACTACAGCTGGTTTGTTCTTGGTTGCACTAGCTGCAATTCCCAATTTGGTTTTAGCGGTCTTTATCGTCATCATCCTGGGTGCATTTAGCGGAATCTGTTGGGTTACCGGCTTCACGATGCTGGGCATGGAGGTCGCCGACGATGTCCGCGGCCGCACCTTTGCCTTCGTGCAAAGCCTGATCCGGGTGGTTCTAGTCGGCGTCTTAGCAATCGCGCCATTGATTGCGGCTGCCATTGGCCAGCACACCTTTAAATTTCAAAACACAGAAATCAATTACAACGGCGCTGCAGTAACAATTTTAATTGCAGGCGTAATCGCATCTTTAATCGGACTTATCTCTTACAAGCAAATGAAAGATCGCCCCAACGTTTCTTTGTGGTCTGATATTTCAAACGCGCTAAAGGGCGAACTGGGTAGCATCACCGGCGCACCAACCAAAGGTGTCTTCATCGCATTCGAAGGCGGCGAAGGAATTGGTAAATCAACTCAATCCAAACTGCTCAAGCAATGGCTTGAACAAGAAGGCGAAACAGTAGTTCTATCTCGCGAACCCGGCGGTAGCGATCTTGGAATTGAAATCCGTAAAATTCTTCTTTCGCACTCCACCGGAGAAATCAGTCCACGCGCCGAAGCACTTCTATACGCCGCAGATCGCGCCCACCATGTTTACAGTGTCATCCGCCCAGCATTAGCACTTGGCGAAGTTGTCATTAGTGATCGCTACTTTGATTCGTCCATTGCATATCAAGGCGCAGGCCGGGTATTAGAACCAGGCGAAGTTGCACGAATTTCTAGATGGGCAACTGAATCTTTATTCCCAACGCTGACAATAATTATTGATCTGCCACCACAAGTTGGTCTTGCTCGCTTAAAGAGCAAAGATCGTCTTGAATCTCAACCCATTGATTTCCACGAACGCGTACGCCAAGAGTTCTTGCAAATAGCTGCCCTTGACCCAGAGCGCTATGTCATCATCGATGGCAATCAATCCATCGAAGACACTCACGCTGCCATCATTTCTCGCGTCAGCGAAATCTCTGCCCTCAAGCGCAACGCCGTCGAAGACAAAGGCAACTTACTTCTTCGCCCAATCCGCGCCGCTGGCAAAGCAGTTAAAAAAGCTAGCCCCAAGAAGAAGCCAGCTGCTAAAAAGTGAGTGTTTATAGCGATCTTGTAGGCCAAGACCATGTTGTAGAGATCCTGCAAAAAGCTGTCGATGCCACACGCAGTGGAGAAGAATCACAAGAAATGACACATGCCTGGGTCTTCACCGGCCCTCCAGGATCAGGCAGATCATCAGCAGCAATCGCATTTGCACAAGCACTTGTCTGCACCAACAACGGTTGCGGAACATGCAACGAATGTAAATCAGCAGCCAATGGCGCACACCCAGATGTTGAAATCATTCGCACCGAAGGTCTTTCAATCAAAATTGATGAAGTTCGCGAATTACTAACCCGCGTTGCATGGGCACCATCTATGGGTGGCTGGCGCGTAGTTGTCATGGAAGATGCTGACAGACTTACTGAATCTGCAGCCAATGCATTATTAAAAGCAATCGAAGAACCAGGCAACAGAACTGTGTGGCTTTTGTGTGCACCTACATTGCACGATGTATTGCCAACCATTCGTAGTCGTTGTCGCCACCTGCAACTTGTAACACCATCCAACAAGGCCGTCGCACAAGTTCTGCAATCTCGAGATGGAATTCCACCCAACATGGCAGATTTTGCAGCCCGAGTGTCACAGGGCCACATCGGTCGTGCTCGTTACCTTGCAAACAACGAATCAGTACGAAACACCCGCACCACAATCATGAAGTTACCTTTGACACTGCAAGGAATTTCATCAGCCTTTGCTGCGGCGCAAACCCTGGTTGATCTTGCAACACAGCAAGCAACAGAAGCAGCAGAGCTGCGCAATGAAAAAGAAGTAGAGGATTTATCTCTTGCCTACGGCAAAGGTGCAACAGGTCGAGGCATGGCAACTGGAGGAAGCAAAGCAATTAAAGATTTAGAGAAAGAACAAAAGACCCGTCAAACAAGAATGATCCGGGATGGTTTAGATGCAGCACTGATTGATATCGCAACCTTTTACCGCGATGTCATGATGGTTCAAGCTGGTGCCAACGATGCTTTGATAAACAAGGAGTTAGAAGCTGAGATCAATGCCGTGGCCGCCAAAGCAAAGCCACAATCCACCATCAAGAAGATCAATGCCATCATGGATGCCCGCACCAACTTGAGCCATAACGCAGCCCCGCTGCTTACGGTTGAAGCACTTATGTGTGTCCTAGCCCGCTAATTCCAAACTGCTAAACCAGCCCCCACACCCCACGCTCAAAACCCCGCCACCCCACGCTCGCAACAAACCCGTGAGTGGTAACACCCACCCCCTTTCATAGGGCAAGATTTCCCCATGCGCTTAGACCATGTCTCATATGTAACTTCCCATGATCAACTAGCCGACACCGTCCAACGCCTGGGCTCACGCCTAGGCAGCACCTTCGTCGACGGCGGAGTCCATCCACGCTTTGGCACTCGCAACTTCACACTGCCTCTTCAAAACGGCCAGTACATCGAAGTTGTCTGCCCCCTTGATCACCCTGCAACAGAGCAAACTCCTTGGGGTAAAGCTGTTAGCAAGAAAGCCCAAGAAGGCGGCGGTTGGCTTACATGGGTGTTTGCAACTGACAACATTTCAACTATCGAAGAGAAGTTCGGGCGCACCGCAATCGAAGGTCACCGCACACGCCCAGATGGCAGCGATCTTAAGTGGAAGCAAATCGGAGTTAATGAAATTACTGACTCTCGTGAACTTCCATTCTTTATCCAATGGCTAACCGCAGATCACCCATCACAAGATGGAAAAGCAGTTGCTGCAATTGAGAAGATCACAATTGCTGACACAGATCACTTAGCAGACTCATGGTTTAAGACAGAAATCCTTGAAGGCTTAAGTGGTGCAAATATTGAGTTTATTGACCCATCAGGAAATGATGGTGAGTCAGGGATTGTTTCAGTTGACCTGATGACACCAAGTGGTGTTGTTCGCCTGGATTAGAGGATTTTGCAGCATCCCCAAAAAATGCTTAGTTGCTTTAATGCAAATCGATCTATACGACTAGAGTTAGTCGACTCATTCAATTCTCCTCATTAATGAATCTTTCAGATCTGACCACATAATCGAGAAATTGACTCGATAAAATATTACAATTGCCAACTGCAGGATAAATCGTCCCATGAGGGAGGGCTAAATGTTCGACATCAACGAAATGCATAAACTCAAACTGGGCACTACCCCCCCCGCGTGGGCAGTCGAGAGAAATTCTTTACAGGCAAAATTGGATGCTCAAGGTGGGTGGTACGAAAACTTCTATTTTGAAAACGGTGCCACAACGAAAGGCAGAAGTCCCAGCACTAAGAAATTGATGTCGTTGGGTTTGCCAGCTAGCCTCGAAGGTGTTTCAGTTCTAGATGTGGGCGCTTATGAAGGCTTCTATTCAATACAGATGGAACAGCGAGGGGCACTAGTTACAGCAAACGATCACTTCGTGTGGAACTGGCCAGGAGACAACAGCAAAAGTAATCTTGAACTGGTAATGAAGATTACTGATTCAAGAATTTCGGTTTTAGAAGCTGATATAGATTCTTTACCAAATATACAGCACCAAATTACATTATTTTTGGGGGTTCTTTATCATCTTGAAGACCAGATTGGTGCCTTAAGAAAAATTCGTGAAAGCGCAAAGTCTTTAGTTGTTCTTGAAACGCTTATTGATGATCTAGATATCGCAGGGCCTAGCTTAAAGTTTTACCCTGGAAAAGATCTTAACAATGATGGTAGCAATCAATTTGGACCCAATCTAGACGCCTTAGTTGGTCTTATCCAAGCCGCAGGATTTCAGAACTTTGAGTTTAAAGGCATATGGGAAATCAATCCAGTAAGTAAACATGCTGATAAAAATTCCACTTTCAGTCCTTTAAAAAGTGCGCGGGTAGTCTTTTGGCTTTACCCTTGAGATAATTTAAATTTTTGAAGTTGATTTTTGACAGTATTACTGAAGTTTTGAGTCGAGAAAATCTCAGACCTCTTGCGCAAAGAAGATCGAATCTCTAGAATTTTCTGAGCTTCCATTTGGGAAAGAGCAATTGTTTTTGCAGATAGTTCATGTAGCGTCTTGAAGAGTAATTGAGGAAACGCCCCTAGAATTTCGGCAGGTCCAGCAGCATTAAAAACTATTGGTATTAGTCCTGAATCGATTGCTTCGACGACAGCAATTCCGAAGTGTTCCATTTTTTCTGGTTTACTCTCAGGTATTCCAAGCCCTCCCGCATGCCAAAAGTAATTGGATTCAGAAACTAGTCTTTGTTTTGTGTCTGAATCACAATTTGGGAAAAGATTTATGGGGTGCGGTGATTTCTCTACTGCATTCTTTACACGATTAAAGTAATCAAGGTTTGACTCATCCAAGCCACCTACTAAATTCAATTTCCAAGGAAGATTCGACCCAGCAGCTAATTCTTCAAAAGCCTCTATCAGCTCAATCTGATTTTTCGAGTGGCCTCTTAAAGGGGACATAAATCGGCCAATGCTCAAGATTTGGTAAGGATCACGATCGCCAGTTGCTTGATCCATAAGGGTAGTAGGAGGGTATACAACTTCGCTTTTGACGTTCCAGCGGTTTTTTACGTACGAACTTGTAAACAAAGAATTAGCCCAAATTTCGCCATATGTTTGAGGGAAATGTCGTACCTTAAAATTGCCGTGAAGAAATAGATAGTCAATCAGTCGCTTCTTTTTCTTAGTAAGTATTTTTAATACCGACGCTGAACTTCCAATCGAATTGAGATTCAAGGTATCTTTTGCAGCGATAACACTCGTTGTGGCACCCATTTCTAATCTATATGTCTCTCCGTTTGGAATACATACATCGAACGAACCAGACATGCATTCGAGAGCAATACTCTCTTCTCGCTTAGCTGTTAATGAGCCAGAGCCAACTAATAGGCCAAGGCCACCGAAAAAGTGAATTGGGATGTAATTCTCATCTAATACCTGCAAACCTTGTGCTCTATTTATCAACCAAGAAAATCTTTGTCGAAAGCTTTGAGTCGGGAAATGACAAATATAGATACTGTTCAAGTTTGGTGCGGACAACATACTTCCAAAACTCGCGTTGATAAACAAATCTGCATTTCGAGTTATTTGTTGCAAGTCCCGCTCAGATCTTATCTTTACGTATTCAAAATCTTTCAAGTCTATTCCCAAGCGTGACTTTAGATCAGATACTGGTGAATCCTGAATTCCCACTAGAACTACATTGAAACCCTCTTGTTGACACACCTCGGCTAGTCGACCCGCGTACACCTCACCCCCACCCAAAGTGGCCCAATGTGCATTCCAGATTACAACTCTCATTAAATCTCCAAATGTAAATGTCTATGTCTAATTTTTAGAGACTTAAATAAGCCAATCACACTAAACAATATTTCCGGAAGAAAAAATTTTAAAAAATGCTTGGTTGTTGTTTTCCTAAGAACTAAAATGAGCGTAAACCGTAGAATTTTGAATAAGATATATCCGATTGCGACAAGTAGTCCATTTGTCCTATTAGTGAAAATCACTCGTGATTTCCAAATCTCTCTTTGTCTGAGAATCGGGAACTGACCGGTAATTTTGGAGTGTTTATGGTTAACTCGAAGCGTGCTGACTAATTCAGGAAATATTCCACTCTTCAAGCCGCGTAAAGCAAACTCAGTGTCTTCGTAGTATAGGAAAAAACTTTCATCAAACCCTCCAATAGACTGAATGTAATCACGTGGCAACAGAACAGCAGCACCACACCAAGCTTGGCGAGGGCCAGTAAGATAATGTGAAGCTGCTGAGGTCAACCATCCCATATTCCTGTCGCCAGCGGAAAAAGGAGAGTCAATAAAGCTTCCTGCATTCTGGACAATTTGATCGTTCACCAAGAATTGATCACCAAGTGGAAATGTTTCCAATAGCGCCGAGCCATTTCGCTTGAAATAAATTTCCGGGGGTAGCTGCCGATCTTGTCTCAAAACGAGACAGTCATCTCGTGTAATTTTTTTAGGTCCTATATGGTCCGAATCCAAACCGGATCCGCGTTGATCAAAAATCATAAAGTCATTTTCTAGATCGATGATTGTGATCAATTCATCTTTACTCTTAAAAATAGACTCAAGTTTAATTCGCAGAACTGTAAAATCAAATGAAATCAGGGGCATTATTGGCCAAGTTATCTTTGACGACATAGATTCGAAATATAACGCTAGGTTGGCAAAAAAATCAGGATCGACCGTTGCATCTGGATTAAGTAGGAAGATAAAGTCTAAGTCGGTAGATTGGAAAAAATATGAAATTCCTGCGTTGCAAGCTGCTCCAAATCCTGGATTACCAGGAAGCGAAATGTAGTGGTCCGCCTCTTTCGAGAACAGCACATCTAGTTTCTTAGGATGATTGTCGACTACTACAATGTGAACTTTTGTATCCGATTTAGCTTCAGCAATACGAACGCTCGTTATTGTATCTTGCAAAGAGAGGCCTGCCATGAATGTAGGAACAACAACTCCTAATCGCGATAATGGCATGCCTGAAAGTATAAAGATTTTGAGAGTTTATTTCTATTCTGACCAGACAAAAACGATTTCTAAATGCTAAAAAGTTTTTGTCCGGCTCAATCATCGTTACAATTAGGGGGTGAGGGACCAGTCGGCAATTCCATCTGTGACAATACTTCTGGCAACATTTCAGGGTGAAAGATTTTTAGAGGAACAGCTCCAAAGTCTGGCTTCTCAAAAAAATGTCAGTGTTCGTGTAGTCGTCAATGATGATGGTTCAACAGATGGGACACTTGACATAATTGAGAAATGGAAAAATATTGGGTTGATCACAAAAGTATCGTTGAGTAACAAATTGGGGCCGAGCTTAGTCTTCCAGAGATTGTTAATGGACAATGCGGATAACGAATTTATTGCCTTTAGTGATCAGGACGATATTTGGGACCCAAATAAATTATATGAGCAGATCCAGCTCATTCCAAAAAATAAGCCAACACTCATTTTCACAAACCGAATTTTTTTATCAAAAAACGGTAAAGAATCCAAAGGTCTGAGTTACCGAAAAATCAATCCTAGCTTTCGAAATGCATTAGTTGAAAATGTATCGCCAGGTAATACAATTTTAATTAACAGAGAAGCGGCGAATAAACTCTCGCTGCACTATCAAGCAGATATTACACACTATGATTCATGGTTTTATCTAGTCATGAGTGCAACAGGTGATGTTGTCCATTTGGACAAGAATCTGGTTAAATACAGGCTTCATGATGATAACTTAGTTGGACTTCGTTCTATTGGTAGTTTTTCTCCTTTTGAATCTATAAGGAACTATCTCATGAATGCTGAAAGTTTTAAAGAACAGGAAATTCTAAGTTTGAAAGAAAGCGATGAAGAGTATCTGGATAGATTTCTTGGTATTTTTAAAGAGGGAGATAAAAAAATACGACTTCAAAACCTACTTCGGATCAAAATATATCGCCAAAAAAGAATCGATGCGATTGGGATGAAGATTATTTTATTTTTTGGTGTTTTATTTAATACGATTTAATTCATGTTCAAGAGATTTAAAAGATAAAGTCCATAGGGGTTAGAACCGAAATTTTTTGCCAAATCTAATAATTTCTCATCAGAAATCCAACCATTTTGCCAAGCGATTTCCTCCAAGCATGAAATCTTGCTTCCTTGTCGCTCTTCGATGATTTGGACGTAAGAGGCTGCAGCATGCAAGGTTTCAACCGTACCCGTATCCAGCCAAGTGGTGCCTCGCTCAAGAACTATTGTTCTCAATTGGCCTGAATTCAAATAAAACTCATTTACAGATGTAATCTCAAGCTCTCCACGCTTGCTCGGCCTAATATCTTTAGCAATTTCTACAACATTGCTGTCGTAGAAATAGAGTCCTGGAACTGCAAAATTAGACTTGGGAGCTCTAGGTTTTTCTTCAATTGAAATAACCTTTCCACCTTTTGCAAACTCAACTACGCCATATCTTTCAGGATCTGCCACTTTGTACGCAAATATTGTTGCACCGTCACCTTTACTAATTTCTTCTAATTGACGCCCAAGGCCAACTCCGTGAAAAATGTTGTCACCCAAGATAAGTGAAACATTTCCACCAGCGATAAATTTTTCACCAATAATAAAAGCTTCAGCTAAGCCATTTGGTTTTTCTTGTACCGCGTAACCGAATGAGGCACCGTATTGTGCTCCATCACCTAGCAATCTTTGAAATGCGGCTAAGTCTTCCGGGGTAGTAATGATCAGAATTTCTCTAATGCCTGCTAGAAAAAGAGTTCCGAGCGGGTAGTGAATGAGTGGTTTGTCGTATATGGGAAGAAGTTGTTTGCTTACTCCCTTTGTAATTGGCCAAAGTCGCGACCCGGTGCCCCCTGCAAGAACAATTCCTTTCATAAGTTAAGGGTAGCGGGTAAAGTGGACATATCGAATGTAGTTTGAATGAGGTGAAATGCGTTTACTGGTTACGGGTGCGGCGGGTTTCATCGGCTCGAATTTCGTGCGAATGATAGCTGAAGGCAAAATGAAAGGAGTTTCTGGCGTCACGGTTTTGGACAAACTGACCTATGCAGGGGTAAAGGAAAATTTAGTCCAGGATGAAAAGATCGCAAATTACGCATTTATCGAGGGTGACATTTGCGACCCCCAATTGGTTTTCTCAATGCTTCAGGAAGTAGATGCGGTAGTCAACTTTGCGGCCGAATCACACGTAGACCGGTCGATCAATGGTGCGTCAGATTTTATACAGACGAATATCGTAGGGGTCCAAACTCTTTTGGACGCTATTAAGGCCTCAGGAAGAAAAATTCGATTTTTACAGGTTTCAACTGATGAAGTTTATGGGTCTATCCAATCCGGTTCTTGGACAGAGGATTGGCCTCTTCAACCAAACTCTCCGTATTCTGCAAGCAAGGCGAGCGGTGAATTGATAGCGCGTTCATTCAATAAAACTCATGGCATGGATGTCGTCATTACTCGTTGTAGTAACAATTACGGTACTCACCATTTCCCAGAAAAGTTAATCCCACTCTTCATCACAAACCTGATTGAAGGCAAGAAAGTCCCAGTTTATGGAACCGGAGAGAATGTTCGTGACTGGCTACATGTTGATGATCATTGTCGCGGGATTTATTCTGTCTTAATGAATGGGCGTTCGGGTGAGGTTTACAACATTGGTGGCGGTCGTGAGTTAACCAATAATGAAATTACAAGTTTGATTCTTGAGGCTATGGGTGCGGATGAGTCCTCCATTGAGTATGTTGAAGACAGAAAAGGTCATGACCTTAGGTATAGCGTTGATTGGACAAAGATCAATCGTGAATTGGGTTATGAACCTCAGGTTAAATTTGAAGATGGTTTAAGAGAAACTATTCAGTGGTACCGCGACAATGAAGCGTGGTGGAAGCCACTTAAGAATCGTTAATTACTAAATGACGTGGTTGATTACAGGTGGTTCAGGGCAGTTAGGCATAGCACTAGCTGAGGAGCTAGATGCGCGTGGTCTCAGATTTAAAGCCGTCGGCTCAAAGGATTTAGACATCACCCAAGTTTCGATAATTCGTGACTTAGTGTCACAGGTATCACCGACGGTGATTATTAACTGTGCAGCCTGGACAGATGTAGACGCAGCGGAAACAAATGAGGATCTGGCTTCAAAAGTTAATGGTGTTGGTGCAGAAAACATTGCTTTGGCGGCAAAGAACTGCGGAGCCAAGCTAATTCATGTCTCAACAGATTATGTTTTTTCGGGCGAGAGCGAAACCCCGTGGCAGGTATCTGATGAGATTAATCCTCAATCAGCATATGGCCGGACAAAAGCCGATGGTGAAAGTCGAATACTTGGAACATATTCAGAGAATTCATCGGTTGTTCGAACCGCTTGGTTGTATAGCCCTTGGAGAAAGAATTTTGCAAAGACTATAACGCGTCTTGCGCTAAATGGTGATGATGAAGTTCGAGTTGTAAATGATCAAATGGGACAACCCACTTCTGCCACGGATCTTGCAAAGCAACTTGTTGAGTTGAGTTTATCTAGTGCACCCGCAGGGATTTATCACGGCACTAATTCTGGTCAAGCGACGTGGTTTGAATTTGCGCAGGAGATATTCAAATTATCTGGGGCAGATATAAATCGAGTCATTCCAGTCACATCGAGTGAGTATCAGCGCACAGCAAAGCGTCCCTCGTACTCTGTACTAAGCCACGAGTCCTGGGCTAAAACGACCATTAAATCGATGAGAGATTGGCGAATCGCGCTTGCAGAAGCAATGCCTGCGATCATTTCTACTGTGAAGGCACAAGGATAAGACTATGAAGTTAACACAGCTTGGCATCGAAGGAGTTTGGTTAGCAGAGTCAACCGTTTGGAGTGATGATCGAGGATTCTTTCGTGAGTGGTTCAAATCCGAAGATATTAAGAATAAAACTGGTAGAGATTTTGGAATAGAACAAGCCAATATTTCGCTTTCATCCAGGGGCACTCTTCGAGGAATTCATTTCAGTATTGCTCCACGCGGACAGGCAAAATGGATCACCTGTGTCGTAGGTTCGATTAAAGATGTAATCGTTGATATTCGACCAGATTCAAAGAGTTTTGGACAGTGGATTGAAGTTGAACTAAGAGGTGATTCTGGAAAAGCAGTGTTAATCAGCGAAGGCCTCGGCCACGGATTCTTAGCGCTGGAGGATAACACTGCGGTTGCGTACCTTGTTTCAACTCCCTTTTCGCCTACACACGAATACGAGATCAACCCGCTCGATGAAAAAATTGCGATCAACTGGGGAATGGAGATATCAGAGTTGAAAATTTCAGACAAAGATAAGAATGCCCCAACACTTTCGGAACGATTAGCTGAAGGAAAACTTCCCTAACGTAGAAAGATATTCCGCAATTTCCTGTACGGCTTAAACATTTTCCAAATCGTCGAATTCAGAACACTATCGCGCTCTGCTACTGCACTATCGCGCTCTGCTACTGCACTATCGTGCTCTGCTACTGCACTATCGCGCTCTGCTACTGCACTATCGTGCTCTGCTACTGCACTATCACGCTCTGCTACTGCACTATCACGCTCTGCTACTGCACTATCACGCTCTGCTACTGCACTATCACGCTCTGCTACTACACTATCACGCTCTGCTACTGCACTATCACGCTCTGCTACTGCACTATCACGCTCTGCTACTGCACTACCTGATAACTTGCTTGCCTGTATAAGAATCTCATCTAAATCAAGAAAATCATATAGATCGAGAAACTCATCGATATCTTTAAAGCTTGCTGATGTAGATAACTCATCGCCCAATACATTTTTCAAGAACTTTATGGTTTGTTCAATCGCCCTTGCAAATGAACTATCAGACTCGCTCGAATAAGGTGTTCCAGAAACTGCAGCTTCTTCTATGCTGGCAGAATGCCTAATCCAGAAGTCATCTAATTTGCCAGCCTTATCGATATCGTAAACCATTTGGCTCTGCCACCCATGCCATGGGAGAAATCCTTCTTGAATTAGCTTTTTCCCTTGCTCAGCGCGGAGGTTAAGTCTCTCGCGACTCAATAGTGGCAAATGTGCAACCTTGAACACATCTTTTGGAAATTGATGTTCCTGATCCGCAGGCAAACTGTCAATTCTATGAGCACCAGAATCCAAAACATATGAAGAACGATTTCTAAAAATTACTTTACTATCAAATGCAAAGTCAAAATAATTAAAATTACCATTAACAATTTCGGTCCGCATGGTAATTGCATCAAGATTCAAATTGATCGCGGGAATAGATCTTTGATTTATCTGGAGAAAGGAATTAAAATTTTCACATTTAAAGTTTCTTTCTGAAATCCAGTTTTCGATTTCATATCGAACCGCAGTTACTCCACTATCTAGATTATTGAGGTATTCTCTAAAATGTGATGGATCACTTGATAATCCAAATTCATCTGCATCAACAGGGTAAATCCAATCAAAATCAAGTTTTGCAGCAATAAAACAAAGAATCCGCATTAGTTTTTTTTGCTGATAAACCTTCCGATTTAAATTTAGGAATACAATTTTGTTGGGCCAAACGCAAGAAAGTTGCAGAACTTCATCTTTAAAGGCTGGAGTTGAGTCATGTGCTAATACAATAATTTGATCACAAAAGTTATTTAGTGCGTGGGAGATCGATACACTTATCAAATGAGACTCATTTCGAGCCATCATTAACCCTAGAACTTTGGTCATTTAACTTACCTCGTTAGGATGAACATATTTTTTATTGGATAGCCATTCGAGATCTACCAAAATAACTTCACTTGTCGGAGATGTAGAGCCAAATGTGAATTCAAAGTAGTTACTAAGTTTATTAACATCCGCGTCGATATAAAACAACTTCTTATTCAACATCACAGCGGAAACAGCAATGTGGAGCCTATCTGTGACAATCGATTCGGAATACTTAATCGCCTGCATCCAGCCATCAAGGTCCGATTTGGTGACTGAAATGTCGTTGTTTACTTGATTGTTCAGTGAGTAACCTCCGCTTGTTACTTTCGAGGCTTCATCCGTTCTTAGGCAAACCAAGGTCTCCAGATTAGGTGAAGATTTATTGGAGCCAATCACATTAAAGTATTGAGAAAAGAGAGCGAGATCGACACCAAGACCAACTACACCAAATCCTTTAGATTTTGAAAAACTATGCGCTTCTCGTGCGAAGAAGGCAACATTAGATAAGCTAAGAATTTTTTTCACGGATTCAACTTCTGGGTTTATCTTTGAAGGAAGAACTACCACGTTTGTGAAACGAGTTGAAGCGAGCTGAATAAGTTCAGGTAACCATTCATTAAAATTTTTAGATAAAGCACCGCTACCTGGTATTAGGAGACATCCATTAATACTGGACACACCATGTAGATCTTGCATCGCGATTTCTTTAAAAGAAATATTTTGGTTATCAAGAAATACAGTAGTTCCTTCCCAAATCAGATGGTCACCAACGTTTCCTGGAATTTCTCTTAGCAAATAGATGTTTGAATACTTCCTAAGGTACTGAGCAATTGCATTTCCCCAACTGATAAGGCGCTCACAATCCCAAAGGTAGTTTGCTGGATTCATTCCAGAACTGTATATCCAATTGACTTAGCTAATCGTCAATATGACCAGGTTTTAAACTTGGTATCTTGCATAGATATTTAATCAAACAATCGAAGATCAAACAATACAAATCACAAACCCGAAACTGGAATTCCCGCATAGGTTTGAGTTCTAAGTATTAGTTTAATGCTTGTGGTGGCTTGGGCCGGGATCGAACCGGCGACCTAACGATTTTCAGTCGTTCGCTCGTACCAACTGAGCTACCAAGCCAACAAAGATCTTGCTAGTAGTTGCC
>Ga0114976_10001020_pt1 | contig 17572 bp, 22 predicted proteins | sample S_130805_EF_Meta_FD_87319 | JGI IMG/M metagenome (GOLD analysis project Ga0114976, IMG submission 87319) | Freshwater microbial communities from Lake Simoncouche, Canada to study carbon cycling - S_130805_EF_MetaG | ecosystem: Environmental > Aquatic > Freshwater > Lake | place: Lake...
ACATAATGGAGCAGTACGTAAACAGAGTAAAACCTAAATGAACAAAATAGAAATTCTAAAAAGTGCTTTTGGTGATTGCAAGAGACAAAAAGATGAACTTCTATTTTTTTGCCCCTTTTGTAAGCATCATAAGAACAAGTTTTCAATCAACACAAATACAAACAAATATAAGTGTTGGGTATGCGATGTAAAGGGTAATAACGTAAGACGACTTCTAAAGAAGTTTGTATCAACTTCTATTTTATTTGAATGGGACAAGCTTACAGGTCGCCTAAACGTTTCCGAGCTTGATTCTATTTTTGATGAAGATAATAAGATAGAAGAAACTATTATTGATTTGCCAAAAGAGTTTGTTTCTCTTGCAAACAAAAACCTTCCAAAAACATCGCTTGCTCCTCTTCGATATTTGTATGATCGAGGTCTTACAAAAGATGATATTTTGAAATGGAAAATTGGCTATTGTTCAAGTGGTCAATATGAAAATAGAGTCATTATTCCTTCTTTTAATTTACAAGGAAACTGCAATTATTATATTGCTCGCTCCATAGTTGATGCATGGCCCAGATACCTCAACCCAGAAGCTTCTAAGGACATTTGTTTCAACGAGCTATATCTTGATTGGGATAAAGACGTAACGGTTGTAGAGGGCGTGTTTGATGCGGTAAAATGCGATAATGCTATTCCACTTCTTGGTTCAACATTAAATGAAAATTCTATTCTATTCAAGAAGATCATTTTCAACGATCCAACTTTGTATATTGCATTAGATCCAGACGCAGAAAAGAAAGCTCGTAGACTCGTTGATAAGTTTATTGAATACGACTTAGAGGTTTACAAAATCGATGTACGTGGTTATGATGATGTTGGAACTATGACAAAAGAAGAATTCAATAAAAGAAAAATGGAAGCATTACCAATTAACAACGATTGGATTCTTGAAAGTCAACTACTGGCGGTATAATGAAAATTGCACACGTTTCTGATATTCACATTCGTAATTTCAAGTATCACGATGTTTATAACGTAGTATTTGAGCAACTTTACAGCAAGTTACGTGAACTAAAACCAGATATCATTATTAATACAGGTGATACTGCACATACAAAATTGCAGTTATCTCCTGCTTATTTTGATATGACAGCAAGGTTTTTTACAAATCTTGCAGATATTGCTCCATTACATATTATTGTTGGTAACCACGATCTAAACCTAAATAACTTATCAAATATTGACGCTATTACTCCAATTGTAAATGCGCTTCAAAACAAAAATATTTCCTACCATAAAGAGTCGGAAGTATTTCAAATTGATGAGATAGACTTCCATGTGTTATCGATGGTCGATCCAGAGAATTGGAACCTAAAACCAGATCCAAATAGAATAAGTGTTGGTCTTTATCATGGCTCTGTATCTGGTGTAAAAACTGACCTTGGTTGGACGATGGATCATGGGGATATTGAAGCTTCAAACCTTTCTGTATTTGATTATGCATTATTAGGCGATATTCACAAAACAAACCAAGCATTAGATGAACATGGAAAAGTTCGATATCCAGGCTCTCTAATTCAACAGAATCATGCAGAGACAAATGATAAAGGTTTCTTGTTTTGGGATATTAGAACAAAAACTGACTTTGATGTTCAGCATGTTCAACTTAAAAACCCAAAGCCATTTATTTCTGTTGAGCTATTAGAAGATGGTTCATTACCAGACGTAGAAATACCACAAGGTTGTAGACTTAGGATCATATCTCTTTCAAACCATTCCTCAGAGATAAGCAAAAAGGCAGCAGAGCTTGCTAAACAAAAATATAAACCAGAAAGTATTGCATTTCTAAATAAATATGTAAATGCTTCTGTAGGCAAACAACAGCTTCTATTGAAAGAGAACCTTCGTGACATAAATGTTCAAGAAGCTCTAATAAGAGAATACTTGAAGCCATACAATTTGTCGGACACAGTTCTAAAGCAAGTATTTGAATTAAATAAAAAATACAATACAACTGCTTCTGAGCATGAAGATGTTTCTCGTAATGTAAATTGGAAACTAAAAAAGTTAGAATGGAATAATTTATTCAACTATGGCGAAGGAAATGAAATTAACTTTTCTAACCTAAACGGCATTGTTGGTATCTTTGGAAAAAACTATAGTGGCAAGTCAAGCGTAATTGACTCTGCTTTATATACTCTTTTCAATACTACTTCCAAGAATGATAAAAAAGTATCCAATATTATCAATCAAAATAAGAAGTCTGCAAATGGCGTCATAACATTTGATATTGATGGTTTTGAATACACAATCACACGTAAAGTCGAGAAAGTATCAAAGAAGTCAAAAGGTCAAGAAACCGAAGAAGCTAAAACATCTTTGAATATTCAATGTTTTGATACAATGTCTGGTCAAGTTGAAAAGCTAAATGAGCTTTCAAGAACTGATACAGATAAGTTTATTACAAAGATGATCGGTTCGATAGACGACTTTATGCTTACGTCTTTGGCTTCTCAGTTGGATTCTTTGTCATTTATCAAGGAAGGCTCAACAAAGAGAAAGGAAATATTAGCTAAGTTTCTTGACTTGGATATCTTTGAAACAAAAAATAAGCTTGCAAAAGAAGATAGCCTAACTGCAAAAGCACTTCTCAAACGTTATGAAAATAATGACTATGATGCAGATATTATTATGCTAAGTGAAAACTTGAATCAGTTACAAGTTAATTTAGAAAAGTTTGAAGAAGAAAAAACAAACTTAGCAAATGATAAAGTTATAAAGCTACAAGAAGTTTCTGACTTGCAAAATAAGTTGAATAGTTTCAATTTTTCATCTTATGATATTGATTCACTAACTAAAGAAAGTGAAACGCTTAGTACAAAGTTAGGAAACACTATCTCTAGAATAGCAGAAGCATCAAAGGACATAGAAGAAAAAGAACAACTTATTATAAAAGTTGATTCATTTTTGGAACAGTTCAATCTTGAAGAGCTAACACAAAAGAAAAATGATATTTCAAAAAAACAAAAAGAACTAAATGGTTTACTCCAAGAACTACAACTTTCCAAAAAAGAGTTTGGATACCTAAAAGATAAAGTAAAGTTGCTAACCGAAGTCCCATGCGGGTCTCAGTTCCCAACTTGCAAATTCATAAAAGATGCAATTCAAGCCAATGAAAATATTGGTTCTAAAGAAAGCCTTATCTCGTCTTTGAAAGAAACTACTGATTCACTTTCACATGATATTGAAAACCTAAACGTTGAGCATATTACTTCTCAATTGTCAAAATATGAACAAGTAAAGCAAAAGCGTTCTAGCCTTGAAAATGAAATATTAAAACTAAAGTTATCTCAACAAATTCTTGAGAAAGATAAAGATCTTATTGTGTCAAAAATTAGTGAAGTAGAATCAAAAATTGAAGAATACAAAAAGAACGAAGAGCAATATGAGACAATAAAACAAATACAGAAAGAAAAGAAAGAGATAGAAAATATTGTTGTCGATCTTAATTCAAAAATTAAAACACTTGATGACAATATAAGAAAGTCTTTACAAAGCATAGGTTCTACAAATACTGCAATAGAAAACGCAACTAAGTCAAAAGAAACACTTGAACAACTTAGAAACGAATACATAGCATATGACTACTTCATGCGTTGTATGCACACAAATGGTATTTCTTATGACATAATAAAAAAGAAGTTACCAATAATAAATGATGAGATATCAAAAACTCTTTCAAATATTGTTGACTTTGAAGTATTCTTTGAAAATGAATCAAATAAGCTAAATGTTCTTTTAAAACACCCAAATGGAGATCCAAGACCTATTGAAATGGGATCTGGTGCTGAGAAAACTATCGCTTCTATGGCAATACGTTTGGCTCTTCTTCAAGTATCTAATTTGCCAACTAGCAACGTTATAATACTTGATGAGCCCGCTACAGCACTTGATGCAGAGAATATGGATGGGTTTATAAGAATGATAGGAATGATAAAGTCACATTATGATATAGTTATTCTTATTTCTCACTTGGATGCCCTAAAGGATATAGTAGATATTGTTATTCCAATAGACAAAAAGGATGGACACGCATATGTCTCAGTTTAAAATATATGTTGCCGATGTAATTGATAATGCAGACGGAACTGCAAAAGTCATACTTGAATTTGATGATTCTACAAAAGAAGGGATCAAACAACTCTATGGTTGGAAAAGGTGGAGTTCAAAAAAGTTTGAACAACTATTTATTGAAGGATTGCATAATTACATAAAATCCAAAAATAATAGTGAGGGCTCAAGTGGTGGCGATATTTAGGCATGGTTTAGATAAGTTCCTTGAGAAAGTAATATCAAGAAAGCTTCTAGTTTGGCTAACAGCTACAGGACTATTAGCTTTCTCAGATCTAACTTCTGCTGATTGGGTTCTTATTTCAGCCATTTATATAGGTGGACAAAGCGTTGTTGATATTGTTGCAAAACTTAAGCAAAGCTAAAATATTTATAAAAGAATATTGGTAGCTCTTGCTTGCACTTGCGTATGCAATATTCGTACCTTTATATTTCTATCAATCAACAAGAACTCTAAATAAAGCATTAGACAATTCAAGAACCTCATCCGATACTCAAATTAATATTCTACAAAATACACTTGATGAACAAACAGAATATTATGATAAGCTTTTCCAAGAATATCAAGATAGGATGGATGCAGAAGAAGCAAGATATAATGAAGAAATAAAAAGTATAAAAGACAAACAAGAAAAACAACAAAAAGAATTATCAAAAAAATTCAAAAGCAATCCATCTGCAATTTCCGAAGAACTAACTAAAAGGTATGGTCTAAATGCTAACTAGTATTTTATTGTTTGCATCTTTAGCAAACGCACAAGATTTCGTTCAAGTACAAACAGGACAACCATCGCCTTTTAGTGGCACTCTTCTAAAACCAGAATCTATTGCAACCATAATTACAAAACATGATGCAGACATAGAGAAGTGTAAAGCAGACTCACAACACGAAATTGAAAAACAAGAAATAAAATGTGAGTTAGATATTCAAAAAACAGAATATGACTTTTCCTCATACAAAATGACCTCCGAAGAGCTTATGCAACAAAAAGATAAAGAACTTGATAGAGCATATGAACTTCTAAAAGAAAGAAGCAAGAATCAAACTCCTTTATGGCTTGGAGTTGGTTTTGTTGGAGGTCTTGCTACATCAATTGGAATGTATTATTTGTATGAGGAAATAAATAATAAAGACTAATCAACCTTCAGTCTTTGTTTGTGTTCATCAGTCCAATGTTGAAAATATTTAGTATTCTGCAAAGATGCTTCTGCCTTTTCAACTTCTTTCCTATCCGTAATTATAATAATAGGATATTCATTTGTTCTTGTTTTGAAGTTGTCGAAAGCTAAGTCTTCATTTGCTAAACAATAAACTGCCCATCTATTTGGGCATTTTTCATTTATTATATCTTCAAAGTTTTCTTTTTCTTTTACTGTTAGCTTATTATGTGTATCAATCAGTAAAAGAGTTGTCTTTTCTTCAAAATTATTATTATTTATGTGATAAACTATATTGTCAATATTTGATATATCTGTTACAATATAATTTATTTTATTTTTTATTCTTTCTTTTCTCGCAAACGGACAAACTGGTAAATCACCAAATATTGGAGTTTTTATTTCTACGAATGTGATAATCCAATTTTTGATATTACTTATTATATCGTCCATTATATTAAATAGGTTCAAACATGAAAGACCCAAATTATGTTATAAAAATAGAAAAAGCAATATCTGACAAATATGGTCTTGAGACTATTCTCAATCCAAAATCGTTATGGAACGAAGAAAAGGAAAAAGAATATCTTGAACAAACAAAAGAAGCGCAATTAAAACAACAATTCAATGAGGATAAAGAACATAAAGTTGAAATAAATGGTGTTTTTATTTCTAAAAAACTACTTAGTAAAGAATCAATTCGTAGTTGTTGTGTTTGTAGCAAATATTCGTTCTCTGCTAAAGATGATGTGTATCTAAACAAATATGAATGCTGCGAATTATGTTATGTAAAATACGTCGAAGGTAGAGAGCAAAGATGGAAATCTGGTTGGAGGCCAAATAATGGAAATAACAAAAGCTAAATTAAAACAGATCATAAAAGAAGAAATGCAAATGATGCAAATGCAAGATGAAATCCCACAAGGATACGATGATTCTGTTATGGGCCAAGACCAAGAGCTTGACTATGAAGGATATATGACAAAAAATCAATTATATAAAATTGGTCAATATGCTTTGGAATTGCATGATATGATCGAAGATGGTGAAAACTTGCCAGAATGGATGCAATCTAAAGTTGCAGAAATGGCTAGATCTATTGGTGACGTAAAACATGCTCTAGAATATGACAAAGAAAGAGGTACTGTATAATGGCTACTACCTATGAAATAATTCAAGGTTTGCATCAAGCAGCAGCAAATGCTTATGATGGTTCACAATATGAAAGATATGCACTTGATGGAGAGCCACGTAAAATAGGTCTTCGTAGAGAACAAGGCGATCCAATCATAGATTCCAGAGTAATGGATGGTTTCAAGATAAAAATTCTAGGAAACATGCTTTACGTACATTATCAAACAGATGTATTGATGGAAAACTTTGTAGCTCCTAAGTTTACAAATGAAGTCGAAAGCATCATGGCAGATATCGAATCTTTCTTGAAAAAAGAATATAAAGCTATTACAAAGTCTGCAATTTCTTTCAAAAAAGAAGGCGACCTCATGATAAACATCGAACCAGTTTCCAGAAAAAGAAACACAGTTCTTGCTTGTCAAAAATATGTTATTGAAGCACTAAAAGATGTAGTGCCAGTAGGCGAACGCTCAGAAGATCTAACCCGCGATGTAACTAAGAAGTTCTTAGCTATGGGTAGACAAGATGCCAAGAAATCAAGTAACGATACAAGAAAGGCAGAGCCAAAGTCTAAAAAATAGTATGTTATGGCATATAAACTCACCAAAGAACAAATACAAAAAGAAATTCTAAAATGCGGTAAAGATCCGATATACTTTATCAATACTTATGCTAGAATTTCACACCCTCAAAAGGGTCCAATACCTTTTAGAACTTATCAATTCCAAGATGAAGCTCTAAAAGATTTTATTGATTTCAGATTCAACATAGTTCTAAAAGCCCGTCAGCTTGGTTTGTCTACGGTTGTTGCCGCTTATATCTCTTGGCTAATGTTGTTTCATAGAGATAAGAACGTATTAATATTGGCTACCAAACTTGTATCTGCTTCAAACTTAGTAAGAAAAGTAAAATATATTTTCAAGAGTTTGCCTTCTTGGCTTGTAATAGCAGATATTGTTATCGACAACAGAAACTCATTCGAACTATCAAACGGTTCACAAATAAAAGCCTCTGCAACAACTGGTGATGCTGGTCGTTCTGAAGCTTTGTCTTTATTGGTTCTTGACGAAGCTGGATTTATTGAAGGTATGCAAGAATTGTGGACAGGCGTATACCCAACCCTTGCTACTGGTGGTCGTTGTATTGCTATTTCAACCCCTAATGGTGTAGGTAACTGGTTCCATCAAACTTATGTAGATGGTGAAGCAGAAGCAAATGAATTCCATACTACAAAACTTCATTGGTCAGTACACCCAGACAGAGATCAAGAATGGTTTGAAAAAGAAACGAGAAACCTTTCAAGAAGAGAAATTGCACAAGAATATGAATGTTCGTTCAATGCATCTGGTGAAACTGTAATAGCACCAGACGATATTGACTATTATTATCAAAATACAAAAGAACCAAAATATAGATCTGGTGTTGATAGAAACTATTGGATTTGGAAAGAATATGATCCAAACAATACATATGCACTAATTGCAGACGTTGCCCGTGGTGATGGAGCAGACTATTCCGTATTTCATATGATAAATGTTGATTCAATGGAAATAGTTGCAGAATACCAAGGAAAGATGCCTACAGATGAATATGCTAGGTTTCTAAACCAAGCTGGTAGAGAATATGGAAACTGCATGATCATTATCGAGAACAACAACATTGGTTATGCAGCTTTACAAGAACTTATATCTTTAGGTTACCCAAACGTATTCCACTCAGTAAAAGGTAACAACGAGTATATAGACCAAGCTTTAGCAGAAACAATGTCAAACTCTGTTCCAGGCTTTACAACTTCATATAAATCTCGTCCACTAATAATAGCAAAACTTGAAGAATTTATTCGCAATAGAGTCTTGAAAATAAACTCAAAAAGAGTTATAAATGAATTGAACACTTTCGTTTGGCATAATGGGAAACCACAATCCATGAAAGGATATAATGACGATTTAGTTATGTCATTAGCTATTGCTTGTTGGGTAAAGGATACTGTGTTTCAAACTAGCTATAAAGATGCAGAATTTAAAAAAGTTTTGCTAAATAGTATGGTTAGAGCAAATACCGTACTAGATACAACAATACGTGGCTTATCTGGTCCAAATAAAATGAATCAGCTAAAACAAGAAGCAATAAATACTTACAACGAATTTGGCTGGATATACAAAGGTTAAATAAATGGCACAAAACAATAACAATAATAAACCAAACATTAAAAACGCAGAATCACCTTTATTCAAGGGTTTAACTCGTTTGTTTTCTGGTCCTATCGTAAACTACAATCACATTTACCAAAGCAGATATAAAAGACTTCAACTTGATAAATTTAAGTTTACTTCTGCACAAGGCTTATCTTTTAAAAAATCTTCTTATGACAATTACGATTCAATATCTTCAAAGATTCTATCAACTCAAAATCGTATCCAAAGATATACAGACTTTGAGCAAATGGAGTACATGCCAGAAATAGCATCAACTTTGGATATTTATGCAGATGAAATGACAACCTCATCTGACTTGACTCCAATGCTAAAAATAAATTGTCCAAACGAAGAAATAAAATATATATTGCAAAACTTATATTTTAAAGTATTAAATTTAGAATCCAATCTATATGGTTGGTGCAGAAATATGTGCAAGTTTGGAGACTACTTCCTTTATCTTGATATTGATGAGCAAATGGGCGTAAAGAACGTAGTAGGTCTTCCAACAAGCGAAGTAGAAAGAATGGAAGGCTTAGACAAAACAAATCCAAGCTATGTACAATTCCAATGGAACTCTGGTGGTTTGGCATTTGAAAATTGGCAAATAGCCCATTTCAGAATTCTTGGAAACGATAAATATACCCCATACGGAACCTCAGTATTAGATCCAGCCAGAAGAATATTTAGACAACTTACTCTTTTGGAAGACGCAATGATGGCATATCGCGTTGTTCGTTCCCCAGAAAGAAAAGTATTTTATATTGACGTTGGTGGCATTCCTCCAAACGAAGTAGAGCAATACATGCAAAAGGTTGTAACTACTATGAAGAGAAATCAAGTAGTCGATCCTCAAACTGGTCGTGTTGATTTACGTTACAACCCAATGTCTGTAGATGAAGACTATTTCATTCCTGTTCGTGGTGGAGCGGGAAGTACAAAAATAGAATCTCTACCAGGCGGTCAATTTACTTCCGCTATTGAAGATGTAAAATATCTCAGAGACAAACTATTTTCTGCTCTTAAAATACCAATGTCTTATCTTTCAAGAGGCGAAGGTGCATCAGAAGATAAAGCAACTCTAGCTCAAAAAGATATTCGTTTTGCTAGAACAATTCAAAGACTTCAAAGAGTGGTTATTGGTGAGCTAGAAAAAATAGGTATTATTCACTTATATACCCTTGGCTTTAGAGGAAACGATCTTGTTTCATTCAAACTAGCCCTTAGCAATCCATCAAAGATTGCAGCACTTCAAGAACTTGAACATTGGAAAGTTAAATTTGATATTGCTTCTGCTGCTACTGAAGGTTTCTTTAGTAAGCGTTGGATTGCACATACTGTATTTGGATTATCTGATGAAGAGTTTGTCAGAATTCAACGTGAACAATATTATGATCGTAAACTTGCTAAAACTCTTGAAGCTATTGGTACTGCCGAAGAGCCTACAGGTGGTGGAGGCGGTGGTGGTTTAGACCTTGGTGGACTTGGTGGCGGTGGCGAAGAAGCCCCAGCACCAGAAGCAGGAGGAGCACCAGAGGCACCAGAAGCAGGCGGTGGAGCAGAAGCAGCAGGCGGCGAAGAAGCTGGTGGAGAGGAAGGCGTATTATTAGCATCCCCACCAGCAGGAGCAGAAGGTGGAGGGGAAGGCCCAGCCGCTGGAAAGCGTGATGATACATATGGTGGAAAGAAGCCACATGTTTCTCCTAATGGAAAAGGCCATGTTTACAAACCAGTATCAATAGATAAAAGAGGAAGCGGTAAAAGAGTAGACTCCTATCTTTCTTCTGGTGGAAAAAGTTATGCTGGTATAGATAAGATATATGCTGGTAAAAGAGAATTTACTTCTCTAGCAAATGGAAGTATTGGCGAACAACAAACAAATGAAGACTATATATTAGAAGAAGAAAGACAATTGTTTCAGTCTAACTACGAAATAACAAAACTATTAGAAAGTTTGGAGAAATCAGATAATGCAAGAAAAGCCAAAGTTAAAGCACAATAAGAAAAGAAATACCGCTTTTCTTTATGAAGCTTTGGTTAGAGAACTAACAAAAGCCACAGTTGAGAAAAATGAAAATGTAAAAAAACATTTAGTATCAATCATAAAGGAATTTTTCTCAAGTGGGAAACCATTAGCTAGAGAACTTGATGTATATCGTTCTTTATATGAAAGTAAAAATTTAGAGAAAGACTATGCTAAAGCAATAATAGACGAATCAAAAAGAGTTTATTTATCATTTAGCCAAAATGATATTTTCAATGAACAAAGCAGATTGATATCAAAAGTAAATAAAACTGTTGGTAAGTCTGCATTTCAAACATTCATGCCAAACTATAAAAATTTGGCAACTATATCACAAATATTTGATCTTGATGTTCCACTTAAAACAAGAATAATACTTGAAAAAACATTATTAGAATATCTTGTTTCACCAAATCCAGAGAGCAGCAACTTACAAACAATTGATAACTTGGTGTTCAAAACATTTATAAACAAGTTCAATGAAAAATATGGTGATTCATTATTAGAAGAACAAAAGACTCTTCTAACAAATTACATTTTGGCTCAAGATGGTGTTGATCTAGAATTCAAAATTTATCTAAATGAAGAAGTTGGAAGACTTAAAAATATAATAATATTATCAAATGCAATAAAAAATTCTGATAATGGACCACTAGTAAGTCAAATATTTGAGTCTCTAAAAGAACGTAAAATAGATAACAAATATCTTGAAGACATTCTTTATTTGCAAGTATTAGCAAAGGAAATTGAGAATGGCAAAAATTAGAATAAAGTTCGATGCTGATACTGAGATAGAAGATGTTGAGCAAGAAGGTCCAAAGATTGAACTTAATCTCAATATCAGAAGATCACTAAATGGAGATTACATTCTACGTGACCATCCATTGATTGATATTATTATCATGCCACAAAAAAGCAAAATACTTACTTTATCAAAAGATTCAATGGGTGATAGAACTTATTATTCTCAAAATAAACTATTTGACTTTTTATATAAAAAAGGTATAATAGATCCTGCCTCTATTCAAGCAGGAAACATTTACGCAAGTATGGAAGGCACTATATACAAACCAACTATGGAAGGTGTTAGTGCTTTGCAAAGTGCTTTATTAGCTATTACAAAGTTTCTAGATGAAGAACTTCCAATATTTGCATACGAGAAGCAACTTGATAATAGATTTGATCAAGATCTAACAGAACCAGATCCTACCAACAGTACAGAGCTTGGCGACGTAGAACAAAAACCAAAAAGAGGTATTCTTGGTCAATCAATCAATACACCACAAAATGCTTACAACTATTCATACTTTGGTGAATAATGGAACTTCTTTATTTTATTCTTGCTTCTTGGGGTCTTACACAAATATTAGTTTATGGAACAATATTTGATAAAGTAAGACCAAAGGAAGGCTTTTTTGGTGAATTATTAAAATGCCCAATGTGTACTGGCTTTTGGGCTGGTATTGTTCATTGGTTCTTTTTTGATTTGGAGTGCGGTATATTACAAGCAGGTTTTATTTCATCTGCAATAAGTTATGCTTTATGTATGTTATTTACTGATTTTGGTATCAATATAAAAGTAAATAAAGAATAAATAAACTATATAATAGTAAAGGAAATTTTTTAGAATGCGTATTACCGAGACTCAACTAAGACAAATAATTAGAGAAGAACTTCAAGATGTTTTGTTACAAGAAGGTTTCGCTGATACGTTAGAAAAATATACTAGCAAAACTGCTGATTTTTTTGGTGGTGCTAATAGAATTGGCGTGCAAACAAAGCAACAAGCCTCAGATTTGTTAAATCAAAATTCATTTGAAAATTGGAATCAAGCATCTTATTGGGGTCCAAAATTAAGGGCAATAAGTAGAATGGGTCAAAATGAAGCAGCAACACCAGAGGTTGGCAAAACTTTAAGAAGAGCAAAAGACGCATTTGATACTTGGTCGGCTTCTATTACTTCTGCAAATAATTTTGAACGCGAACAAGAATATAAGAAAGAATCAGATAGATTGGCAAAAGAAAAACAAAAAAAGGATTGGGCTTATAAAAAAGCACAAAATGAAAGAAGTGCTCAATACAAAGCACAACTTGCCGCCGAAGAAGCAGAAGAACAAACCCCATATTCAGAAAATCCAGATACAGGAAGAGTAGAATATACTTCGCGTGCTTATGGTAGCCCACGTCCTTGGCAAAGAAGAGGAAGATAAGAGGAGCTTTTATGAAAACTAACACACAATCATTCTGGGTTCGTAAATGGTCTTTACAACCAGTTCGACTTTGTTGCAGAGGAAAACGGCTTGGCCGTAGGAAATAATATAAATGTCTAAAAAGTTATTAACTGAATATTTTGAATTATGTCCAAACGGATATTGCGATGATGTTCTCACAGAATCCGATAAACGCTTTATAAAAGAAGGCGGAATAATATTATCTGGTGTTATGCAAAGAGCAGACGCAAGAAATGGAAATGGAAGAGTTTATCCTCATTCTATTCTTGAAAGAGAAATGAATAGCTACAAGAAACTAGTCCAAGAAAGAAGAGCATTGGGCGAATTAGACCACCCAGAACAGTCTGTTATTAATCTTAGAAATGTTTCACATCTTGTCACAGAAGTTTGGTGGAACGGAAAAGATGTAATGGGCAAAATTCAACTTCTCAATACTCCATCTGGTCAAGTATTGAAAGAGCTTATAAATGCAAATGTAAAGATCGGTATCTCATCAAGAGGTACTGGTTCCGTTAGAGAGAGTAAAGGCGATACCATTGTAGAAGACGATTTCCAACTTATTTGTTTTGATATGGTTTCAGAACCTTCAACACATGGAGCCTTTATGTCTCCAAAGAATGAATCAATTCAAACTACAAATAGAATTGATGCAATTATAAAAGAAATGCTTAACAGAAAATAAAAGGAGTATTATTATGACACTTACTAGAGAAGTATTAGTTAGAATTATCAAAGAAGAGCTTGAAGCCCTTATGGACGAGCAAGCAGTAGAAGAAACAGAAGTTGATCCAGTAGATGCACAAATTGCAGATCTTGAGAATCAACTTGCAGAAGCCAAGAAAGCCAAGATGCAAAAAGCAAAAGGCACAAAAGGCAAAGTAGCTAACGTATATGACAAGAGCTTTGGCAAAAAAGGCGTAAAGTCAGCAAAAGCTAAAAAATAATATAACAAAATAAAAAAAATGATAGAGAGTAGTATCTAAATGGTATTACTCTCTATTTATTTTGTAAGAGTGTAAAATGAATTCAAAAGACTTAAAAGCAAGCTTAAAACCAATTGTAAAAGAATTAGTTTATGAATGTCTTATCAAAGAAGGTATTTTATCTTCTGTTGTTTCTGAAGTTATGAAAGGTGTCTCAACTACACAAGTTATTGCAGAACAACGTACAGTACAAACAACACAACCAAAAAAACAAACTCCAAAACTAGAGTCAAACGAAGAAGCTGCTGCAAGACGCAAAAAGCTTGAAGAAACTCTAATGTCTAAAATTGGTATAAATGTTTTTGAGGGAACAAAACCTATGCCAACAAGAGGTTCAGTAAACGAATCTTCAGCACCAGAATCAAAAGCATCACCATTAGCTAATGTTGATCCTAGTGACCCTGGAGTTGATATTTCTGGTTTACTTAGACTAACTGGTGGTTGGAAACAAATATAAAGGTTTATAATAATGGATATTTATCTTTCCGAACAAGCAATTAGAAAACTCATCCGTCAAGAACTTACAGAAGTTTTGCAAGAACAAGGAATCGAAACAAAACAAAATGAAGAGCAAAAAATAAAAAAAACCAATAATACAATTGGTATAATAAAAAAACTAATTGCTAGTGGATTGGCAACAGCAGGAATAACAACAGCCATTGAAATAAACGATCAAATTGCAAAAGCACAAGCAATAAAACTTCAGCAATCAAAAGATCAAGAAATGATGCAACTATCAGATAAAGTTGATGAAACAATATCAAATTTAATCCAAATAGGTGTAAAAGAAGATGCAGCACAAAAAATAGTAATTGGTGTAGTTGTTGGAGTTGAAAAGCAAGAGAAAGATGATTCCAATTTGCGTAATAAGCAAATTGAAGCATTAGAAGAAATAAATAATTTAGATACAATAAAACTTGTATTATCTGATAAGTTTCTAACAGATATGAGAAATGAAGGTAATCAAGTAATGACAACAATAGCAACCCAAGAAGGGACTTTTGGTGTGTTGTCTACTAAATTAGATCAATCAGTAGCAGGTATGGCCGTTGAAGTACAAAAAAATTTAGAAAGTTTAGATGTAAAAACTGGTATTGTAAAACTTGAAGTTGGAGACAATAAAGAACAAAAACTTAGAACAATTACATTTGATCCATTAGACCTATCTTATTGGGATGATAAAATAGAACAAGGATCAAAAATTGAACAAAGTTTACATACTTTATATGGAGAACTTACAATACCAGCATTTATGTATGAAACCGTTGCACCTACAGTAGCAACACAGCAAATAGCTAGTGAATTAAAAGAAAATAAAAAAACAAGAGGTAATAATGTCTAAGAGAAATACTCATACCAATGTCAAAGTTGATTCTAATAACTTTGATAGTTTTGAGAGAATGCTAAGAAGGTTTTTGAAAAAGTGTAAAAAAGAAAGAATTATAGAACAAGTAAAAGAAAGAAGATATTACGAAAAACCTTCTGTAACAGAAAGAAAAGCAAAACTTGCAGGTATGAAAAAAGAAAGAAAGCGTCAACGTGAGTTTGAACAGAAGATAAATTCAAACGAGAGACTAAATAATAATAGCAATAATAGAAGAGGGAACAAGTAATGTCTTTAGCATATCCTTACGGTGTAGGTTTAGGTAATGTAGGCTCGTACCAAGTATCTGGTGCGCCATATGCTAGAGGAAAAGTTGCTGCTCCTGCAAACTCTGGAACACCAACACAAATTCTTTTTCCAGACGTAACACAGAGAATTGTTGTTTCTAACATAAATGCAGCTTCTCCATTGAGAGTAGGTTTTTCTTCAAATGGTGTAAAAACTAATGGTAATTTTTTCTTGTTACCACCAGCATCTGGAAGTTTTTACCCAACAGCAGAATTTAGAGTAAAGGTAAGTGAGTTATATCTTTTATCCGATACTGGCGTTCCAACAAGCGGTTCTGTTTTTGCTGAGTTGACAAATATAGAAACAACATTACTTGCCAATTCTGGTCCAAATGGTTCAAGTTGGTCTGGTTCAAACGGAGTAGGATAAAATGAGTAGATTTGGTTGGGCTTATGTAAATAGTTCTATAACTGGTTCGGTCGCAGGAGGCCCAACCAATTCTGTTCAGTATAACTCTGGTTCACAAGTATTATCTGGTTCATCCAATTTTACTTTTAATCCAACAACAAATACATTAGTTGTAACTGGAACAATATCAGCTTCTGTTTATCAAGGGATTACTGTTACTTCAACACCAGCAGGATCTGATAAACAAATACAATACAATTCTGGTTCTACATTAGGTGCATCATCAAACTTAACATTTGACTATACAACTAATACTTTATCTCTTACTGGAACTTTGAGAGCAGATAATCTAATAGTTTCTTCTTCTCAGATATTGAAATCTGGTTCCACTATATTTGGTGATGATGTATCTGATACGCACCAATTTACTGGTTCTATACTAGGTGGGATAGTTAGCGGAACAATAGCGAGATTTACAACTATAACTGGCTCTATTATTACTGGTTCAACAGCATTATTTACTAGTATTACAGGCAATTTATTAGGTACTGCTTCTAATGCTACATTAGCAGCCACAGCATCATATTATAATACATCAAGTTTGTTAATAACAGCAAGTGTAACAGACGCTACAATAACATTAACAAAAGGTGATGCAACAACATTCCCATTAACAATAAATAATGTTGTAAATGCTCAAACAGCATCGTCTGTTTTAAATGCTGTTTCTGCAAGTTATGCTACATTAGCTGCAACTGCCTCTTATTACAATACTTCTAGTCTTTTGATAACTGCAAGCGTATCTAATGCAACATTAACTTTCACAAAAGGTGATGGTTCTACTTTTAATACTACAATAAATAATGTTGTAAATGCTTTAACCGCTTCAAACGCCGATTTGTTTGATAATAGAGATAGTACAACATTTGCTGGTACTGGATCAAACACGTTTAATGGTAATCAAATTATAACTGGTACATTAAATATTTCTTCTACTTTAAGTGGTTCAACTGGTTTATTCGGCATTGTAACATCGTCTGCATTTTCTGGTGGGTCTTTTGTTGGGACCACTATTTCTGGCACAACAGCACAATTTACAACAGTTACTGGCTCTATTATTACTGGTTCAACAGCATTATTTACAACATTAACAGCCTCACAAGGTTTTGTTTCTGGTGGGTTATCTGTTGGAAACTATATCCAAATGTTACCAGTTGGAAATGTAGTAATACCAACAAACCAAACTGCTTCTTACATTTACACTTCTGGTTCAACAAACGATTTATATTTTACACAATATCAACCAGGAAGTGGTTTTAATAATACAACTCGTCTTCGTTGGATGGAGGGTGGTTTAAGTAGTGGTTTGTTACATGGTGGGTCTTTATCTACTGTAACTGGAACAACTTCTTTTAACTTATCTGCTGGTTCTGGTATTATTGTCACATATAATGCTTCAACAGGCTCAGATCCATATCCAACAGTTCAATATGTTACATGGAGCAATTTTGTAAGTCAATCCTTGATTTACTCTGCATCTGCTCAAATTACATATATTGCTGTTGATAACTTTGGTGCAATTTCTCAAACCAATGTTGCATTTACTCCACAACAATTCAAAGATAGAATAGTAATAGGTAGAGTATTACATCAATCTGGTGCAGTAACAAATGGGACAATTAATACTCCAACAACAGCTTATGGTATCA
>Ga0114976_10001023_pt1 | contig 17554 bp, 15 predicted proteins | sample S_130805_EF_Meta_FD_87319 | JGI IMG/M metagenome (GOLD analysis project Ga0114976, IMG submission 87319) | Freshwater microbial communities from Lake Simoncouche, Canada to study carbon cycling - S_130805_EF_MetaG | ecosystem: Environmental > Aquatic > Freshwater > Lake | place: Lake...
AGTTGGATTAGCGATATTTATAGAAGACGGTTTTCCTATCTTTTTTACTCAAAGTCGCATAGGTATAAATTATTCGTACTTCAATATTTACAAGTTTAGAAGCATGAATAAGAATACCCCTAATGTTGCAACACACTTGCTTAATAATCCTGAAAACTATATTCTTAAAATAGGTTCAATTTTAAGAAAGTTGAGTTTAGATGAATTACCTAATCTAATAAATATCATGAAAGGTGAAATGGTATTTGTAGGACCTCGACCTGCTTTATACAACCAAGACGATTTAATGGCTTTGCGTGTAGCAACTGGTGTAGATAAACTTAAACCTGGAATTACTGGATGGGCGCAAATAAATGGAAGAGATGATATATCTATAGAAAAAAAGGTGCAATTAGAACAAGAATATATGAATAAACGATCAACTCTATTTGACATTAAGATTATAATAATGACTTTTACTAGTGTACTATTTAGTAAGGGGGTCAGTCATTAGTCCAATATCTAATTGGTACATTTAATTAAGCCAGATAATTAATTATCTGGCTTTTCTTTTAGAGAATAGCCTTAAATTTGTATTCAATAATCACACGAATGAAGAAAGCTCTAATTACAGGAATAACTGGCCAAGATGGCGCCTATTTAGCCGAGTTTTTACTCAATAAAGGCTATGAAGTGCATGGCATTAAAAGAAGATCATCTTTGTTTAATACCCAAAGAATTGATCATATTTACGAGGACCCACATATTCCGGATAGGCATCTTCATTTACACTATGGTGATTTGTCTGATAGCACTAATTTAATTCGTATTATACAAGAAGTACAACCGGATGAAATTTATAATCTAGGTGCCATGAGTCATGTTCAAGTAAGTTTTGAAGAACCAGAATATACTGCCAATGTGGATGGCATTGGTACTTTAAGAATTCTAGAGGCAATAAGATTATTAGGACTTACCCAAAAAACAAAATTCTACCAAGCATCTACTTCCGAATTATACGGTTTAGTACAAGCAGTTCCGCAATCTGAGACCACACCATTTTACCCACGTTCTCCTTATGGAGTTGCAAAATTATATGCATACTGGATTACAGTTAATTATCGTGAAGCTTATAATATGTATGCATGCAATGGTATCTTATTTAATCATGAGTCGCCACAACGTGGTGAAACATTTTTAACACGTAAGGTTACACGTGCGGCTGCTCGTATTGCGCTAGGTTTAGATACTTGTTTATATTTAGGAAATTTAAACGCACAACGAGACTGGGGACATGCTAAAGATTATATTGAAGGAATGTATTTAATGTTACAGCAAGAAAAGCCAGAGGATTTTGTTTTAGCAACAGGTATTACAACTACTATCAGGGAATTTGTAAAAATGACTTTTGCTGAATTAGGCATTGAACTTGGGTTTAAAGGAACTGATGATGCAGAGGAAGGCTACGTTCTAAAGAATACAAGTATTTATGATTTAAAAGAAGGTCATGTGGTTGTTAAAGTAGATCCTAAATATTTTCGACGAACAGAAGTTGACTTATTAATTGGTGATCCTTCTAAAGCAATGACTAAATTGGGATGGAAACCTAAATATAATTTAGCTGCTTTAGTCAAAGAAATGGTTGCTAGTGACTTGGAAATTTTTAAGAAAGAGATGTTGTTAAAAGAGAATGGCTATACAACAAGTAAGGAAAGCGAATAGTTTTAATAAGCATTATGGATAAATCTGCTAAAATATATATAGCTGGTCATAAAGGAATGGTTGGTTCTGCTATAAAGCGTAAGCTGAATTCAGAAGGCTATCTTAATATTATTCATAGAACTTCAAGTGAGTTAGACTTAAGGAATCAACAAGCTGTGAATGATTTCTTTTCAATAGAAAAGCCAGAGTATATAATTCTTGCTGCTGCAAAAGTAGGAGGTATCCATGCCAACAATACCTATAGAGCAGAATTCATTTATGATAATATAATGATGGAAGCAAATATTATACACGCTGCCCATATTAATAAGGTAAAGAAACTGTTATTTTTAGGTTCATCATGTATTTATCCGAAAATGTCGCCACAGCCAATAAAAGAAGAATATTTAAATTTTGGTTATTTAGAACCTACAAATCAACCCTATGCAATTGCTAAAATAGCTGGTATTGAAATGTGCGAATCTTATCGAACTCAGTATGGCTCAAATTTTATTTCAGCAATGCCTACTAATTTATATGGTACCAATGACAATTACCATCCCGAAAATTCTCATGTACTACCTGCTTTAATTCGTCGTGTAATTTTAGCTAAAAAAAATAATGATCCTAAAGTTACGATTTGGGGTTCAGGTACTCCTCGTCGTGAATTTATGCATGTAGATGATTTAGCAGATGCTTGTTTTTTTTTATTACAAAATTACGATGAACCAGGTCATGTTAATATAGGTTGGAGCGAAGATGTTTCTATTAAAGAATTAGCTGAAGCAATTGCTGTTGAAGTTGAATATACTGGTACTCTTGAATTTGATATCAGTAAACCCGATGGCACACCTCGTAAATTATTAGATACTACTAAGATTAATAATTTAGGTTGGAAGCCCTCTATTAAATTACAGGAAGGCATAAGAAGAACGATTGAAGAGGTAAAGAATCAATTTTAATTTATTATATTTTTCAAGAAAAGCCAGGAACCTTCCTGGCTTTTCTATTTGATACCCTTCCCAATCTCCCCAGGCCCTAATAACCTTGCATGATCTAGCATATCCACAATCGCCATGGTTTTTCTTGTCTTAAGATCACTCAGCCCTTTAATGATGGAGTAGGAGTCCTTTAATAAATAAAACACATTGGTGGTGAGGTTCAGTGTTTTTGGCTTATTGTATAATGTTGGCACTATTTGATTTTGATACAAAGCGTTTATGGCTACAAAACTTGCTACATGCGCTTCTATGTTTTGATTACTTTCCACATTAAGTATTGGTTCTTTTTGTGCATAACACCAAGCGTCTATTTGTTTAAATGTTTTAGGACTATTTTTAGTGATGAGAACGCTACCTAGTTGATACACAAATCCATCAACTTTCCAGCGCATGGTATTGTAAAGCGCAAGTGCACTATCCTTCTTTGCTGGATTAATTTCATTTTTGATTTGGGTGGTTAAATACAATTCTGTACTGTATTTAATTTCAATAAGCCTGCTCATTAGGCCTTGTTGGGGCTGCGCTTGCGCAGCCCCGCAGTTCAATACCAGCAGTATCACAAAGCATCCCATTATTTTATTACGTTGTCTAGGGTTTAAATTTATTTTCATAATAATGAATTAAGTATTTTAATGATTATTTGATTGATAACCTTAGTTGATTAAGATGCAAAGAATTTTGCCGTCTTCAATAGTCCCTCGCTTTGTGGATTTTGATCATAGTCATTCTTCATTAAATCTATGTTCACGTATTTTACAATGTCTTGCATGCTTGCATCCTGTCCGTATTGGATTAGGTTCTTAATCAAGTAATGTGTAAATGCACCATTGAACCTTTTATTGATATACGCGTCGGCACTTAACTGATGCGAAGCACAGCCACTCAATAATGCACCATGTAAAGGGATAGGTTCAGCACTCAGGCTTGCGGCTGGGATAGCTAGGCCTTGTTGTGGTGCATGATTGAATCTCCTAAACCTTGTATCGGAATTAATAGCTTGCTTTCTGGACAGATCCTCTGAGTGACAACTATCCGATATCCATACAAAATGTACGCCCTTGGGGATGGTAGCAAAGATCTTGGCAAATTCCTTATCAGTAATGGCTGTTTTGGTGGCATTCGCATCACTAAAGTCATAAGGGCAGATAATCTCATCCAATCCGTCTTTTTCAAATGCATGGCCTTTGCTAGGCAACTGTGCGCCATGTCCGCTATAATGAAACAAAATTTGATCTCCTGCACTTGCCCCCATTAGCAACCAATTTAAATGATCTAAAATACCTTGCTTCGTAGCCCTGCTATCTGTCAATGTTTTGATATTTTCTTTTGCATAGACCTTGTTTATGGAAGCAATAAAATATTCCATATCTACAATATCGTTAATGCATCCCCTTAAATTATTATTGGGATTTGGATAAGCGTTAATCCCAACAAGCAGCGCTTTGTTATTCATACATAAATAGTTTGGTTGATTAAATCTAGGATTAAAATAGGCTGTTCCAAATTTTATTTTTACTTTTATTAAAGTGGACGAAACGCTTATATAGAAAGAGTTCTAACAGATTGTATCAAACATTTACTACGCTTGATTCACTACTTTTTTCTCAATGAAAATATTCTAAAAAATAATTTTATGATACCAACGAGTCGCATGCCTTTATTAAAGAGTTTATTGCTTTTTTGCATTGCTTTTGTATTATTTTTTACCACGGCACCTATTGGTTTTTTGTATGCAGTGATTCGTCAAAGTTTAGTTAAAAGAGTACACTCTTTATCGGTATATTTTTTAGAACTAGCATTGGCTTTAGACAATGCGGGCAATGTACTCATGCAGCATGTGTTAAACGATGCGCTTTTAATTAGAAACGATAAGACCTATTTGTTTGGAAATAAGATGGAAACTATTAGCAGTGTCATTGGTAAAAATTTGGTCACCCATACCCTTAGCCCAGCAGGACTTTTATTAAATACCTTTTTACATTGGATTGATAAAGACCATTCCTTAAACTCCATTAATTACGAAGTGCGGCTTTGGAAAGCAAAACAGGCCGCTAACAAGCTCTAAAGGCTTGATTATCAATAAATATGTTATAAATCATAATAATATTGTAATCTATTCTGGTATTTTAAACCCTTTTGAACCCTAACTTTGTAATAGATTTAATTCACCACTTCAAACCCACCCCCCTAAGATTTGATTGAACAACAAACAAGTATGTTTAAGATTAACAATTTTAGCATTGTACCTAAGTATGTAATTTTTTTACTAGACTTGGGCGCAACTGTGACTGCGTTATTCATTGCAATTTTGATTCAACAAAATGTGGCGCTAGCAGCAACCAATTGGTCGCATGTATTGAATGCCACTTTTTTAATGTTATTGGTGAATGCTTTAGTTTTTTCGGCTACTAAATCTTATACGGGTATTGTACGTTATACTGGTGTGCAGGATGCAATCCGTATTTCGATTGCCGTGGGTTTATCTTCTTTTATTATTTTAGTCATTAACACAGTTTCATTAGGTGTTAGTACTATTTTGTCAATGACAACTTTGGTCATTGTATTATACACCATTTTTAGTTTTTTATTTTTAATAAGTTATAGGGTATTGATAAAGTACCTTTTCGCTTATGCTAAGAATTATAAAATGCAAAAAAAATCGGTGGTGATTTTTGGCGCAGCAGCAACGGGTGTGGCTACACAGCGTGTGCTTGAGAACGATGGCCTTGCCAATATTCAAGTAATTGCGTTTATTGATGATGACAGAAAAAAAGGTAGCAAAAATTTAAATGGTGCTCCCATCCTTTCTTTCAATGATTTTAAAGAGATGGCGGCTATTAAGCCTGTAGATGAATTAATTATTGCAACTTATAGCTTGCCAACCAAACGTAAAAACGAATTGGTCGATTTTTGTTTAGACCATGATATTAAAGTATTGAGTGTACCTGCTTATTCTAAATGGGCAGAAGGTAAGTTCTCTAGTAGACAATTACAGTCTATTAAAATCGAAGACTTATTGGAGCGTGATCCAATTCAAATTAATAACAACGAAATTAAGGCACAAATTAAAGGCAAACGTATTTTAGTCACAGGTGCAGCAGGTTCTATTGGTTCTGAGATTGTACGTCAATTGATACCTTATAGCCCCGGAGTGATTATTTTATGTGATCAGGCAGAGACACCACTGCATAACCTTGAACTAGAATTAAAAGAAAACGGCACACGTATTAATTGTGTGAGTTATTTGGCGGATGTCACTAACAAAACAAGAATGGAAAAATTATTTGAGGAATTTGCCCCTCAATATGTTTACCATGCTGCTGCTTATAAGCACGTTCCTATGATGGAACTTTGTCCTACCGAAGCAGTACGTAATAATGTGATTGGTGTTAAAGTAATGGCTGACTTAGCGATCCAACATAAAGTAGAGCGTTTTGTGATGATCTCTACCGACAAAGCTGTGAACCCTACCAATGTGATGGGTGCGTCTAAACGTATGGCCGAGATGTATGTGCAAGCCTTATCCAATCAACCAGCACTAACCACTAAATTTATCACCACTCGTTTTGGTAATGTACTTGGTTCCAATGGTTCTGTGATTATTCGTTTTAAAGAACAGATTGAAAAAGGCGGCCCTGTTACTGTAACGCATCCTAATATCACTAGGTACTTTATGACCATTCCTGAAGCTTGTCAATTGGTATTGGAAGCAGGTAGCATGGGTAATGGAGGAGAGATTTTTGTATTTGATATGGGTAAGCCAGTGGCCATTGCAGATTTAGCACGCAAGATGATTCGTTTATATGGCTTGATTCCAAACATTGATGTAAACATCACTTACAGTGGTTTACGTCCTGGTGAAAAACTATATGAGGAATTGTTAAACGACGCAGAAAATAGCACACAGACCTACCACGAAAAGATTTTAATTGCTCAAGTGCGTGAAGTGTCTTTTGAATTGGTGAAACAAAATACTTTAGAATTGGAGACCATTTTAAGCACCACCAACGACGAGATGTTATTGGTTGCTAAAATGAAAGAGCTTGTTCCAGAATACATCAGTAACAATAGTATCTATCAGCAATTGGATACCAAGGTGATTTCGATTTCGAATTAATTTTTCCATGCACCATCGCGTAAATATTTTAGGTACACAAGTAAGCTCTATTACTACTTCGGATTTATTTTCTGATTTTAAAGCTGCGATCCAAAATAAAAAATTGATTCAAGTGGCCATTACGCCAGTGAATTCAATTTTAGCTGCGCACAAAAATCCTCAAGTGCAAGCGGCATACAATACTTCCCACTATGTACTTTGTGACGGCATGCCTGTTAAATGGGCATCTACATTTTTAAATACGCCAATTGTAGAACGCATTACTGGATTAGATTTACTCCCTAGTCTTGTTGCTTTTGCAGCCAATGAAAAATTTAGTTTGTTTCTCTTAGGTGCTTCACCTGGTGTGGGCGAAAAATTGAAAGAAGTAATTTTACAACAGTATCCTAATTGTAAAATAGTGGGCATATATGTTCCGCCTTTCATGCCAGTATTTGATGCAACAGAAAATAAAAAAATGGTGGATGCGGTGAATGCAGCTACACCTGATATTGTATTAATAAGTTTAACTGCGCCCAAACAAGATTTGTGGATCACACAAAATAAAGCACAATTGCATCCTGCATTGTATGTGGGCATTGGCGGCGCATTTGAAGTGATGGCTGGATTAGCAAAGCGTGCACCTAAGTGGATGCAAGGCGCCGGTCTTGAATGGCTGTTCCGTTTAATCCAAGAACCCAAAAGAATGTACCGCCGTTATTTAATCGAGGCGCCTTTGTTTATTCCATTAATTTTAAGACAGAAATTTTCTAGAAAGTAAAACCAAGACTGCCAGTACTCGCTTCGCTCGCACTGTCTTCTTCCGTATTGAACTTACTCAAACCCTTTCAAACCATCCCGCTTTGCGGGACAGTTTGCGTTCTTCATCTCTCACCAACTTACGAAAGCAAGCTTTCGACGTTGTCTCAAAATGAAGAACCCCCAACACTTCGTGTTGAGGGTTTGTGGTCTCGCCAAGAATCGAACTTGGATCTAGTGTTTAGGAAACACCTATTCTATCCATTGAACTACGGGACCATCGAATCTCTAGGATCCGAGTCTTAACTTGGTCTAAAGACCGTTTAAGGAGGACAAAAATAACTATTCTTTTTTAAGCACCCATACTTTATCCCTGCGGGTCATTATTATGCTATAATTTGGTATCTTCACAGCTCAAATCGACATCATTATGGGCTTTTACAATATCATTATCAAGTTTCGTTTTTGGTTAAGCTTAATTGCCATTTTTGGTGCGGGCACACTTCAATTAACCGATCTGGCTAATTTTTGGCCCGTTTTCCCTTTGTATATGCTTGGTGTGATTGGTTTATTGAGTCATATTTTTATTGGTCCATTGCGTTTGGTTCAAGCGCCAATGGAAGCAGGTAATATAGAAGAAGTGGAGCGCATTTTAGCGACCATCTGGTTTCCTAATTTATTGTACACGCCTGTAAGAAGCACTTACTATACCATTAAGGGCAATATCGCTATGGCAAAACAAGATTTTGATGCAGCCGAGAAGCACCTTAAAATGAGTAGTAGCCTTGGCTCAGCAATGCCTGAAGCAGAGGGTGCAAATAAATTACAATTAGGGATGATGGCGATGCAAAAAGGAGATACCAAGCAAGGTGAAGCCTATATTCGTGCCGCTATTCGTGCGGGCATTCCTGATAAAGAATCCGAAGCAGTAGCTTACTTAAGCATGTGTCAAATTTTTATGAATAAGCGCGAGTTCCGCGCAGCTAAAGATTTCTTCCGCAAAGCAAAAGCATGTAAACCATCTACTAAACAAGTGTTGGATCAGATTAAAGAAATTGAGAAATACATTTCTCGTATGCCTGGATAAAATATTATCTGCGGTTTACCCTTTCAATATTATTTAAATAAAGGTCTCGAAAATTCGGGGCCTTTTTTATTGCACTAATATTTTTTCTATCGTTGGTGCAAAATGTTGATGTTCCAAAACATGAATTTTATCTGCAACTATGGTTGGTGTATCGCTAGGATCAACAGCACATCTTGCTTGAAAAATAATATCGCCTTCATCATAATGCGCATCTACCCAATGAATCGTAATACCTGTTTCTTTTTCGCCTGCTGCCACCACTGCTTCGTGCACGCGTGATCCATACATACCCTTGCCACCATAATTTGGTAACAATGCAGGATGAATATTTACAATACCTCGTGCAGTATTTACTTTTCCATTCACCACACTAGCATCTATTTTCATTCCTGGCTGGTAGGCGTTCACCAAGACCTCGGGTACTTTCCATAAAAAGCCGGCAAGTACTATAAAATGAATATCCGCATTGTGTAAGCTTTCTACATAGCCCGTGCTTGCAAACTCTTCTTTATTGATCATTAAAGTGGGGATGCCTTTGGATTTTGCAATTTCTATTACCCCTGCACCCGGAACATTGCATACAATTAATGAAATTTTAACGGGGGTGGACTTGTTTTCAAAGTATTCGATGATCTTTTTGGCATTGGATCCTGCCCCTGAAGCAAAAATCGCCACATGAATCGGGCTTGCCGAAGAAGCCGATCCCATCGAGGCTCCAATAGTTGAAGGTCCTCCACTCAATCTACTCCAAATTCTTCCCAAATAACCCTTAAAAAAGGTAAATTGCCCTGTTGCAAAACTGACCAAAATCACCGAAAAAGGCCATAAAATGGTCAATAATAGGGGATAAATGAGCCAATATGCCAAATTTCTCTCCAAAAACACCATTTTCAGGATTTGCTTATTTAGGTACCCGCTCAAGCTTCCTCCCAAGGCAAATGTGGTCATGATTAACCAAAATTGTACCTGACCTACGCCCCACTTTTGCTGTAATTTATTAATACTTTTCATAATATAATCTATCGTTTCTCCCAAAATCCCCCTCAAATCCTTTAATCCCCCTCAAACCTTTAAATCTCATCCTCAAATCCCAAAATTTCCTCAAATTCAAGGCCCCAAAGGTCCTCTTTTTTTCGAATTTCCTCCACAAGATTTTATAAAATTTATAGCCATAAGTTAGATGCTTACAAATTTATGACATTCGTCACTTAAAATCCTCCCACTTATTTGAAAATCAATTAGTAAAAAGAAAAAAAAACTTCAAAAAAACAACCATTTTAATGCGTTTCTTAGTTAATTTTGCGTCCGTTAAAGGATATTTTTCCATACTTGACATAGTTCGTGCATATGACAACTTTAAGAAACCTAGCTAAGATCGTTACGATCTTCTTATTTATCACCTTTAGTGCTGCTATAGGTAATCAACTAAATGCGCAAGACGGTAAAGCACTTTTCTCTGCGAATTGTGCCTCATGTCACGCAGTAAATAAAAAGCTAACTGGTCCTGCTTTAGCTGGCGTGGAAGATCGTTGGCCTGATAAGCAAAACTTGTATGCATGGATTAAAAACTCTGCTGCATTCTTAAAAACAGGTGATCCTTATGCGACCAATTTGTACAACGAGTACAATAAAGTGGCGATGAATAATTTTCCTGGTTTATCTAATGCCGACATTGATGCGATTTTGGCTTATATCAAAACTGTTCCTGCTCCAGGCGCAGCGCCAGCAGGCGGTGCAGCTGCGGGTGCACCAGCTCCTGAATCAGACAACGCTTTAGTGTTTGGAATCTTAAGTTTGATTTTAGCAGTGCTTGCAATTATTTTAATGCAAGTGAACAGCAACTTAAAAAAATTATCAGACGATAAATTAGGTGTGACGCCTCAAGCGCCAATTCCTTTTTATCGTAATAAAAGATACATTGCTTTCACAGCCATTTTGTTGTTTGTATTAGGGGGTTATTACACGACAGTGGGTGCAATGAACTTAGGTCGCTCTAAAGATTATCAACCAGAACAACCTATTTATTATTCTCATAAAGTGCACGCTGGTGTGAACCAAATTAACTGTCAATACTGTCATAGTGGGACTTACCAAGGCAAGCAAGCGACTCTACCTAGTGTGAATGTTTGTATGAACTGTCATACTGCGATCAACGAATACAAAGGCGATCCTTTAGTGAGAGAGAATGGGGAGATTGTAGATGGTACTGCTGAGATTAAAAAATTATACAAATACGCTGGATTTACAGAAGGTCAACCTTGGGATGCAACTAAAGCGCAACCAATTGAGTGGATTCGTATCCACAACTTACCTGACCACGTTTACTTTAACCACGCGCAACACGTGAACGCTGGACAAGTTGCTTGTCAACAATGTCATGGTGAAATTCAAAACATGGGTGAAGTAAAACAATTCTCTGACTTAAGTATGGGATGGTGTGTGAACTGTCACAGAGAAACAAAAGTGCAATTTAAAGACAATGGTTTCTATAGCATCTACGAGAAATACCACGAAGATATTCGTACTGGAAAAATCGATAGCACTAAAGGCATCACTGTAGAGAAAATTGGTGGTACTGAGTGTCAAAAATGTCACTACTAACCAAAAGATAAAAAAAAGAGACGCGTAATATTTTATATACATTACTATGGAGCAAAAAAAGCACTGGTCAAGTTTTGGGGAATTAAATAATTCTGAAGCTTACAACAAAGAGGTGAAAGATGAATTCAATGAGGAACTTCCTTTTGTAGAAGACGAATCTGTTCTTGCAAAGAGCGGTAGTTTTTTACAAGCGAAAGCACCTCGTCGTGATTTCTTAAAATATTTAGGATTCAGCACAGCTGCAGCAGCTGCTGCAGCGAGTTGTGAAATGCCCATTAAAAAAGCGATTCCTTTTGCGAACAAGCCAGAAGATATTGTACCAGGTATTGCAGATTATTATGCAACCACTTATGTACAAGATGGTGATGTAGTGAGTGTACTTGCGAAAGTGCGTGATGGTCGTCCTATCAAATTAGAAGGAAACGATTTATCCGCCATCACGAATGGTGGAACTTCTGCAAGAGTGCAAGCTGCAGTATTAGATTTATATGACACTGCTCGTTTACGTTTTCCTTTAATCGCTGGTAAAGAAGCTAGCTTCGAAGCTATCGATAAAGCCATTGCTGCTGAATTAGGTGGTAATGTAGTGTTGGTTTCTAGTTCTATTACTTCTCCTTCTACTAGAAATATTATTGCGCAGTTTTTGTCTAAACATCCTGGTAGCAAACACGTTACTTATGACGCGGTTTCGCACAGTGCAATGTTATTAGCAAACGAAGCTGCTTATGGTAAACGCGTAATGCCTTCTTACCATTTTGATAAAGCAAAAGCGATTGTGTCTTTGAGTGCCGATTTCTTAGGTACTTGGTTAAGTCCAGTTGAATTTGCGAAGCAATATGCAGTAGGTAAAAAAATTGACGAGAAAAATATTTCAATGAGCAAGCATATCCACTTTGAAACAGTGGCAAGTATGACTGGTTCTAATGCGGATGAAAAATATTTATGCCGTCCTTCCGAAATGGGTGCGATTGCACTTGGTTTATTGAACGCTGTAAAAGGTGGAACAGTTACCGGGGTGGATGCAACTTTAAAAGCGGGAATCGAAGCAGCTGCAAAATCATTGACTGCACACAAAGGTGCTGCACTAGTGGTTGCTGGTAGCAACGATGTAAATGTTCAAATTTTAGTGAACGCTATTAACGATGCAGTAGGTGCAAATGGCAACACAATTAATTTTGGTACAACTTTAAATTACCGTCAAGGTATTGATAGCGATTTTGCAACTTTGGTAGACGAGATGAACGCTGGTAAAGTCAACACTGTTTTATTTGTTGGCGCGAATCCTGTTTATTCTTGGCCTAATGCTGATAAAGTAAAAGCTGGTTTAGCAAAAGTTAAAACCACGATTTCTTTCAACGAAAAATTAGACGAAACAACTTCACTTTGTAAATATGTAATCCCTGCGCCGCACTTTTTAGAAAGCTGGGGTGATGCAGAACCTGCAACAGGTCATTTCTCTTTCATCCAACCAACCATTGCTCCTTTATTTAAGACAAGAGCTTTCCAAGATAGTTTGTTGAAGTGGGCGGGAGATGTAAATGATTACACAACGTACTTAAAGAATTTCTGGTCTATTAAATTAGGTGGTGTAACTGCTTGGGATAAAACATTACAAGCAGGTTTAATCAATCCAACACCATCTGCCCCTGTGGGCGCATCTTTGAATGGTGCTGCTGTTGCTTCAGCAAGTGCTGCGGTGGCTGCAAAAAAACCATCAGCAAAAATCGAATTAGCATTATACCAAAAAGTAGGTATCGGTGCTGGTCAAGGTGCTTCTAACCCTTGGTTACAAGAATTACCTGATCCAGTAACACGTGCTACTTGGGATAACTATATTATTGTATCACCTGCCATGGCACGAACATTGTTGAACATTGATTTAAACAATGCCGGTCAAGCAGATGCATACGAAGTGCAACCTCCTAAAAAAGTAGTGAAAGTAACAGTAGGTAAAACGAGTATCGAATTACCTGTATTAATTATTCCTGGAACACATCCTTCTACCATTGGTATCGCTGTTGGTTACGGCCGTACAGAAACCTTAGGTAAAGCGGTGATTGGTACTGGTAAAAACGCCTATCCATTTGCTAGCTTTAATGGTCAAACCATTTCTTTTGATCAAGCGGATGTGCAATTAACCCTTACAGATGAAACTTATCCTGTTGCATTAATACAAACGCATTTCCGTTACGACACTGCTCAAGGTAATCGTACAGAAGTGGTGAAAGAATTGTCTTTAGCATCTTTCTTAGCGCATCCATCCGAGATCCGCGAAGAGCGTGCACACGAATTGAAAGGTCAAATCATGGGTGGCGAAAAAATGACCAACGATGAAGTGTTAGCGAACTTCGAAAAACAAGGTACCATGTACCCTGTGTATGAAAGACCAGGTATTAAGTGGGGGATGAATGTTGACTTAAACACTTGTAATGGTTGTGGTGCTTGCGTAGTGGCTTGTAATGCAGAGAACAACGTTTCTGTTGTTGGTAAGCCAGAAGTTTTACGCGGCCATGAAATGCATTGGTTACGTATCGATAAATATTTTAGTGGTGATATGGATAACCCGAATGTGGTTTTCCAACCATTGATGTGTCAGCATTGTGACAACGCTCCTTGTGAAAACGTTTGTCCAGTTGCTGCAACCAACCATAGCTCTGAAGGTTTAAACCAAATGACTTATAACAGATGTATTGGTACACGTTATTGCGCGAACAACTGTCCTTTCAAAGTGCGTCGTTTTAACTGGGCCGATTATACTGGTGCGGATAGCTTCCCTGATAATCAAAAAGGTGAAGTGAACGATGTGGTATTGAACATGAACGACGACTTATCAAGAATGGTATTGAATCCAGATGTAACAGTTCGTTCTCGTGGTGTAATCGAAAAATGTTCTTTCTGTGTTCAACGTTTACAAGCTGCTAAATTAGAAGCGAAGAAAGCTTCCCGTCCAATGGTAGATGCAGATGTGAAAGTGGCTTGTCAACAAGCTTGTCCTACACATGCAATCAGCTTTGGTAATGCAAACGACAAAAACAGTGCAATCACCATGGTGCGTGCAGAAAATCCTAATCGCAACTTCACTGTGTTAGAGCAATTACACGTGTTACCGAATGTGACTTATTTAGCAAAAGTTAGAAATGACAATGCAAAAGCAGAAGGACATGCAGCAAAAGGACATGAAGCGGCAGGTCACGAAACAAAAGCTGAAGGGCACGCTGAAACTAAAAAAGCGGAAGCAGCGCACTAAAAAATAGTTGAAACTGTTTTGAAAAAAATGGTTTCAAAAAAAAGAATATAGATTATAAAAATTTAGAAATAGACGAAGATGCATATTAAATACGAATCACAACTGCGCGAACCTTTGGTGTATGGTAATAAAGATTACCACCAAGTAACCGAAGATATTTTGCGCCCGATTGAAACGAAGCCAACACGTTTATGGTACATCGGCTTTTTTATCGCCGTGACCTTATTAATGTTTGGTGCCTATAGCGTTTACCGTGAGGTAACTTATGGTATCGGTCAGTGGAACTTGAACAAAACCATTGGATGGGGTTGGGATATCACCAACTTCGTATGGTGGGTTGGTATCGGTCACGCGGGTACATTGATCTCTGCGGTATTGTTATTGTTCCGTCAAGGTTGGAGAACAGGTGTGAATCGTGCTGCAGAAGCAATGACCATCTTCGCTGTAATGTGTGCGGGTCAATTCCCGATCTTCCACATGGGTCGTGTTTGGATGGCTTTCTTTGTAATGCCTTATCCTAACTCTCGTGGTCCATTATGGGTGAACTTTAACTCTCCTTTATTATGGGACGTATTTGCGATCTCTACATATTTCACTGTATCCTTATTGTTCTGGTATTCTGGTTTATTACCTGACTTTGCAACAGTTCGTGATAGAGCAAAAACTGCATTAAGAAAAAAATTATATGGTATCGCTGCATTTGGTTGGACGGGTTCTACTAAACATTGGCAACGTCATGAGAGCTTGTCTTTAGTATTAGCAGGTTTATCTACACCACTTGTATTGTCTGTACACACCATCGTATCTTTTGACTTCGCCACTTCAGTGATTCCTGGATGGCACACCACAATCTTCCCTCCTTACTTCGTTGCTGGTGCGATCTTCTCTGGATTCGCGATGGTACAAAGTTTGTTGATCATTGTTCGTAAAGTATTTGGATTAGAAGATTATATCACGATTGGTCACATCGATTTAATGAATAAAGTAATTGTATTAACAGGTTCTATCGTTGGTATCGCTTACTTAACAGAATTATTCATGGGTTGGTATTCTCAAAATAAATATGAGGGCTATACTTTCTGGTATTCTCGTGCTTATTTATTTAGCCCTTATGGTTGGAGCTATTGGGGTATGATGGCTTGTAACGTTTTGTCTCCTCAAATTTTCTGGTCTAGAAAAATGAGAAGAAACGTATTCGTTACTTTCTTCATGAGTATCATCGTAAATATTGGTATGTGGTTCGAGCGTTTTGTAATCATAGTTACCTCTTTATATCGTGACTATTTACCATCTAGCTGGTCTGTGTACTACAGTCCTACCATTTGGGAAATTGGTTTCTATGTAGGAACATTTGGTTTGTTCTTCACTTGCTTCTTCTTATTTGCTAAATACTTCCCAGTAATTGCTGTGGCAGAGATTAAGTATGTATTAAAGAGAAGTGGTGAATCTTTCAAACCAGGAATGGAAAGCATTGAGGCGCAACCTCTGGACAAATTTATTCACGACAACGCGCACTAATCGCTTTTAAAAAAAGAAATTATTTGGATCTGAATATTAATTGAAAATAATTATGGCACAAAAGAAATTCGTAGTTGGTTGTTTTGATGACGAAGCAGTTTTATTTCCTGCAGTAAAGCAAGTGCGAACTGCTGGCTATAAAATCAAAGATGTGTACACCCCATTTGCAGTGCACGGTTTAGACCATGCATTGGGTATGCGTGAAACAAGTTTGCACACTGCTGGTTTTATTTATGGTATCACTGGCACTATTACAGCAGTCAGCTCAATCAGCTGGATCTTCACAAAAGACTGGCCTTTGAATATTGGTGGTAAACCACATTTTGCTTTGCCAGCTTGGATCCCAATTATTTTTGAGTTAACCGTTTTGTTTGCTGCAGTGGGTATGGTGTTGACTTTTTGTTACCTATGCCAATTGGCACCAGGTGTAAAGAAGCACCACTTCCACAAAAGAGCAACAGACGATTTATTTGTAATGGCGATTGAGTGTACTGATAAAACAAACACCGATGATTTATTGGCTTTATTAAAAGCAAACGGTGCTGTTGAAACAGATGTGCAAGTGGCAGAAGAAGATTGGTGGTTTGGCACTTATGATAAGGAAGAAGAGAAACTTGCGGGGCAAGTTTCGATGTAGAAGCCAAGGCTTTTGCACTTTCGATATAAATAAAAAGAACTAAGAGAATTTATAAACTGATTAAGATATACATGATGAAGAAATATTTAATAATAAGCTTTTTAGTAGCGGTAGTTGCATTGGTGAGCTGCTCGGAGGTAAAACGTAAGCCAGGGAAAGTGTACATGCCGGATATGGCCTACAGTCGTGCCATCGAATCTTACACCGATTTGTCTTACTTAAAAGATCAAGGCATTCACTTTGATGCAAAGCCAGTGGCTGGTACCATTGCACGTGGCAAGGAAATGCCTTTCCCTTATGCAATGGACAAAGCGGGTGATACTACGAACTATATCGCTTCTAAGTCTGTAGTGAATCCAATCGATTCTTTATCAGTAAAAGAAACTGCAGAAGCAGAGCGTTTATACTTAATCAATTGCGGTATCTGTCATGGTGCTAAATTAGACGGTAATGGTCCTTTATATAAAGACGGTAATGGTCCTTATGCTGCAAAGCCTGCAACTTTAGTTGGAGATATTAAGTATGAGAGCATGCCTGCTGGTCAAATGTTTTATTCTGTAGCATACGGTAAGAACTTAATGGGTTCTTATGCTTCTCAATTAAACAAACACCAACGTTGGATGATTATTAAGTATATCAAAAACAAACAAGCTGCAGCAAAGACAACTGCAACTGCCGCAAAATAATAAAGCACTTATTTAAAAGATTTATAAAAGAGAAAAGATGGCATCTATAAAAGAACAATTCGAAATTGATGAAAGACTAAAAAATCATCTAAGTATATCACAAAGATGGTCTTACTCCTTAATTGGAATTGGAGGCGCTGTGTTATTGTATGGTATGTTTACCAAAGGATTTAGCAGTGACGAGCATGAGCAAGTTCATTTTTGGGGTACATTAATGTACAACACAATCTTCTGGACATTGA
>Ga0114976_10001026_pt1 | contig 17510 bp, 22 predicted proteins | sample S_130805_EF_Meta_FD_87319 | JGI IMG/M metagenome (GOLD analysis project Ga0114976, IMG submission 87319) | Freshwater microbial communities from Lake Simoncouche, Canada to study carbon cycling - S_130805_EF_MetaG | ecosystem: Environmental > Aquatic > Freshwater > Lake | place: Lake...
CTGCTGCGCCTATACAGTTAACCTTACCCGCTGGCTATGCTCCCTATGTGCAGCCTAGTCAAGAAACCCTCCTTAAACAGTTCTCCCAAGGTCAGTTCCAGCAACCTGCACCTGTAGCCGCTGCACCTGTGGCTGCACCTGTAGCGCTACGCAATACTTCTCCAACGAGCCTATCGGCAAATATAACTAAACTGCTTAAGTTAAGCGATAACGCCGAAGGAAATGCAGCATCACTCTGCGAAGTGCTAGAAGAGGCTATGTTAATGAATTTAGGTAATACTCAAGTACCCTATACTAAGAGTGTCTTGGACTTTACCCTAGTTCACCCTAATAGGCTGAATACTGTAAACTCTTCTAACCGTGGTGTCATGGAAGGGGTGGATAATAGGCTCGGAGTTGCCCAAGAGACCTTCTCCGATGTAAAGGGAGACAAGTACCTAACTGCTGTAGTCTTAGTCAAATCCAATGGATCAATTGCGTATGTAAAACGTGGATCGACATGGTATACTGCAAATAGCAAGGTTGGAGTATTTCAGGAACATGTAAAAGGAAAGCCAGTATGGGCAACAGTGAGTGGATCAGACTATGCTATTTGCTGCTATTCTTCAATCAGGAGTCGTGGTACTAGTAGGCTAGAGGGCGTAAGCATGTTTAGTGGAAAGAATCGTAGTGCGCCTTCTACTGCCAGGGTCACTGCCACTGTCGCTGCTGCAGGAGGAGCCGCAGCACCCTCTGCTGCAGTAGCCGAACTGGCAACTCCTCTTGTCGAAACATCGCATGTTGATTCCTTATGCAATGTACTATGCTTCGCCGATGGATTCAGAGAGTGCTTTGTCAGTACAGCAGCACAGAATATCTGTGCAGAAGTGGCCAAGCAGGAGCATCAGACACCTACCTTTTTTAGCACCTTTGAATATCTCTTAGGAAATGGGGGTGGCGTGTACCGCACGTTTTTACAGACGGCAGTCGCAGACTATACTCGAAGGGAGCAAGCCCTACAGCAAGAAATCCAACGGGGTATGACTGTAAGACAACAGATGGCTGCTGCAGGCGCAAGTCTGACTCAGGAAATTAATGCCAGACGCGCCTTTGTATCACAGTACAGGGAACAGGTCCTAGGAGGCCAACGTGCCACAAATCAGGCAGAGCGTCTGAAGGAGCAGGATGCAAACCGGTTCATTGTTACGGCCCTTGAGCAGCAGGCTGAACTTGGAAAAAAGATTGCAGGGGTTGATCAGAGAATCTCCCAACTACAGGGTCTACTCACAGTGCATCAAGGGACACGAGCAGAAATTGACATGCGCGTTTCTTCTCTTCAGACTCTCCAGGCTGGAATGGGAGAGCGACTTAAGAAGATACAGAAGGACCTGTTACGACTTGAGATTGCTGCGGAGGATGCTGCTGTGGCTGCGCCTGCTGCGCCTCTACAAACCCCTCTCGGCGGATTAACTCTTGAAGGTGAACAGATTAAAGAATGCAGGGCTCTAAAATTCCTCTCTGCTATGTATATCCGCTACTGCCGCATTGCTAGATTGCCTCGAAGACAATTAACTAGTGCCCAGCGAGTAAATGCCTCTGAAGGGACATTTAATACACGTCGCGCACAAAAGGCGCGGTCTAGATCTAGTTCTAGATCTGGACTAGGGCTTAAGAGAAAAGCAACGGCGAGAGTGCGAGCAAGCGCAGTTCGCGCCAATGTAACACGCCGTCACAGGAAGAATTACAAGAAAAGGGTCGTAGCAAAGGGGAGAGCCATGAATGAAGCGACGCCTGAATAGGCCTCACTTAGAAAAGCAATGCCTGAATAGGCCTCACTTAGAAAAGCGACGCCTGAATAGGCCTCACTTAGAAAAACGACGCCTGAATAAAAAATGAACGGCTCCACACATCGACCAGTAAGCATGCGTAGTATTATATCCCTACATGACATTCAACAGTCCATCTTGCATACCTATGCAACCCCTATTAACTACTCCTGGGCTCTTCTGAGTATTCCCCTCGGAGCAATGATTCCCCTAATCGCCTGGACCTGGCTGTTCAAGGCACCTGTTCTTATTCTTAGCACAGTCACAGCAGCATGTGTTGTTCCCGCTGCTAATGTACTTATTTACATGTATTACATGTTAACAAGTGCAAGCCCATCGTACTATAGTCAAAGAGATGTAATCAAGAGTATATATTACCTAGTCTTGCATAGTGACACTCTTATCAAGCGAGAGCACATTTGCACCAGCATGCTCGTGGCAAGTACTATATGCTTTATCATGACCTATTTGTATATCGAGCATAAGAACAACCAAATTCTACTCAGGGGGAACGCGGTGATTCAAGAAATGATCGATCATAATGTACGGCTGTTTACCGAGGCGAATGCGCGGGCCGATAAACTGGCGAGACCAAGGTCTCGGTCAAGAACCCGCCTTCGATTGCGTTAGGTAGAAAAAAACCTTAGAATAGATAGAATGTTCTCTGTGCAGCCTTGGATGGTATTTTTATTAATCGTCGGACTTGCTGCGATAATGCTGGCCCATGCCGGATTTTCTGAGGGCTTCCAGGCGGGAATGGCCGCGCAAATGTGCGGAGTCGATATGCCTAATTGCCCCGAAGGGCATGCGTGCATAAATGGCGTCTGCGCTAGACCTGATAAGCCAGGGCTTCCTAGAAATGAACTACCTGTCTTACCTATGGAGGGTCAGACTGGCGCTCCCCTCTAAACTAATTTCTCTATAAACTCATCTCCCCCTAAACCCATCTCTCTAAAAATCTATGTTCTTGTCAGAAGAATGGCTACGGCATTAAAGGATACGAATGTCAAAATGATTGGATATGCCTTACTCGCGGTTGTCGTTGTTTTCGCGGTCTATCAATTTATGAAGCCGGCGACCTACGTAATCAGGGGTCCGGTAAGTGGGACTGCCAGACTGCCCTGCATGGGGAATAACATGTGCCCCGTTGGACAAAAGTGCTCTAACGGCTTTTGCTCTGAGGGCTTTGTGTCTGCGCTAAATGTGGGGGTTAAGGATATGTCCTCTTGCAGCGCGCCAGAATGCGATGGAATCAATGCCCCCTGCAAGCGCACTGCTACTCCTTGCCCCGAGGGAACCTTCTGCCAGAAGGATTCGTGCAAGCCCACCTATGTGGCAACCGATGCCCCTGCGTTAAATCAGATTGGAGAACTCCCTCTGTAATGTATCTCCGGTAATGTATCTCTGACCTTAGTACCGTAAAATCTTAGTTTAAGAACTCCCAAAGGAGTCTTAAACTAAGAGTATCGGCAATGCTGTCATCACTTTAAAATAAAAAGGAAGCCCCCTGAAAGGGGGGGCATTTTATTTTAAAGGTTGACGGTAGAATGTCTTCCAAGAAGTATGACATGACTGTAAAAGGAGTCATGTCATGGGCTAAGAATGAACTTCAACAAGTGGGCTACTTAATTGGCACAAAGGATCCCGATATTCAGTATGCCTATGCCCAGTCAAAGGTAAATGGAATGGTACACTTACGCGATGCCCTCTTAGAATTAGTCAAGGATCCCAGGTACAAGGAACAGCGGACAGACTTAACGAAGACGCATGACAAGGTGGTTCGCGTAATAAAGCATTTGATTAATGACTTCAAGATAAATCTTGAAGATATCAAACGCTTTAATACTCGTCGTGTTCTGAGCAATTTATCCTATCTTAGAAATACACGTACAAAGCCACAGGCAACCCGTAAGCCACAGGCAACCCGTAAGAGACGCGCATAAATATGTATAGTAGACTAAACATTAACCACCATGGTTCATGTTTATCTTTAGTCAGTGGTATCCGAAGACTTAGCACCAGGTAAAGAATTCCCAGACATGTCCACCACCGTCATCGTGACAGCCTTCTTACGCTCCATCGCCAGGTCTGCAGGCCCCTCGAACATGGAGCCCCACCCATCACTCCCTGACTTCTCCTGTGCACCAAGTTCACCAGGCGCTACACCAGGTGCACTCATCTCGGCAGGGAGGAAGTCATTCTTCTTGGCCCCACGGGTGAGTTCCTTGCGCTCCTCGCTAATGAACTTCTCACGAGCCTCCTCGTTGTTCTTGTAGTTCTTCATGAGGGAGTTCAGTTGATCCTCCGCGTATTCCTGGTCCTGGACCTGGCTGGGCTTAGGATCCCAAGGAAGCCACTTCCCGACCTCACCCACAAAGATATTATGGATAGGATCGCTACGCTGGAGTTTCTTGGAAAGGATCACTGCCTCTCCGTGCGTCCCAGTAACACCCCGGACCTTTAGCCCCCGAATCGACGTCCTGAACTCGTTCTTCTTGAAGAACTCGTCCTCCAGGGTGGACTGATTCTTGAACATGAACGCCTCATAGTCGTCCTTAATCTTGGTCTTCTTGATGGCAGCATCATTCTCCTTCACGTAGGTCTGGTACGTCTCCAGAATGTTGCCCATGTTCAGCCTAGACTTACGGCAGTGCGAGGCCGCACCGCTGAGATCGGGGCCGAGAGCGTCCAGGCGCTCGCCCTCCTTTGTCAGGCCATCGTTGATTCTCCGGACAAGATTTACCAGGAAGGTCTCCAGGTTCCTAATCTTATAGTCGACCTCGTACTGCTTGAGGAACTCTCCGAAGAAAAAGTGGTCCTTCTGCTCGAGTACATTCTCGGGGCTCAGGAATGACAGAAGTACAAACTTCTGGCTGCGAATCTCGGGATCCTCCTCTAAAAAGTCCTCCTTCACTTGGCTCATGGGGTTCTGATCTTCATATCCCTTCGTCTTAAAGTATCCTTTAGAAACAGAATTTTTTCTAAAGAATAGGTATAAGCAATGAACATGCAGATGGGTGACGTTCTCACTTCTGTTCTCAAGTATCTGATTGAGGGCCTGGTGGTGGCCTTCGTGGCCGTGCTGGTTCTCAACCCCAAGAAGCCCAACTTTGGTGAGATCATGACCATTGGTGTGGCCGCCTTTGCCACCTTTGCCCTGCTTGACACGTTCACGCCCGGCATTGGGGTCACCGCTCGCCAGGGTGCCGGCTTCGGTATTGGCGCCAACCTGGTGGGCTTCCCCAGATAAACAGTCGGCTTCGCCAGATAAACTGTGGGCTTTACCAGATAAATACGTTTAGAAACACTTCAAACCAAACTAGTAGATGTAAAACTCTTTAACAGATTAATTTAATATCATGCTATGATATTAAATTATCTTTTTTAACTTACCTTTAGCCAGAAGATGCTGTCCCTGTAAATCCATTCTTTTTACCTTCCGTGGACTATGTTCGTGCAGGAATAATCCTTGCCTGATTTCTTGCCTGTATTCCTGCAAGTTTCAAGGAATAGGCATAGGCAGCAAAGGAACGTCTCCCTTCGCAATCAGGATTCATTTCTGAATCAGGTTCAGTATCACATTGTGCAGTAAGCAGAATTTTTTCAATCTCGGCAGCAGGAATCTTAAATCCATTTTTTTCTAAATATTCCTGCTCATTTTTAGTGTATTGCCCCCTGTGCCAGCGGTCTTGTACTTCCTTATTATCAGGATGACCAATGGTAAAAGATCCCTTTGGTGTTATGATATCAAGGGTGTTATCACCCTCTGCTACTGTTGTGCTGCTAACTACAGGTGCTCCTCTTGGTGTTCCTGGAGGAGTTCCTGAGCGCCCCACCGCTGCTGGTGCTGTTGCTGCGGGGGGTCGTGCAGGGGCTAGAGGTGCTGGTGCTGGTGCTGGTGCTGGTGCTGCCGCTGCCGCTACCGCTGGTGCTGCTGCTGGTGCTGGTGCTGGTGCTGCCGCTGGTGCTGGTGCTGGTGCTGGTGCTGGTGCTGGTGCTGGTGCTGGTGCTAGAGGTGCTAGAGGTGCTGGCGCCGGTACTGAAGATGCTCTACGCCTCTGGGTAACATTCAGCCTTGCCCCTGAGGACCCCTCGCGGCGCGTTCGGTTTTGTGGGCGCCCCCGCGGGGGTGGTGCTCGTCCTGCTGGTGCTGGTGCTCCTGCTGCTGCTGCTGCTGCTGGTGCCTTTGCTGCTGGGGCTGCTGGTGCTGGTGCCTTTGCTGCTGGGGCTAGAGGTGCTGGTGCTGCTGCAGGGGCTGCTGCTGCCTTTGGTGTTCCGTCCCCTCCCCGCTGCTTTCCCCCAGCCTGGCCACGCGGCTGAAACTCAATCCGAGTAACCCATCCAGGAGGCGCCCCCCAGACCCTATCTGCACGAATATCCTGCGGCATGGGCTCCTTCTTCCTGTTGTATAGGCTCCTCGGCTTCTTGAAGGTCAGAGAAAACATATCCTGGGTGTGCTGTAATTTATACCTCGGATCGACCTCCATCACCTCAAAGGTTAGTTCGCCCATGTCTACCTCAGTTGAATCCCTTACACTGCGAGGGCTAGGAATAGATCCTAGAAAGATTCGCCTACTTGTATATGGCAGCGCATGTAAGATAACCGCATCGACTGAGCAAATAGATGAGCCAGAATCTTCACAGCCTACACACAGGGCTTGACCGGGATATGTAGACAGTAAAAAGGACAACATTCCTTCAATGGCATCACCATCTTTCTCTGTACCACCAGCACGCAGAGATCCATTAAAAATAACATAGGAATTTGGATCTGTAAGAATTGACGAGGCCCAGGAAATAATATCTTGTGCAGCGGCCCTATCTCCCCGCAGGGGTGCTACTATATATACTGTGGCAGTGGCACTATTAATATTCGCTACGAGCACCTCAGAAGGATCAGAACGTATCCGTTTCCAGAACTTCTGTAAAGTCTTCAAGTCCCTTGCTCCAGCACTGGGATTGCCTTGTACGCTTACAGGAAGTAAGAGGGGAACAGAATACCACCCATACTGCTTACATTTTCCACTCAGACATTCCCCTCCTCCCCGCGCCTCAACTCCGCCGCCGCCTTGAACACGCTCAATCTGTGCACCCCCTACAACGGAAACCTCGGGCAGTAGGCTATCAGTAGAATGTGCAGAACCTCCGTCTTGAAAAACTAATCCACCACCGCCTTGAACACGTTCTATCTGTATGCCTCCCACCATGGGGAGTAAGTTGTCTGAGCCTCCTCCCTCCATTCTAGTAACTGCGAATACTTAAGAAGAAGCGAAAAGAACATACTATGGACCAGGCGATCGAAGCGACCGTCCCTGATACTCAAACAAGGCGCCGTAAGATACACTGCAAACAGGAACTAATTGTCATGTGTTTACAGGGGTTTTATACTGGGCGCAAAGATTTACCTGAGATTATGGAATTACTACAGGGCACCTCAGTGATCAGTCTTCGTCTGATCGACTGGTTTGTAACAAATTATGCCAAGCGCCATTCTATCGGATACTTACTCCAGGGTCAGGAATTCATGGTTTACATGAGTTATAAGAGTCAACTCAAGGCCTATAGTAAGAAACTCTTTGATCCCTTCTGCAGGCGTGAGCGTATCATGTTCAGCCTTCCTGGTATTGAACCCTTTGTGACCACAGTGGGGAAACTGAACTTCTTTCGATGGGCTATTGAGAAGAATATCATAGAGTATCTCAAGGTCCATCACAAGGTGGTAGAGGCTGAGATGAATACTCACATGAAGCAACTGAGCCGTTCTCGTTCGACGAGAACAAGTGCATCCTCTGAGGGAGGTCAGAAGCGCGTGCGCACACCCTTTCAGACTACTCCACCCCAGACAGTCTGTAGACGCGATGTAGAAATTCAGATTGGATTTGATTAATTTAGTAAGTGTGAAAAGTAGAATGGTAGAGTGCATAAACGAGATCACACTTCGCGGCCCCAGCGAGTTACTCGACGAATTTCAGAAAAATAAACTAGTCTTTTCCATCTATCTTCCTTGCCCGGCAGGCCACTCTACCGAGTGGTGCATGGAACACTGGGGGACACCGGTTGAAAATAAGATGAACCCAGATGTTGACGCATATGGTATAATGGAGAACGTAGTTAATGAGATTGGATATAAGCGTGATCTGAATACTCTAAAGATGCGCATGAATACTTCTCTCAGTCCACCCAATGCATTTCTGAAGTATCTTATTGCGCGTTTCCCCGCACTCTGGATAAAGAATGCATGGTCCGTTGGCCAGAAGGAAGGTGTATGGGTTGGATACATGGCCGATGAACTTACTATAAAATCTCTGGAATGGTAGGATGCTCGTGCTTACAGTTCTATTATTTATAGTTCTAAGCCCTGGGCTCTTTCTGCGTATTCCGACAAAGGGCTCTCTACTCACTGCTGTTCTCGTACATGCGGCACTATTTGGTATACTACTATATCTAGGCCAGAAGGCCTTAACTTATGAAGGGTTCGATGATGGCCCAATTCCTATGCAAGGTGTGCAGCAAGCAGGACTAATGACAGTTACCTTGAATACTGCAGACATGGCACCAATAGTTGCAAAGGTACAGTTACCCAGTGGTAGTGGTAAAACAATTAAGATGGCTTTACCAGCGGTAATTACGACAAGTAATCCTATAACTGCAACAGTCGATGGAACTGTTATAGGTAGTGTTACCTTGCCTGAAGGAATACATATGCCAACTGGAGAGTATTCTGTTAGAATGGGTCCAAGTTAGGAGAGTGCAAGTTAGCAAAAGGTCTAAACGTCTAAGCCTAACTATATGTATAATGAGCAAACTTTGCCTTCTACCTAAGACATCCAGTGTCGCAGACTATTATAAGTCTAAGACACTTGATGGAGAGAATGCGGGATTTGATCTCTTTGTCCCCGAGGATGTTACATTTGCGCCTGGGGAGCGTAAGTTTGTAAGCATGGGGGTTTCTGCAGCAGTTATTGAGCCTAATGGCGATGTAGCAGCATTCTGGCTTGCGCCGAGGTCATCCATTTCTAAGACTGGACTCATGATGATGAATTCAGTAGGTGTGATTGATAAGGGGTATCGTGGTGAACTGATTGCGGCCCTGTGGAATACCCTGGACAAGGAGGTCACAGTAAAGAAGGGTGATAGGCTGGTACAGGTAGTCTCAAGGGACATGACATCCTTTTCGGAGATTCTTGTTACCTATATGTTACCTGAGAGCCAGAGGGGATCGGGTGGATTTGGCAGTACAGGTAAGTAACTAGTGAAGATAAGTAGATGGGCCTCCTATTTGTCACTCTGTCTAAGTTACCAGAGGGAGATATGTGGCTTGGAAAGGCTGAGGGTACACAGAGGTGGCTGAAGTGGTTTGGACAGGAGACTGGTAGGGATAGTGAAGTAAGGCCAGGTACCCAGGTATGGCTACGAGAGGGGGATAAACTCTTCTTTGACCATGTTGGACATATAGCGTATAGCGTTCAAGTTAGAAAGTATGATCGCATGAGAGTATATCGTTCTGCATCATATAATAGCCTGATTGATTTACTACCGAATCCGACTAGAGTGCACAAGGCCGAGAAAGATTTATTTACAGAATTGACGGTTCTTAACTATGCTAATATACATACTGCAGAACTGTCTGTACCTAAGAAGGTGTACAGCAGTATGTATTAAAGGTGCTTTCCTGTAGTGTTCAAAGCCCTGGTATTTGTGTGAACTTTTAATGGCTTCGCCTATAAAAAGTTCTTTACATCTCCTTCTTGCGGCGAGAGGCCTCCTTCATGGCAGCGCCTAACTTCACATTCGGGTTCTTCCGCTTCATCTCACTATAGATCTTCTTTACAAAGTCCGTCCACTTGGACCCATTCTTACGCGTCTTAGATTTAGACATCGATCTGCTCTTGCGTGTCTTAGCCATTATACTTCTAACATAGAAAAAATCTACATGGGTCGATACACTTTCATACTATCATCCATCTTTGGTCTTAGCAGTTCGAACGATTGAAGACTATTCAATTGTTCGACTTCCGAATATCCTTCAGGTACATATCTTCCCGAAAATCCTCTGCTTAACAGCCGCTGACTTTCTGCAATCCCTCGATCCGTCTTATTCTCTTTTACCGCGGCACGGAGTTCCCTTGCCACATTTCTGGGATCGTAGGACGCAGCATGTTGATCGAAAAAGGGATTGCCTTCCATCTTTGGCCCTGCAGGATCAAAGGCTGGCGCCGGGATTGATATGGGAGGAATTACACGTGTAGCAAGAGGTGCCTGGTCAAAAAAAGACATGTCGCGTCTAGGACCAAAGCCATTCGCAACCGCAGTCTCAGGCCGGAAGTAACTTTGCTGAATCTGAGGGCCAGATTGATATAGTTCGATATTTCGTGCATTAACAATGTCACGTGTAGATTCTTCGCGCCTGGATCGCGGAACAAACTCAGGCTTAGGTAAGGTATGTACTTCAACAAGAGGGATGCGGACAGACATCTAAACTGCTTCTAACACTATAGTTTAGATGTTGCTTATACCGGTCTTCTGTTCTGTAGGTAAGGATTGGATGCGCCTGGGACTATTCTTAACAAATGGGGGTAGATCCATCTGGGAGATTGGGGCTGAGGCTACAGATAAGGATATTATAGACTCTCTTAGTAAGAATGATATTCCAGTTCTTAGTTTGACTAGGCTATCTGATGTTATTTACGCTAAGATTGACAAGAAGAGACTCAATCTGAATGATTTTTATACCTGGGATGAGATTGATCCTAAGACAAGTACTCTAGATGTCTGGAGAATTATTAGCATTCCACGAGGACTGTGGTCATGTAAGATATTTCGGGAGGAGTTATGGAAGAACATGGGGGCGATTGAGTCAAGACGAGAGGGGCTCGAACTGCTGTTAGATAAGGAGGGCTGAACCCTTGAAGGAGGGCTGAACCCTTTACCCAGTAAAAGGAGGGCTAAACCCCTCTTATATAGTTTATATAGAATAGACTCATGAGTGGTAAAACTCAACGACGTTCTTATGATTCCTTAGACATTTCTGGTGCAGTAGCGCTCGGATTTTCTGAAAAGAATTTCCAGACCTTAAATCGAGATGCCGAGAATTCTCTAAAGCGCGCATGGCATAAATTAGAGCGTGGTCTTCGTATCGGTAGGCTTCGCGACTATGTCACGCGAGAAACTGAGCGTGTACATCTCTCTCCAGAGGATGCCGATGCCCTGTTTAAACTTCTATCGAAAGCGCTTGATAGGAAGTTGCTCAATAGCAAGGCATCTGTAACATATGATCTTGAACTGCAGCAGATTACTGAAATTAAGGGACTAGTCAGCCATGTTAGTGCGCAGGGGGCTATAAAGTATCAAATCCTCGATAAAAAGCCTGCAGCCACTCAGAAGAAGCGCACTGCGGTAAACACAGTAGTAAATACAACAGGAATTTTACCCGAAGTAAGTAGTGAGATAAAAAATGAAGGCCCACCTGCCCAGTGAAATGGGTATGTTATATGAGCACTTGTCTGGATGCCTAGAAGATTGGGAGAAGTGCTTACCGAAACCGCTACACTCCGACTTTGTCAGTCCATGGAAGGATTCCATGAAGGACTATATTGCCACGGTAGGTGATGATTCTGAGTCAAGTGATCTCATTGTCCACGGCCTCCTGGAGGCCTACACTGCATGGACCTCATGTATCACGACAGGCCAATCCCTAGTTGATACCAAGGAAACCTTCTCTCTCATGAATCGCCCTCAGACAACTCAGCGCACAGAGAATTGGTATCAGGAGTTTCAGAGATGTCTTACGGCCAGTGAGATATTCAAGGTCTTTGGATCTCCACGAGAACGGGCAATTCTGGCCATGCAGAAGGCGGGAAAACTCGAACTTGGAGCACGGGGATCAAATGCCGCAGCGATCAAGGAAAAGATGAGTCCCTTCGATTGGGGGATCTGCTACGAGCCTGTCGTGAAACTAATCTTAGAGTCTGCATGGGGCGCCATGATCCATGAGTGCGGGCGGTTTGTGCATCTCACTGATACCCGACTTGCCGCGAGTCCCGATGGACTTATTCTTAAGGCAAATAAACCTGAGATGGCAGGACATCTTTTAGAGATTAAGTGCCCCAAGTCGAGAGAGATTGGTAAGAAGATTCCCTCAGAATACTATTACCAGATGCAACTCCAACTCGAGGTGACCTGTGTCAGAGCATGCGAATACGTGGAGGCAAAATTCTCCTTCACGGATGACTCTGAACTCCTGGCCAATTCTACGTACAAGGGACTCATCGCGATCATTGGCCTATTCAATGATGTACTTCATGATTGGCTCCCTAGCCGCTATCTATATGGTCCTCTTGGAGATATGACATGGAAGCCAGATCTAGGACTAAATGAGAAAGTCCTAGAACTGAATTCGTGGATTCTGGTAAAACTGCACCATGAGACTGTATTACGCGATGAGGCTTGGTTTTCACGCTTGAAGCCTACGCTGGATCTCTTCTGGCAGGATGTGGAAAAGGCACGGGCAGGCGAGTTCTCCGTACCAGAGAGTTCAAGGAAAAAGCCTGTTGTGTGCACCATTGTAGACTCAGAGACTGAGCCTATGTCGCCCACGTTTTAATAGGCCTAAATCTTGTAAAACGATAAGGATAACTCATGAAGCCAGGTAGTTCCATTATCTGGGTTTTTGCGTTTATAATTATTGGTCACCTGTCCATAGGATCCTGTTTTTTCAATATATCTCTGATTATCTGTAATATAGCCGCATTCTGCGGTTAGATTTGCAATACGCTCTTCGCCCGATTCCATGTAATCTCCCAGTAAATGATAGGGCTTTCGTAAATTTCTGAGAGTCTCATCAGCCGGGCCTGTAGAAAGAGGATTCGTGGTGGTCAGCGGCACCGTGCAGAGTTGTTCACTGGGATATAGATCTGTAAATGCCTCTGCTTTTACGGTTATCTGTAAAACGATACAGAGAGTTGCAAGGAGAAGTACACATGTAAAATATATCGACGTCCCGGAGACCATGCTATTCTATATGCATATTTCTTTCATCGCAACCTGAAAGGGGGCATTTTATTTTAAAGGTTGACGGTATGCCCGAATCGCAAGAAGGCGAACAAGGCGAACTAGTTGACAAGAAGGGTCTGGCGTGGATACCGTCTATAGATATTCTTTTAGCAAAGTGGTGTGACCAGGCCAAGGCATATGAATGGATGCATACAGAGTCCTTTTCTTTCTATGACAAGAAAGCGCGGACAATAATGATCGCCTCTAATGTTCTAACGGCGATCAGTGGTCTGACTAATGTAATCGCAGGAGGATATACCGTAAATGGCGTGCAGTTAGCATGGATCTTTGGATCGCTGTCTATTCTGGTGAGTATAACCAATATGCTCCAGGAAAAATTAGCGTATGCGGCTAAATCCACGGAGCACAGTAATTCGATGAAACAGTGGGGATTGATACGACGAAAAATAGAGGAAATACTGTCTATACCTCCGGATGCTAGAAAGGACTGTGGGACATTTATGAAATACCTGCGGCAGGATATCAATTCGGCGAGTCTAGGATCTATTCATATTCCTCAGAATATTCGCAGCCTGTGTTATGAGAAATTCCATGAGATTCAAGACTTTGAGTTGCCTGATATCTGTGGACAAGTCGAGCACACCATGGTATACATTGATTCTAAGCCCTTATTAGCCAAATGAGTACATATTGGTATGATACTCAGCCACCTCCATGGATAGGTGTGCTAAAGGGCTGCGCTATTAATCTCTTTGAAGAAGGTTTTGTTCATCAGTTTAGCGATACCGCAGATGTTATTTTGGAAGATGGCTGGAAGACTAAGGGGCAGAATCAGATCCGTGTAAAAAAGGAAATGAGGCCAGGATCTAAGAATGAGTATCCCTTTCATAGTGACATCTTAGGATATACCTTTGAACCTAAGTTTTTACAGGGACTTATAAGACAAAATACTGGAAACTCGTTTTCTTATTACATGTATCTAGCCCTATTTATTCATTCGTATAAGTATGACTCTAATCCATGTAGACATGCTCCAGGGCTAGATGTCAGGTCTGCTCTTATTCAAAGAAGGCCTACAAATATTCCAGACTGGAAGGGTGGTAGGAGGACACGTAGAAGATTCAGACGGCATACCGTGCTCAGACAGCGTACCGTGCTCAGACAGCGTACTGTATCTAGACAGCATACCTATTCGTCCACTCGCGCGCGGTCCTAATGTAGAGATCCTTATCATTCTTATACTGATCCGCAATATCAGGCATCAGCGGATCATTCGGATTCGGATCATCCAACATCGACAGAACAGAGAGAAGCACCTTACTAATGGTCAGTGCAGGAGACCACTGAGTCTTAAGAATGTCAAGGCAAATGAAGCCCTGGGCATTGATATTCGGATGATAGATCTTGGTCTTGAACATTACGCGTGGAGGCTTGAAGGGATAATCTGCAGGGAACTCTATGGTCACGTTAAAGAGACCACCAGAGTAAGGTGAGTCTGTAGGGCCATAGATCATACCCTCCCACTTGTACATATCTTGCTCACTAACAGGACCGGCGGAACAATTCGCAGGCGGGTCCTTCTTCAGATCCATGAGTTCCTTGGCAATGCGTTTGGCTGACATGTGTACTACCCTAGCACACGTACCAGCCGTCAATTTTACTAGTTCTAAATGCCCTTTAGTGCGCCTAGTGCAAAAATTGACCTATGCTGCGCCGAATCATTTCCACACAAACTCTCCATGCAGCGTAGTATGCACGTGGTTAAGAGGGATGGCACGTCTCAGGCAGTGTCTTTTGATAAGGTTCTCCGAAGGATCCAGAAGGCCTCCCGAGGTCTTTCTGTCCATCCCGACGCCCTCGCCCAGCGCGTATTATCTCAGATCTTCGATGGGGTTAAGACCACTGATCTGGATGAACTCGCTGCACAACTTGCTGCTAGTCTATCTACTGAGCACCCTGATTATGCCACCCTCGCCGCCTATCTGACTGTTAGCAACCATCACAAGAATACGGAGTACACCTTTGCCGAGTCAGTGAATATCTTGAGCAATCAGATCACCAAGCACACTAACGAGCCCGTGCGCTATGTGAGCGAGGATCTGCAGTATGTTGCGCAGACCTATGCCGCGGAGATCGAGGGGCACATTGACTACCAGCGTGACTATCTCTTTGATAATTTCGGGTTCAAGACTCTGGAGAAGTCCTATCTGCTCAAGGATGCGCATGGCAAGGTGATTGAGCGCCCGCAGCACATGTGGATGCGCGTATCCCTCGGTCTCTGGACTACTGGGCCTACGACGACGAACGAGCAACTCAAGATGGCCTTTCAGACCTATGATCTCATGTCGCAGAAGGTTTACACACATGCAACCCCCACCCTGTTCAATGCAGGCACGCCAAGGCCTCAACTGTCCTCGTGTTTTCTGCTGACCATGAAGTCCGACAGCATTGATGGGATCTATGATACGCTGAAGGCCTGTGCACAGATTTCCAAGTTTGCTGGTGGCGTGGGCCTCAGTATCCATGATATCAGGGCGAGAGGGTCTCTGATCAAGGGGACCAACGGCTGCAGTAATGGTATCGTGCCGATGTTGAGGAATTTCAATTCCACTGCGCGCTATGTTGACCAAGGTGGGGGCAAGCGCAACGGCTCCTTCGCCATCTATCTGGAGCCCTGGCATGCGGACGTGGAGGATTTCCTGAAACTCAAGATTAACACGGGAGTTGAGGAGGAGCGAGCGCGTGATCTGTTCTATGCGCTGTGGATCCCCGATCTGTTCATGAAGCGCGTGGAGGCTGATGGGACCTGGTCGCTCTTCTGCCCCAATGAGGCTCCTGGGCTCTCAGATGTCTATGGTGAGGAGTTTGATGCTCTGTATACGCGCTATGAGGCCGAGGGGCGCGCGCGTAAGACGGTTCAGGCCCAGAAACTCTGGTTCAAGATTCTCGATTCGCAGATGGAGACTGGCACGCCCTACCTGCTCTACAAGGATGCCGCGAACAAGAAGAGTAATCAGAAGAATCTCGGCACGATCAAGTCCAGTAATCTTTGCACGGAGATCATCGAGTACAGCAGTCCCGAGGAGACTGCTGTGTGCAATCTGGCCTCTCTTGCTCTCCCTGCCTTTGTGATCAAGGAGACTAGGATCTTTGACTATTCTCGACTGCGCTCAGTCGTTGCCCAGGTGGTCAAGGCTCTCAATCGCGTCATTGATATTAACTATTATCCGACTCCCGAGACCAAGACATCGAACATGAGGCACCGGCCGATTGGCCTCGGTGTGCAGGGTCTGGCAGATGTCTTTGCCATGATGCGGGTGCCCTGGGAGTCTGAGGAGGCACTGAGAATCAATCAACTTATCTTTGAGAATATTTACTATGCAGCAGTCGAGGCTAGCACTCAACTCGCCACGCTAGAGGGCTCCTACAGTACCTTCGAGGGTTCTCCTGCATCCAAGGGTATTCTTCAGCCTGATCTGTGGTCGATTACCCCGATTACCGAGTCGGAAAAGTCCCTGGACTGGTCAAGCCTGCGAGAGAATGCGGCAAAGGGGATGCGCAATTCACTCCTGGTTGCTCCCATGCCTACGGCAAGCACTTCGCAGATTCTCGGCTACACGGAGTGTTTCGAGCCGATCACGACAAATATCTTTACCCGCCGTGTTCTCGCAGGGGAGTACGTTGTGCTGAACCGCTATCTACTCAATGATCTCATGACTGCGGGCCTCTGGAACGAGCGGATCAAGCAGCGGATTGTCGCTCAGAATGGGAGTGTGCAGGGAATCAAGGAGATTCCTGAGGATCTCCAGCGTCTGTATAAGACATCCTGGGAGATTTCCCAGAAGACGCTGATTGATATGGCAGCCCAGAGGGGCGCATTTATCTGCCAATCTCAGAGTCTGAATCTCTCTCTGGAGAATCCTACATATGCCAAGTTAACGAGTATGCACTTCTACGGTTGGAAGGCTGGCCTCAAGACGGGCTGTTATTATCTGAGGACAAAGGCGCCGGTTATGGCGCAGAAGTTCACAGTGGATCCTCGACTACTCCAGGGGAAGAGTGCCTCGCTAGATTCAGAGTCGGACTCTGATTCGGATTCGGAGGAAGATTCTGATTCCGAATCCGAGTCGGAGTCTGATAAGACCACTACGGTCCTAACGGCGCCTATTGCCGCTGCTGCGCCTGTGGGTGAGACTCGCGCCGAGAAACTTAAGCGCCTGTCACGCGAGTATGAGGAGTCACTGAAGGGCGAGTGCACCATGTGCTCGTCTTAACTTTATCCTCCAGTAAATAGATAGATGGATACGAATAAACTTGCTCTTGCTGTCATTGCCCTCCTGTGGTGGGTGGCAATGTGGGGGCTGATCGAATTGTCCATAGAAGATTTCACAAAGAAACAGAGATTCATCGTATTTATTTCTTTTTTGGGAATTGTCATTATTCTTTTACAGATTTTTCCCCACGCACTAAATGCCATATAAGATAGAATGAGTGCTGCTGATATCCAGTTTTTTTTCACCATGCGTTCCCAACTGAAACTCTATCACTGGCAGACCCACATATTCGCCAGACATAAGGCATCTGATAACTTGCTCCAGACGCTTGATGGTCTCATTGACACCTATGTGGAAGTCTACATGGGAAAATATGGTCGTCCGAAACTTACATCAAAGACTAATAGCACACATATTA
>Ga0114976_10001027_pt1 | contig 17487 bp, 11 predicted proteins | sample S_130805_EF_Meta_FD_87319 | JGI IMG/M metagenome (GOLD analysis project Ga0114976, IMG submission 87319) | Freshwater microbial communities from Lake Simoncouche, Canada to study carbon cycling - S_130805_EF_MetaG | ecosystem: Environmental > Aquatic > Freshwater > Lake | place: Lake...
CTGGTTCCGAGATGAATTCCTCATTGGGTAATTCCCACAATCCTCCCCATAAACCTTTTGAAGCTCTTCTGCGAACCAAAAATCGGCCTTGTTCATCCTGAATCAAAAAGAATTTAAAATTTCGGGTACCCTTGGCTAGTTTTTTACCCTTAACTGGAAATTCCATCTGATTATTAAGTACATATGATTTACAATTCTCCACTAACGGACATGCAGAACACAATGGATTTCTGGGAAGGCATACCGTGGCTCCTAGCTCCATAATCCCCTGATTAAAGGTAAAAGGGTCATTATTGCCTAGCCATTCAGAGGCAATCTGAGTGAAGTGTTTTCTGGAATTGCTTTGATCTACAGGAAAAGAATCGACTAAAGCTCTTGAAATAACGCGGAAAACGTTGCCATCTACCACCGGAACGGCCTCACCATAGGCAAAAGAAGCTATGGCATTAGCCGTATAAGGACCAATTCCTTTTAAGTCAGCAAGTTTTATTGAGGTTTCAGGAAAAATTCCTCCCATGGAAAAAGCAACCTCCTGAGCAGCCTTATGCAGGTTTCGGGCACGAGAATAATATCCTAATCCTTCCCATGCTTTCAGAACTTCCTCTTCCTTTGCAGATGCAAGTGCATGAACATCAGGGAATAAGGTAATAAAGCGGTTATAATATGGTAACCCTTGATCTACTCTGGTTTGCTGAAGAATGATCTCAGACAGCCAAATAAAATAGGGATTTTTGGTTTCTCTCCAGGGAAGAGGCCTGGCATTTGCAGGGTACCAGTCGCAGATTTTTTTTCCGAAGAGCGTCATTATTGAATAGGGATGCAAATAGCCTCGTTAAAAAATTTTTTACAAATCAATTTTCTTATAACTTTGCAATTCCAAAAAAAGGGAGTTTAGGTATTACCTCCTGTATATCAAAGATTTAATTTTAAACACAAACAAAAGTGACAAAGGCTGAAATCATTGCAGAAATTGCTCAGAAAACCGGTGTTGATAAAGTTGATGTAACTAACACTGTAGAAGCATTTTTCAAGGTAGTTAAAAATTCAATGGTTGCCGGAAATAACGTCTATGTACGTGGATTTGGCAGTTTTATTGTTAAAAAACGTGCCCGCAAGGTTGCCAGGATAATATCCAAAAACCAGCCCATCATTATTGACGAGCATTATGTACCAAGTTTTAAACCAGCTAAAACCTTTATTGAAAAAGTAAAGGATGGTAACAAGCTGAATAAAAAAGTTGGTAAGGAATAGTTATAGTTGATGATCGGTTCAGATCCTCAACCGCCCAACAGAAGTGTTAGAGTCAGGCAGGCAATCCTGATTTTAGGAGTTCTGGTTTTATTCGTTCTTTTATTTTTTGCCGATAAAAAAGCCCTTGTTAATCCGGGTGGTGCCAACCGCGATCAGAATGTCAAAGAAAATTCTGTTCAGGCTAAACCCACAAATAAGGATGATGCAGCATATGCTCAATTTCAGGCTTTTGCTGAATCTGCCTCGGAAAAGGAGCTTTTACATTATCGGGATTCTGTTTTTTCATCAAATAACAAAGTCTTTTCTGCACTGGTTGCATCCTTTGTTTCGGAAAAATTTGTTTCTGAGTCAAATGCCGCACTTGCAGGCAATGCATTATATGAGGGAGCCCTGGATTTAATGAATCAGGGAGATTCGGCCTCAGCCGTTCAATTTCTCGAAAATGCCGTACAACAATACGATCAGGCCATAGCAAGAAATCCGGAATTTTTGGACTATCAGGTAAACAAAAGTTTATGCCTGGTGGAATTACCCGGAAAAAGCATGGAAGGAATTCTTGGCTTAAGGAAAATTACAGAATCTGATCCCGGAAATACCAAAGCAAATTATATGCTGGGCGTATTTTCTCTGAGAACTGGTCAGTATGCCAAAGCAGAAAACAGGTTCAAAACAGTCCTAGGCAAGGAAAAAGAAAATTGTTTAGCGCACCTCAACCTGATAAAAGCACTTTCAGGTCAGGGAAAAGCAGCTGAAGCAAAAGTTGAGTCAGAAAAAATGAAAATATACTGTGCCGACAGTCCCGAATGGGCGGAAGCACTTAAAATATTGGTTACACCTTAAAATTAAAAAAGCATGCCAAGCGGTAAAAAAAGAAAAAGGCATAAAATCGCCACTCATAAGCGTAAAAAACGTCTTAGAAAAAATCGTCATAAGAAAAAGTAATCGTCATAACCTCGTTATGACACACGCATAATTTACTTTGGCGAACGAACTCATCGTTTGTAACAGCGATGGTGGTCAACGGATTGCGATTCTTGAAAATAAGAGGCTCGTAGAGCTTCATTTTGAGAAGTCAAATAAGTTGTATTCTGTTGGTGACCTATATTTAGGCAGAGTTAAAAAACTCATGCCCGGGCTAAACGCGGCCTTTGTGGACGTTGGTTATGGCAAAGATGCGTTCCTGCATTACCTTGATCTTGGTCCTCAGGTAAAATCCCTCAATAAGTACATCAAGGCTGTCAATGCCTCAGCTGCCAATATTGATTCTCTGGATAAATTCACCAGACTACCGGATATTGATAAGCATGGGAAAATCTCTGATGTATTAAAACCTCAACAACCCATTCTGGTTCAGATTGTAAAAGAAGCAATTTCAACCAAAGGTCCAAGACTGAGCTGTGAGGTTTCTCTGGCGGGTAACTATGTAATTCTGGTTCCTTTTTCAGATGATGTTTCTATTTCCAGGAAAATCAATTCTGCAGAAGAAAAGAAGCGCCTGAGAAAACTGGTGGATGGCATTCGTCCGGCAAATTTTGGCGTTATTCTGCGAACTGCTGCTGAAGGTTGCTCCCTCGAAGAGTTACAATCCGATATTGGCGGTCTGCTAAAAAAATGGGAGGACATGTCCTATTCCTTAGTAGGAGTAGAACCGCCGGTAAAAGTGCTGAGTGAAATTGACAGAACTGCAACCATCGTAAGGGATATGCTTTCTGTTGGGTTTGAATCCATTTATACCGACGACCAGACCATTTTTAACGACCTGCAGGAGTATCTAAAAAAAGAACATCCGGATCAGGCTAAGATTCTTAGGTTTCACAAATCGAAAATCAGCTTATTTGAAGCCTTTGGCATTGAAAAACAAATAAAAGCTTCCTTTGGGAAAACGGTAAATGTTACCGGAGGTAGTTATCTGATTATAGAGCATACTGAAGCGCTGCATGTAATAGATGTTAACAGCGGTTCCACCCGATTGGTAGAAGATTCTCCTGAAGGCAATGCCTTGAAAATCAATATGGAGGCTGCTACTGAAATCTCCAGGCAACTGAGATTGCGGGATATGGGTGGCATTATTGTGGTGGATTTCATTGACCTGCGGAAACCTGATAATAAGCGGTTGGTCTATGAGCACTTAGTGAAAGAAATGGAAAAGGACAGAGCCAAACATACGGTTCTGCCTATGAGTAAATTTGGGCTGATACAAATTACCCGTCAAAGGGTAAGGCCGGAAATGAATATTGTTACAACAGAGATGTGTCCAAGTTGTAACGGTACCGGAAAAATAATGCCTTCTATTCTGATTGTAGATGAGATAGAAAACAATATTGATTATTTGATTCGTAAGATTAAAGCAAGCAGCATTTCGCTGTATGTGCATCCATTTATTGAGGCTTTCCTGAAAAGCGGTTGGCCCAGCCACAGGATGAAGTGGTTTTTTAAGTATAAAAAATGGATTCCTGTGAAAACAGATTCTTCCTTACCACTGACATCCGTTAAGTATTACAACGCATCAGGCGAAGAGTTGAAGTTTGAATAATTCGCCAGAAATGGAATTCCTGGAGCGAGCCATAGAGCTTGCCACCCAGAATGTGCTTTCCGGAGGCGGACCTTTTGGAGCTATAATTGTCCAAAATGGAATAATAATTGCCACAGGAAGCAATAAGGTAACCATAAACAATGATCCAACTGCACATGCAGAAGTGGTTGCAATACGGGAAGCTTGCCTTACACTCAAAACATGGAACCTAGACGAAGCAGAATTATATACTTCCTGTGAGCCTTGCCCAATGTGTCTGGGAGCTGTGTATTGGTCAGGAATACGAAAGGTCTATTACGCAGCCACACGCGAAGATGCAGCAACTGCCGGATTCAGTGACGCCTTAATTTATAATGAAATAAACCTAAGTCCCGAAGTAAGAAGTATCCCTTTTGTTCAGGTACAAGTTGAAAAAGCTCAACAACCTTTTCAGACCTGGAAAATCAAAGAGGATAAGTTGGAGTATTAAGGCATTTTTTTTAAATCTTGCTTATTCTGTGGGTTGAGTAAGTGTTTATGTTATACTTACCTGAATGGTATCCGTTCAATCATCAACTAATCACCAATTAACCGTTCGCGAAATTTTCGACGAAAAAAATAAAATACGTATAATCTCGTAGTATCCAAAATATGTAGAATATTTGCTACACTGTATTTTCAAATACAATTCCTAATAAAACCGTTGAATGCAGTAGAATTTGAATACTTTTAAAAATCCGAAATATAAATAATTCGATATTCTGATATTTCATGCAAATTTAATTTGTCCATTTTTCTAAACAAATATCAAAAAATCAGGCAATTGCAGCGCTTGACTTATGATTATTTGGTTTTTAGCTTTACTTTACATTAAACAAACAGTAAAATGAAAAAAAATCTTAAGTCCGTACTAAGCACAACCCTTACTGGAAAGTTATCCACAGGGGGGGGGTAAAGTCCATTAAAGTAGTCAGACTTTATTTGATGCTATTTTTGGCTACCTTACTCTTCAATTTTTCTTCTGCACAAGAAGATCCAACTTCAACTGTTCCACCTTGCGTGGACGGATGCTCCTCTCACACTTCCTTTTCGGGAAATACAAGTTCTCTTGGCTCCTCCATTAATGGTCAATGCTTCCATTTGACCGGCAATGTTACTGTAAATAATACTTTTACTTTTGACAATTGTAATTTTATAATTGATCCATGTGTTGAAATTAATGTTAATCCTGGATTTACGCTTACCCTACGGAATTGTATTCTAAAAGGAAAGCCCAACAGTACAACTATGTGGTCCGGCATCAATGTTAGTGACAATTCTTCAGGAATTCATATTGAAAAAACTTGCATTTATGATGCTCAAACAGCAGTAAATATTCTGAATGAGCCTCATGTTTGGATAGCGCAATCGATTTTTTCAAATAATCTACGATCAATAAAAGTAAGATTAACGAATTCTGCAATTAATGATCCTATGGATGTTAAAATAATGGCCAACCAGTTTAACAGTAATAATTCCATCCGGGATCTTTGTACCGCGGACCCTCATTTCCCCTCCCTTTCAGCACCAAACCATTCCTATAGGCATATTGATTTGGAAGAAGTGTATAGGTCATCAACCTCTTCTTTTTTGGGAGTTGTTATTGGAGATACAACATTTAACCTTGCTCCTAATGTTTTTACAAACGGAGATTTTGGTGTTTTTGGAACCCGTTCTTCTACTTGTATAGTAAATTCTGAATTTCATTATATCGGGAATTCAACTGTTGATTACACTCCTGGATTTTTTCAATCTGCTGTATTTCTACAAGGCGGCTTGATTCCTTCGATTGGCGCTCCGTTACAAAATATTCTTAGGTACAAAATAGGGGGTGACACAACTGCGCCTGTTCTTTTTGATCATTGCTTGAATGGCGCACATTCCAGAGGGGATTTTGCCTTTATTACCTATTTGGAAAATGATTTTATAAATGATACCGATTGGGATGTATATATCTGGGAAGCAGATAGCTGTGTAATATATCTTTATGGAAATGATTTGGATGATAGTGGCACAGGTACCGGGGATGAAATGTTTTATTTAAGAGAATGTAATGAATTGATTGATTTCGTAATGGAGGATAATGTGTTGGATAATTCTTCAAGTTCGAATTTTCCAGGACGCGGAATACACACTTATGATTGTGATCCTATAACGAATACGCAAAATTCCCCTTATTTAATTTTTAGGGATAATTATGTTGCGAATAGTATGGTTGATATTTTTATTGAATCTACAACAAGTGCCTGGGTTTACAATAACAAGATTTATATACCTAGTCATAGTGTTTATAGCACTCCGTGTATTGGTATACATACATTATTGGGTTCTGATCATTTAGTAGAGCATAATGAGGTATATGGAAATGGAACTTTACCTGCTTTATTTTCTGGTACTTGGCCTTCTACGATGAATAATCCTGCCGAAGCAAAAAAGAAAGGCATAATGAGCGAGTTATCTGACGATAATCGAATTCGGTGTAATTATTTAGAAAACGTAAGTTGGAATTTAATTGCATGGGATTTGAACATCAATACAAAATATACTTCCAATACCATGCATCAGGGAAATAGAGGTTATGTGGTAGCAGATGATGGTGATGCAGGGGATCAAGTTTCACCTACCTCTCCTTGCGAAAATCTTTGGACAGGTTCAACAGGATGGTGGGGAAATAATCGTAAAGTGTTTTCTTTTTATAGTAATGCAACTGCAGGATTTAATCAACTTTATCTTAGGACTCCTGTACAAGCCTCACCGTCTGATAATGGTACTACAGATCCATTATCTCTTGCACTTGTAACGCTAACTCCTGTAACATTAACTTCTTATCCCACAAATTTATGTGATCAGGGGGGGAGTAACAATGCAATGGCTGCTGGTGGGGATGACGGATTAAATACATTTGATTTAGAAGACAATTCCTTATATAAATCCTTAATTGCTAAAGCAACATTAACAGAAACTGAAGCAGTTAAGTTGCATGATTTATTGGTATACCAATCTATAAATCAAATAATGAATAATGTGGAATTGACAACAGAGCTTGGCATATTTGAGGCTGAAGCTAGGGCGGAATTGGCTCTTCAGGGTTCTGATCTTGAGGCAGCAGTTTCCTTTACAGAAGCAATGAATACCGAATTTACAGCTTCTCTAATTCAACAACAGGTAAACAGGTTTAGAATTGCCAATCGTCAATCTGAGGAATGGATACCAACGGATTCTGATCTTTCTATTTTAACTAGCATTGCAAATCTTTGTCCCAAACAGTATGGAAGAGCAGTGAATCAAGCCAGAAGTATTTTAGCAAACTATTTACATGAAAGTACAGACTATGAAACCAATTGTGAAGACTTAGTACAAAATACTGAACGCAATTCCATTAAAAATGTCTTACAAGTGCTTTCTAAAAGAGTGCTGATTAGTCCAAATCCAATTTCGATTAAAAATCTTGAGGTAACCCTTGATCTATTGTTTTCCGGAACGGTAAAATTGTTTTCATTAAATAGTGGCACTGTCCTCCAAACCTGGCAGTTAGAGGCGGGTAAAAATAATATCCAATTAACTGCTGAAATTGTTCCGGGCATTTATGGAATCTCATTCCTTGATTCTGAAGGGATATTTAGTACCCAGAAAATAGTGATTCAACCGTAAATCGTTAAAGTTGATTCTAATGAATAATTCCAATTTTCCTCCTTACAGGAAATTGATAATTGTTTGTTTGTTATTGCTCATAGGTCATACGACCTATGGGCAAAGCAAACGAAACAATGTATGGGTGTTTGGAGATTCTAGTTGCATTTGGTTTGATGATAATTTTGAGCCACATGGTGCATTAGATACCTTTCTAACCATGCCAAATGGGTCTAGTGTGTGGGGTCAATCTAGTTTATGTAACCCAGACGGGCATCTGAAAATCTATGGTGATGGATGTAGGCTATTCAATACTGCATCTCAATTTATTTCTGGATCTCCAAGTACAGGGGGTACTTCTTTATGTAATCCAATAATGTTACCATTTACAACTGATACTAATAAAGTGCATTATTTTAATTTTACTGGAAAGATAGGTTTACCATTGTTCAATGTAGAAAATTGCTATAGAGCCATTGATTTAAGTTTGAATAATGGGGCCGGGGCAGTATATCAGGTCTTAAATCTATCTCCTGACTCTCCTATGATTGCGGGTACCGTGGCTATTCGTCATGGCAATGGCAGAGATTGGTGGATCGTAAACCATAGAAGAAATGGCACTCGCTTTATAACTTTTTTAGTACAAAATGATTCTTTAATTGGTCCTTTTTTTCAAGATATTGGATTTTACTTTAGCAATCCGATATACCCTTTATTTGCAAATTCACCATTTCATGGACTAGATGGTTGGACAGATATGTGTATTTCAGGCGATGGTTCCAGAATAGCAATATCAATTATTAGAGGGATATTCATCACCTATGATTTTGATCGTTGTTCAGGTGAATTTTCTAACTATAGACTTATTGAAGATCAGACAGATACTTCTGAGTATTATTTAATGAAGAACTTAAATTTTATTTCTTGTTCTTTTGCACCTCGTAACAAAGATTTGCTGTATCTGGTTAAATCTAATCAGGATACTATATTTCAATATAACTTAGCAGATTCATTCCCTGCACTGACAAAAGCGCAAGTCTATGCACAGCCCCCAAGGGATTCCCTTACAGTTGATTCAAATGGAGTAACACATATGTCCATAGGCCCTGATGAAAGAATTTATGTACAACAAAGTTCTTCTGATTTTGCAAGATATCCAATTTTGACAGATAGCTTTGCATTGTATATTGGGAGAATAAACAACCCAAATCTATTGTGGCCAGGGTGCAGTTATGATTCTACGGCAGTAAGAACATACAGCAGAGGCAATAAAGGAGATCTTATGAATATTGTCAATTTTGATTTAGGGGCTTGGGTGGGTTCTCCTTGTGATACGTTGACTACTACTGCCATTACCGAACCTGAAGGAATAATAAAACTGCGTATCTTCCCCAACCCAACCAATGATAAACTCAACATCTCTTGGCCGGTGCAGGGTGGCTATAGCTGGGCTTTGAAATCTTTGGCAGGTAGTACGCTTATGTCTGGTACTCAACAAACAGGTAATGCAACAATTTCAACAGCAACGCTTCCTGTTGGCATGTATTTCCTTGAAGTGCATTCTGCGAAAGAGCATAAAGTGGAGAAAGTGATAATAAGTGAAAAGTGAAAAGTGAAAAGTGAAGAGTGAAGAGTGAAGAGTGAAAAATTTGATCCCGAAGAGGATGAAAGGTTTATAGAATAATAGAATTTCCCTACAATAGATTCGAGCCCTTTGGGCTCGAATCTATGTTTTTTTTCGGCGGTTGAGCCACGTCGAAACCCTGGAAGGAATTTCAATTAATGGGTAAGCCTTCGGCTTGGAAGAGTGGCTTCGAACACTTCGACAAGCTCAGCCGACTCTAAATTGCATTAACCTCAGCTTTTAGACTGGGGTTAATCAAGCCTACATACAACGAATTAGGCTTTAGCCCTGAAAGGGTAGGGCTGAAGGCATATTTCGCTTTTATTCTCATCCCGAAGGGATGAAAGCTTGATAGCAGCACCATCCCCAAAAAAACTCCACGACCCAAATTGGGTCGTTTTTATATCAACGAATTGCATGGAACACAGCGAGGGGCTTTACCGCCTCGCTATGGTATACCGTCCTTTCAGGACTCCACATGTTACCCATGCAGCCCCGAAGGGGAGTAATATCCAAGGAATGGTTATCGTCCGTTCCAACATTTCCAAAAAGACCCTCAATGATTAACCCCAGTCTTTAGGCTGGGGGCAATCAAGCCTTCAAAGAACAATTAGGCTTTAGCCATGAAAACTCCAATCATGGCTAAACCCTTTTTTGTTTTATACTTTTCCTCTCCGCACTAAAGTACGGAGTTAATGTATTGTCTTTTTCGGGCTCAAGGACCTTTTCATCCGACTTTAAACCAAAAAGTGATTTCGACTCTTTGACAAGCGCAGAAACCATCGCAATTAGGTAAAATAAAAAGCAATTTTACAAATGCTTTTTAAGTTTATTCATGAGTTTAATGAAATTGGTGGTGTTCTGCATAATATAAAAATGCAGACAAGGCACCCCTTTTTCTAACAATTCAAGTGCTTGCTGATAGGCCCATTCTATCCCAATTTCTGCTACTTCCTTATCATCTTTTGCATGAAACGCTCTGTCAACCAATTCATCAGGTAGGTTGATGTAAAAATTGGAAGGGATAGTGTTTAATTGCTTTTTAGACGTTATGATTTTCAATCCCGGAATGATGGGAATATTTATTTGTTCGGCTCTGCAGAGTTCCAGAAAACTGAAATATTTTGCATTGTCAAAAAACATCTGGGTAACAGCGTAGTGGGCTCCGGCCTCTACTTTTTGTTTAAAGAAATGCAGATCTAATTTGAGGTTGGGCGCTTCGAAATGCTTTTCCGGGTAGCAGGCAACGCCAATGCAGAAGTCCATTTTCCAGGCATCTATCAATTCATCCTGGTAAATACCACGATTAAGATTGCTGACCTGCTCTACCAATTGTAGGGCATTTTTATTAATGGAGCGGTCTGGTAAGTTATCTTTTCTTGCTGTTTTTTCATTAAAATCGCCCCTGAGTAACAATAGATTGTCAATTCCAATGTAATTCAGCTCAATTAAGGCATCCTCTGTTTCTTCCCGTGTAAATCCAGCACACAGGATATGCGGAACCGGGTCTAGTTGAAACTTGTGTTTGATTGCGGAACAAAGTCCAAATGTTCCCGGACTCTTACGTTTTACTTTCCGTTTTATTTTTCCATCAGGCATTTCCTCCAGGATAACTTCAGCCGCATGACTGGTAACGTCAATAAAAGGAGGATTATAAGGCAAAATTGCCTGGATTGCTTCATAAATCTGGGTAACATCCCCACCACGTTTTGGAGGGATGATTTCAACACTGACTAATGGACCTCTGGCTTTATCCAAATGTTCGGTTACTTTCATAATCGGAGATTAAACCTACAACTAGTTAAATATACGCTTAGGTAAATTTTGCACAAACCTAAGGTATTTTTCTTAGCATAATGCATTATCGTATTTTTAGATTTATTTATAGATAATTATTTTGATGTTATTGAAAAAATTGTAATTTCGAAGCCTGAAAGAAAGAAGAATGAAATTCTCATCCATACTATTATCCATATTCTTCGTACTTCTGGTTTGCTTTCTGCTGGTTAATATCCGCTAAGCAAAACCTCCAGATTACGCAAGTAAATCGGACTAAGTTCTCTGATTGTACCTGAAGTTTTCCTAAAATTTCGGGTTAAAAAATTGTTTATTCAGGGAATAGGAGATTGTTCCGGAAATTCTATACTTTTTAATAGAATATTTCGGGTCTAACAGTTTTTTCCAATCATCAGAAAAAGTTCCCATTCAATATTAATTATAGGTTAACTGGCCTTTATTTGATTGTGTTTTAAATGTAAAATGGTAACACAAAACAGTACTTTATATAACCGAAAGGAAAGGTTGTAGTAATAGGGTAGGGGTAATCTTGAGAAACTTTTACCTATTCTTAAAATGGTCAAAAATCTTACCAAGAACGCCCTTGCCGGAATGTTATTCCTGGCAACTGTAGGTTCTGCCTTCGCACAGGTAGTACCTATGTCCCACTCCAACACACCAACACTGGTTAATGTAAACACTACTGATTTTCCTAATGTTAACACTTATACCTTAATTGGTTCTGATGACACCTTAGCAAATACTCCAAGCTATCGTTTCGGTGGTTCTGCTGATGGATCTGGCTTATTATTGAATGGTGATGGAACATTTACTTTATTAGTGAACCACGAAGACAACTATGGTGTAAGCCGTATCATCCTGGACAACACTTTCACTCCTGTTAGCGGAGAGTGGTTGGTTAATTCTAACGCAGGTCGTTGGAGATTGTGTTCTGCTACTATGGCAAAACCAGCTATCCACGGTTTCGGTCCTACTTACCTGACTTGTGGTGAGTCAAGCATAGAATCCATGACTCATGCAATTGATCCTTATTCGTTAACTCTGTACACTGATTCAGCATCAACAGCTGGTTCTCTTGCTTATGGTATTGGAAAATGGAATGCAGAAAATGCTGTTCCACTTCCATGGAATACCTATGGCAAAACTGTTATTGTTGTTGGAGATGACGATTCCGGAAACGGTGGTGGTCAGGTAGTTCTATATACTGCTACAACTGCTGGTGACCTTACGAATGGTAATGTTTATGTTCTACGTCGTCGTGACTTAAACACAACTGAAATGGATATGACTGTTGGAACCGGATATCCTGTAGAGTTTGTTCAAATCAACAACCAAACTTCCCTAACCGGTGCTCAAATGGACGCTGCAGCAGGTAACCTTAATGCAATTAAATTTGGTCGTGTTGAAGACGTAGACTACCGTAAAGGTTCTGATGATGCAGCACGCGAAATTTTCTTCACCGTAACTGGTCAAAACAACACTGGTAACAATGCTAACTATGTACGTACGAAATGGGGACGTGTATACAAACTGGTTTTGAATGCGAATAACCCATTAAAAGGTTTCCTTACTCCAATATTAGGCGGTGATGACAAGCAGTCTTCAAATCCTGCTTATGAATTCATGAACCCTGATAACGTTTGTGCTACTAAGGACTTCGTTTATATTCAAGAAGATCCAAATGCATATTCTGGTGGAAGCTCTTCAAACTCAAACTATCAGTATGAAAACCACGATGCACGTATCTATCAGTATGATCTGATCAACAAATCTTTCAAGATTTTCATGGAATTAGATCATCACCGTTCTGCACTTGATTCAGCTTATTACAACCGTAATTCAGCTGGAAATGCTTACCAAAAGTCAATTAATGGATCATGGGAATATGGAGCTTTCATTGATATTTCTGAAGAAACTGCTGTAGATAATTTGTTCTTACTTTCTATTCAGCCTCATACCTGGAGAGGTCCTTTGTACCAAGGTATAGACGGTGGTACTTTACGTCCAAATGAAAACCAGGCTTCTAGCTTACTTTTAGTTGAAAACGTTCCTACTGCAAACTGTGGTGGTTCTTCTGCTGCTCCTTCAGCTTTGAATGCTACAAATATTACCAGCACTACTGCTGATCTTACCTGGTCATCAAATGGCATGGTTACTCCGGATTCATTTGTTGTACGTGTTGCTTCAGCAACCAATCCAACACTATACACTTATTATTATGTTGCTGGTGCAGTTAACAATACTTTGCCTATCTCTAACTTGGTTCCTTGCGAAACCTATACTTGGCAAGTACGTAACCGTTGCGCTGGTTATAACTTCGGATGGGCAACTGCTCCAATGCATACCTTCAGTTCAGGAAATACTCCTGTAGCTTGTGTTACTGTTTGGAATACACAAGTTGTTGTTTCTAATTGTTCTACTGCAACTATCAACTGGACGCCATGTGCTTCTGCTGATTCTTTCCGTTTGAGAATTAAACCAGCTGTTGGTCCTGTAATGTATGCTACAGTTGTTAATGGTAATTCTATTACTTTAAATAACCTAATGACAGGTTCTTACATGGTAAGAATCCAAAGCTGGTGTAACAACCAAATGGTAACTACAGGAAACATTACTGTAAATATGCCTTCTTGCCGCGAAGCTGGAAATGCAGTTGCAAATGTTTCTGCACTTACTGTTTCTCCAAATCCAACCAATGGTCCTGTTGCTGTTGAGTACTTTGCTGTTGAATCTGTAAATTATGAAATCACAGTACTGGAACTTACTGGTCGTGAAATCAAAATGATGGATGGCAGCTTCAATACAGGTGCCAACAAGGTTAATGTTGATCTTTCTGACCTTACTTCTGGTTCTTACCTGATTCAGGTTAAAGTTGGCGAAGAGGTTTCTACAACCAAAGTTGTTGTTAATAACTAATTTATTTTAGTTTTCTTTATTTCACAGAAGGAGTTTTTACTCCTTCTGTGTTTTTTATTTTTAGCGTATGTCCTCCAGAAGAGTAATTATTCTTTTTGCCGTTGTAATAACAGGCTTTTTTTTGTTTTCCGCCTTCACTGAAAGCAGTGGATGGGAAAGTCAGGCAGCAGATTTCAGAAAGCATTTTATTCTGAAAACGGATAGTCTTTACACGGTTATAGAAAGACTTGAAACAATGGCAGGACAGCCTAAGCCAGATATCGGTAAAATGAAAATTGAATTTAGGAATGCAAGGAAATATTATAAGGAAATTGAATTTATGTCAGAATATTATAATCCATATTTATGTAAAAAAATGAATGGTCCATTAATCCCTGAGGTGGAGGAAGATGATCCTTCAAAAAATATACATGAACCAGAAGGTTTTCAAGTTTTAGAGGAGTTGTTATATGAGGGAGGCGAGCAAACAAAAATGCTTGCAGAATGCACTTTATTAAAAGGGTATACAGGCAGACTTAGAACTATGTCAATGAGTTTAAAGCCTATGCCAGCCCAAATGATGGAAGCAGCAAGACTTGAACTAATAAGGGTAATTACACTTGGTGTTACAGGATTTGACTCTCCTTACCGCTTAGCAGTAACTGAAGAATCCGAGTGGGCAATTACAGGCACTTTGACAGGATTAAAAGTTTATTTTGGAAAAGAATTTTTTGAAACACCAGAAGGAAAAAGTGCAGAACTGAATTACAAAAAGACCTTAACTTTTCTAAGAAAAAATAAAAATTTCGAAACATTTGATAGAATGGGTTTTATCAGAGGTTGTATAAATCCATTGTCAACAGATATAAAAAAATTACAGGAAAAACTTGAAAATCCTTTTTTGCCATATGTAACCGCATTTGATTTTAAAAAGGATAATATCTTTTCAAAAGATGCTTTTTCTGTCAGTTATTTTTCAATTGAAGTAAAAGATACTTTGAACCCATTGAAGGCTGAGCTTGGAAAATTACTTTTTTACGATCCCGTCCTTTCTGAAAATGGTAAAAGATCCTGTGCTTCCTGTCACCAGCCGGAAAAAGGTTTTACAGATGGATTACCAAAAAGTCTTGCGATAGATGGAAATGGGGTGGTTCAGAGAAATGCTCCTACAATAATTAATGCGGCTTATCAGAATGCATTATTTCATGATGCCAGAATGGTTTTCCTCGAAGATCAGATCGAAAATGTTGTAAATGCCGTTCAGGAATTGCACAGCAATTTTGAAGAAGTTGTACCAAAATTGAAGCAAAGCGAAGAGTATAAAGTACTTTTCAAAGAAGCCTTTAAAGGGAGTCGGAATGATGGTATCACTGCATTTAATATTAAATCAGCTATTGCATGGTATGAAAGAACTGTTGTTGCCACCAATAGCAGATTTGATCAGTTCATGCGAGGAGAAAATGTTTCTTTTACAAAACAGGAAATCGAAGGATTCAATTTATTTATGGGAAAAGCTCAGTGTGGTACCTGTCATTTTATGCCTTTGTTTAATGGATCAGTTCCGCCTATATATACCAAAACAGAATGGGAGGTGATAGGTGTTCCAGCAAGCAAAAATTTGTCAGATACTAAGCTTGATGAGGACCCGGGAAGAATGGAAGTAAATAATGTACCCATTCATAAGTATGCGTTTAAAACACCAACTCTTAGAAATATTGAATTGACTGGACCGTATATGCACAATGGTGTATTTACTACATTGGAAGAAATTATGGATTTTTATAACAGGGGTGGAGGTAAAGGCATTGGCATTGGACCCGAACATCAGACATTGCCTGAGGATTCATTGAACCTTAGTAATACACAGATAAAGTCAATTATTGCCTTTATGAAAACTCTTAATGATACGACAGGTATCACTTCCCGTCCTGAAAGACTTCCGTCATTTCCAAAAGGCAATGCCCTGGAAAATCGTAAAATGGGAGGAGAGTACTAAGAAGTAAGTTTACTTAATCGAAGAGAAAATTCTTTCCCAACGAATTCCGTTTTCCAAAGAAAAGACAACCAATACAGGCTTGCCTACGATGTGGTTTTCGGGTACAAAGCCCCAATACCTTCCATCAAGGGAGTTATTCCTGTTGTCACCCATCATGAAATAATAGTCCATTTCAAAGGTATAAGAATCCGTTTCTTTTTTGTCAATCAGGATTTTACCATTCACAACATCTAATTCATGCTTTTCGTAATTGTGAATAATTCTGGCATAAAAAGAGATATTGTATATGGAAAGTTTTACGGAATCTCCCTTTTTAGGAACAACCATAGGGCCGTAATTGTCTAAGTTCCACGGATAATGAGCAGCATCCTGAGGATATATTTCCTGATCAGCCATAGCCTGTGGCATGGAGTCTCTTCTTACTTCCAGTACATTTGGCATACTTGTAAATTGTTTTGCCATGTCATTCGTCATAAGAAACCAATAGCTGTCGGCACCTGGAGCTAGACCCCAGTTAGAGTTATGATCACCCGGATCCCGGTAACCATATTCTTCCAACAGGCGTTTTGGATTAAAGGATTCGCCTGGCTTGGTTCTAACTAAATATCGGTATTGGTAATTTTCCGGATTTTCGCCTTTTTGACCATTTATATAAATCTGTTGTTGACGAATTTCGAAGGTATCACCTGGAATGGCAACACAACGTTTGATATAATTTTCCTTCATACTGGGCTCTTCTACCGGTCCCAAATCAGGATTGTTAGGGCGAATATCATCCGCAGGATAATTAAACACCACGACATCGTTTCTTTTTACATCGGTGATGCCTGGCAATCTGAAATAGGGGAGTTCTATCCAGTTGAGATAGGATTTAGCGTTGGCAAAAGGTAATTTATTGTGTACAAAGGGCACACATAATGGAATCATAGGTAGACGAGTACCATAATGAAACTTGCTTACAAACAGAAAATCACCGACCATAAGTGATCTTTCCATTGAGGCTGTTGGAATCATAAATGCCTCAAAAACAAAGGTTCTAATGATTAAAGCCGCACCGCCAGCCCAAACAATGGCATCCACCCATTCTCTGAGAGCACTTTTTTTAGGCTTAACTTTCTGTTGGCCTTTATCCTTTTTCCAAAACTGTATATTCATATCTGCAGGTCCAAAGATACAATTTACGGGGTACTTTTTGGAATGGACAAACTAAATGACAACTGGTCAGATTTTCATGTAAAAGGGTTTTAACCTATTTTTTTACTAGAAATGTTTTTTGCTAATGATTTTTAATTTGGATGTTTCACATAGGTTTATCCAAGTACAAATAGAATTAACTAATAATGAAATGTGTATAAAAATGTATTTATTATTGCAAAACAAGGCAAGAAACTTATAAAATATCCTTGAATTCATAAAATCCTTTTTGGTTTATTGCCCATTCGGCAGCGATCAGAGCACCAAGAGCAAATCCATTACGGTTGAAAGCCTGATGATACAATTCTATTTGATCGTTGGTTGAGGTAAAACCAACAGTATGTTCTCCAATAATTTCACCTGACCGGATACTACTGATTCTCTCTAAATCTGGATTGGTATCTGGAAAATGAGGAGTAATTAGAGAAAGCAAGGTTAAGGCTGTTCCGCTTGGGGCATCCAATTTATGAATATGATGTCGTTCTTCTATAAAATAGTCATATCCAAAGGTGGCAGCATGTTTTGAAATCGCTTCAACAGCTTTGTTCA